>SDBT01021258.1_pt1 | contig 10147 bp, 8 predicted proteins | sample 2277101 | NCBI WGS metagenome assembly SDBT01 (sample SAMN10404973, study PRJNA504765) | marine sediment metagenome | isolation source: marine sediment core GS10_PC15, 103 cmbsf | place: Arctic Ocean: Southern Knipovich Ridge | collected 2010
TCTCTCAGATAGAAATTTAAAAAGAGCAGGTCTTGACTATTTTAAAGATCTAGATTTAGAAAAAATAGATGATTTAGAAAAATATCTTCTAGATAAAAAATCATTTTATTTTTTTTCATCTAAAGCCACAAAAACGTACAGCTCCATTACTTATGAAAAAGATGCGATTTTAATTTTTGGCTCTGAAACGTCTGGTCTTCCAAAAATCTTTTTTGAAAAATACAAGGATAGGTTTTTAAAAATTCCAATGAAAAAAAATTCTAGATGTTTAAATTTATCAAACACTGTTGCTATCGCTTTATATGAAGCTCTAAGACAAAATAGCTTTTCTTTTTAAGCATTTTTTTATCTTAGAGCTAAAAAAACTCTCAGTTTGTTTGTTTTTTAGTGGGATACAGTTATTTTATTACCATAACATCTATCTCCAGCATCTCCAAGCCCTGGCACTATATATCCAACTTCATTTAAAATTGGATCTACATATGCTGGATATATTTCAATATCTGGATTGTGTTTTAAAATATTATCAATCCCCTCTTTTGCAGCTAAGGCGCAAATTAAAATTATTTTTTTTGGATTTCTTTTTTCAACAATTTTTATTGCATTTAAAATGCTACCGCCTGTCGCTAACATGGTATCTGCAATAATAACTGTTTTATTATCTATTGGAGGAAGCGCTACATAATCAACAGATGCTTTTAGGGTTTCTTCATTTCTTTGCATAGCAAAAAAACCAGCTTCCGCTTCTGGAAAAACTTTAAAGACTCCATTAAAAAGCGGCAATCCTCCTCTTAAAATAGTAACTAAAACGATATCTTCATCAACTAAGTTATGTTCGGCTTTCACCTGCATAACTGTTTCAATATTTTGTTTTTTTGTGTTTAGATTTTTAGCAACATCAATTGCTATATATTCTCCTATTTTTTCTAAATACTCTCTAAACTCTTTTTTATCAGTATTTGGATCTCTAATTTTATATACTAAAGACTCTAGAATTGGATTAGAAAATAGTGAGACAGAAATTATTTGAATAAAAAAAAACAAAATAACTTTTTTCATATAAACTCCCAGTTAAATTTTAGGTTGTTTCCCTGGGGCAGTCAGTTTAAAGAAGTTTAAAATATATTTAAATAATTTTATGATTTTTTTTTAAAACTGCTTTTTTGAGAAATGATTTCAGGATTAATTAAAAAAATATTATTTGAAATATAATCAAATTTATTGATAATCCTTATCAAAAAATTTAGGAGATTCATATGAGAGTTAGTTCAAGTTCCATTGGAAGTAGCTATCCTGCAAAATCTAAAGAAGAAGAAAAAGATGCAATTTCTTGTGAAGATTATTATAAATTAGGCTCTATAGCTGAACAAAATGGACTGATAAAGGAGGCAAAACAACATTTTACAGCAGCATTACAACAAGCAAATACACGTGACATGAAATCTATTATTCGAGCCCGTCTCAATAATTTTGATACTGTAATTTGTCCTTCAGATCCTTCAAATGTTATTAACTTATTAAATATATCTATTTTAGATGATAAAAAACTTAAGCCTTTTTTACACAATAATCTTACTCAATTAATTCTTAGAGGTTGTCCAAGTATAACCAAAAACTCGATAAGCGCTATTGCTGAAAAATGCGTTAAATTACAAAAACTTGTTTTAGGAGAATGCTCTAATATTTCTTCTATTACAGGAGGTCTTTTATTAAAATTAGCTATATTTCGAAAGTTAGAGCATCTCGATATATCTGATTGTTTAAATTTAAAAACACTTAAATTAAATGCTCCTCATTTAAAACTCTTAGAAGCTTATAATAATAAAAACTTGCAAGTCTTAGATTTAAAAACTCCATTATCTGTGAAAATAGAAGCTGATAATTCTCCTAATTTAAATGTAGAAAGATTTGAAAAACTTTTTGGAATAGAAAAGCTTATAAGAATAGCTCAACAATTAGACTCTAATTACTGCAAATTTATCCTTAAACTTTTCTATCCTTCAATGAAAGACGTTATTTTAAATGCTGATATCAAAAGTATAATCCCCGGAGCAAGGCTTATAAAAACTCTATTAGATCAGATCGATAAAAAGAAAGAATTTATAGAAGAATTAAAAACTACTGATTCCTTATCAGAGCTTAAATTTACAGTAACCGAAACAGATAAAACAACAGATTACCCTACGTTATTTGGAATGACTTTGCAACTTGTATATGATCCTAAAAAAACTTCTACACGCGATTTACTTCAGCTAAGAAAGTTTCCTATTGAATCTACGGTTTTATTAGCAGCAAAAGCACTTGAGACCAATGCAGTTGTATCTAAATTAGATCTAAGTTCATGTATGATCGGTAAGTCGGTTGGAGTTTTAGAACACCCCTTTAAAAACAATTGTACTATCACTCATTTAGATCTAAGTGATAATAATATAGATGCGGAATTTATGTTTCTTGCCAATGTTTTAAAAGACACGCCTCTTAAATATCTTAATCTAAGATCAAATAGAATTACTGCTAGAGGAATAGCAGGATTAGCGGCTTTTATTAAAACAAATAGAACCATGACTCATCTTGATTTGAGTGAAAACAATTTAGGAGGAAATCTACTCAATGAGAACGCTATTTCCTTAGGAGAGGCTATAGGAAAAAACAAATCTTTAACTCATCTATGTCTTTCTGGAAACAAATTTAATTATTTAGCTGCACATGCTCTAGCAAGCTCATCTTTAGCAAAAAACTCTTCTCTTACTCATCTTGATCTCAGCGCTAATGAAATCGGATTTTTTGGCCTATCTTATTTTCTTCAGGGATTAGAAACTAATCAAACCCTGACACATCTTGATTTTAGCGCTAATCAAATAGAGTGTATTAATGCAAAAAAAATAGAATATTTAAAAAAGCTCATTAATAATAATGCTCTTCAAGTACTCGATTTAAGTGAAAATAAAATTACAGATGATGCGCAAAAAGCTTTAAAAGGATTAGAAGAATCAAAGCCTAATCTACAAGTAAAAACAACTTTTGCTGAATTTGTTGAAAAAAAGCTTGATTCATTGAAAGAAGAGCTATCAGATTCAGAGGACTAAATACATAGAAGTTTAAGCAAAAAAATTAATGTTTTTGAAAACATAAAATTTTATTTTACTTAAACAAGCAAGAGATGTACCATCTCACCTTTTTATCTTAAAATCAAAAACGGAGGTTTAAGATGTCAACAAAAATTTCAGGAAGAGATCCTTCAAAAAAAATTGAAGTATTACCAGGAGAGTTTGAGGAAATAAAAAAAGAAGAAATGTCAAGAAGGGAGCGTATACAAAACGCTATAGAAAATGCCGTTCCAATTATTCAAGAAAGTGTAAAAAGCAGCACTGATGGTTCTATTAAATTAAGTGGAGTGGCTGCAAAAGCTGCTCTTAATGCTTATGCACCAGAAGGCAAGAGTGTAACAGACGCTGTAGTTAATGCTAGTGTAACCATAGCATTGGATGAAAAAAAAGAGAGTTTTGATCCTCATGTGAATAGATCTATAAGAAAAACGGCCGATTATAGCATTGGTTCTGTCGGCAAAAGTTGTTGAGGGCATAATAGTGGCAACAATCGACTTACCTCAAAATAAAGGGGCAACAATCCCTAGAAAAGAAATTCAAGAGATAAATTCATGGTTTTATAATGGAAAAAAAATCACTTTATTATTGAATGAAAAGGATTGTTGCCCAGAGATTGAAGAGTATGATTATCACACAAAACAAAAAAAAATATCTGTTGGTTATTCAAGTTTAGAAGAGATACAGAAATTAGAACCAAGAATTATTGATATCTATGATTATGCACTATATTTAAAATCTTCTCTCCCTCTACCTGTTGAAAATATTTATGAATTGGTTAGAGCTCGCGTTCCTATTTTAACCTTTAACAATTATAATTATGAATTTAACTTATATTCAGTAAATGACGATGAAAATATTAGTAAGATATGGAAAGTATTCGATAAAACTTTGAACATCTCTCATCTTGTTCCTTTTGACAAAACATATGTTTTTAACGATAAACTTCATGTTCCTTATAATGCAGACAAACTAGGCGGTTATTCATCAATATTTAAAACTAAGAATCAAATAAAAGACTTTCTTTCGATTGCCAATTTTAATTATAGAAAAAAAGAGAATGATGAAATAATTTCATATTTTAAAGATTGCAAAATTGAAACTGTTGAAAAAGATGGAAAAGATGCAAATAAAATAACAGGAATTTTTCTAAAAAAAAACATTGCTCCTAGTAAATTTGAGATAGCAAATCCTGATTCACCGTGCATTGTAGATTCTGATAATTGGATAGTTACTTTAGCAGCAATCGATGATTGCAGTTATTTAATTCCAATTGATAAACATGGATCAATAATAATAGAGGGAATTGAAAACAATAAATATTTCATGAAAATGCTTCATATAGGAGGAAATCCTTTATCTAGAAATTCAGAGGCTGAAGTAAGAATAAATTTAATAAATCCTTTTTCTACATTCAAATCTTCTAAATATGTGAAATCGTGGCAAACAAGTAGTTATGAAGCGAGAAAATTAATCAATTTAGTTTCTTGGGAAATAGAGCAACAAGAAGCTAAAAACCATCAAGTATATTTTAATCTATTAGGAAGCGGAGGTTCAAAAGAGAGTCTTGCAAGACATTTTTTTACGAAAGAAAAAAAATTGGAAGATGATGATGCGGTTAAGCAAACAATAATTAATTATTATAAAGAAAAGAAAAAAATAATGAATCAAAATGAGAGATTTATTGTTTTAATAATTCGATCTAAAGATGGCTTTATTCAAACTCTTTCTTTTCCAGAAACTAGTTCATGGAAAAATTTTGATACTGAAGAGAGAGGTTATAACGATGAAGATATTAAAGTTATAGAAAGAAATAATTTTGAAAAATATTCACCACAATTTACGGAATTAATTTTTAAACAAGTCAAAGATCATTGGGAACAAAAAATCGCACCTGACAACTGCATTACATGGGCAATAAAAAAGTTAAGAGAAATTGGAATATATATTGATAAAAAAAATATAACTTCTACTAAAAAAACCTTAGGTGAAAATATTCAAGCCTTAGAATTTTCATTAGATTCAATATTGGATATAGTTGTTAATAAAACAATTACCCTTTGGCCATCTTTGCAATTATCAAGTGATAATATTTTTAAAAATGTTCCACCACTATTATTAGTTTTATTTAAAGAATCTTTTTTAGAAAAGAATTTCGATAAAATTAATTTTATTGTTGAAACTTTGGGAAACATGGGATTATTTCATGAGGCCTATGAATTACTTACACTATGTAAAATAGAATTTGGAAATATCCCAACTATTGATGAAATACAACAGAACTTAACTGATCTAGCACCAAGAGCTGATCATAAAATGTTTCTCTTGAAAAGACTCCTACAAAATCAAGCTGATCAACTTGAAAAGCATATTAAGAAAGATCCCGATAACACTATATTATCTCTTTTCAAAAGCTTTCTTTCTCTCCAAAAAGAAACACTTGACTTACTCGAGAAAAAAAAGGATTTAACATTAGTTATGAATTCTGCAAAAGAAGCTTTCCAAAAATTATCTCAAGCAACTTATCTTTTACAAAAAAATTATACAGATTTGCAGTATGATCTTTTAAATGCAAAATCATTTACAGAAGCTTTATTTTTAAATCTTTCTTCTGATTTTAAAAATCAAAAAGATGGAGATGGAATCGTTGAAAGATTAAAAATGGAATTAGGAGATGAAAACCCTCGCTTGCAAGAATTTAATGAAAGTTTAAAAAAAATTAAATCCGATGAAAAAGAGAGACCCCTAGTAATAAAAGAATTCGTTGAAAAATTAAATAAATCTCTTGGGATTTTTGTTAAAGAATATGGAACAATAGATCTTCAAGAAATTTTAACATCTTTTGAGCAACTAGAACATGAGATCGAAACTTCCTCAATCGATAGCAAAGATTTGGATACATATATAATTAAATTTGAAGAAGGGTTTCAGAAATTAGAAAAAGAGCTTGAAGTGATTCGTGATCTCTACAACTCTCAATTAGATCCTTTGATAATCGAATCTACCTTTACTGAAATCGATATGCTTTTTTATTCTGATAATCCTGAAGATCAAAAAAAAGCTCTACCTACGTTTAAAGAAGCTCTACAAAAATCTTTAACAAATTATGGAGACAAACATCTTGAATTGATAACTCAAAAATTGATAAGCGGCACAAAATATTTCGATATGTATGGATTGAGCAGAGAAAAATTAGAAATATTTAAAGATGTAAACGAAATTTTACAAAGTAAATATGAAGGAAGATGCACAGAATATTTACTTCAAGAAATGGTTCAATTATATAACACTGATGATGTTGAAATAAAAGAGCAAGTTCGAAGTGAAATCAAAAAAATGATTGGAAATTCTCTTCAAAATAACAAAAAAACCTTTGAAGATGTAGATACTCAATTTAAGATTAGTTTCTTGCTCTTTTTGGGTAAGATTTCAGCTTCTCTTGATTTGAATAAAAAAGCTTTGCATCTATATACACAAACATTTGAATTATACCAAAAAGAAGACGGAGATAAAGGTATTTTAGAAGCAGATCTACGCTATGGATTAGCTAAATTGATGCATCTAGCTGGGCAAAAGCAAGCAGCTAGAAAAATGCTAGAAAAATCATTTGACATCTATAAATCCTTATTTCCAGATGGAAATACTAAAGTAATTGAAGTACTTGAAGAGTTAGTTGCACTTTTAATTGAGTTAAAGGAACCAAAAAAAGCAATAGCCAAATATGACGAGCTAATATCTATGAGTAAAAAAGTTTATGGAGAAAATCATCACCTTATTCGTGAAATAAAACAGAGATTTCAAAAATTTGATAGTTGCACAATTCTATAAAGAATTTGAGCGTTCTCTTGAATAATATTTAGGATCATATTTCTCCATATCGCTATAAAAAGTAACCATATCAGTCCCTGTTGGAAGTATTCCCAAAGCTAATTTCAATATAAAAAAAGGACTTAATACATGTTCGAATATAGAAAGAACTTTCTCACTATCATCTACCACATGATCATTAATTTTTTGAGCCGCTCTCTCTTGATAGCCACTTCTCATTAAATTTGTACCCAAACTTGTACAATTTTGAGCTACACTCTCAACATTTCTGCCTAAACTTCGATTTAACTTTTTTCTCAATTCTAAATAATTTATAAGAATTTGATCATCATTCCTTTTTATATTGGCAAAAAAATTTATTCCTTGAGCAATATAGTGGGATATTTTATTTCCAACAATCAAACAAGCGGGTAACCATACAACAGTCTCCAAAATAGAAAGCAAACTATTTCCAGCAAATCCTAATTCAGATAAAATTTTTCTTTTAGCACTAGGATTGTTATCGCAATATTCTATTAATTTACACCAATTACAAAAAGAAAGAGACTCAAGAAGTAATGCCTTATCTTGTGAAGCCAAACATACTAATTCCTTCTTTTCCCAATATGGACTAAAATCTTCTTCAGAAAATATTATTGGTCTAATACTTCTATATTTCTCTAAACTTTTCCAATCAATAGAAACAAGGTTACTGGATCCAACTCCTCTAAAAAATTGACTCCCAATTCTATCATTAGAAGGATTAACCTTACTTGGCGCATAATTAAAAAGAAAATCATCTCTAGATTTTATGCGATGAGTTTCTTTAATAGATCTAAAATGATCTTCATGAAGGGAATGTCTTCTTAATGCCGATGACATAAAAACTCCTTAAAATTTTTACAAATAGAGTATTAAAATTACAAAAAATTATCAAGAAGAAATTATTTACATAAGAAGAACTGTTACAAAATTTTAATCTCCAAAAATCACTATTCGATATGATTTTTTTCTGAAAGTTCTTCCTCAATTTCTTCAATTGTGGGCAAAGACCCTTTCAAGTTTTCAGGAAGAGATTCTATAATTTTGGTTTGATATTCTGAAGTCCCAATAGGTTTGTTAATGTCTCTTAGGGCATATTCAGCAACAATCTTATCTTTTGTTTTACACAAAAGCAAACCCATAGTTGGATTATCTCCGGGCTGTCGCAATAGATCATCTATTACAGATAAATAAAAATTCATTTGTCCCGCATCTTTAGGAGAAAATGCTTTTGCTTTTAACTCCACGACAATATAACTACGAAGCTTTAAATGATAAAATAATAGCTCAACAAAAAAATCTTTATTGCTTACAGTAAGTTTATATTGACGCCCAACAAAGGCAAAACCAGCCCCAAGTTCAAGCAGAAATTTTTGAATGTGGTCCATAAGACCACATTCTAATTCTTTTTCATCGTATTTTTTCCTCAGAGTTAAAAAATCAAAACAATATGGATCTTTAATAATCTGGTTAGCTAAATCAGATTGAGTAGCTGGCAAAGTATTCTTGAAATTTGTTGCAGCAGATGCTTGCCTTCGATATAAATTAGAATCAATCCAATGTTCTAAAACGCTTCTACTCCACCCATTTTCAATAGTTTGTTTGATATACCATATTCTTTCATCTTTATCTATTACTCGTTGCATTATCAATATGTTATGACCCCAAGGAATTTGGCCAACAGCTTGTTGGCTAATTAGAAAATTTGGGTACACCTTGGCAAATTGAACCATATACTTGATATTAGTTAGAGAAAACCCTTTCATATCTGAGAAGGTGTTTTTTAAGTCTTTTGATAGTTTTTCAATAACCTTACTTCCCCACCCTTCACTCTTTTGTTTTTGATAAACAACCTTTCCAATTTCCCAATATAGTTTGATAAGTTCACTATTGACAGCAAGAGACGCTTTAAGTTGAGAGGAAAGTACTTTCGCTTTGATTTCCTTAAAAAGATTTTTATATTCTCTTGATAAAAGAGATTCTGGTTTTAATTGTTTTGTGGGAGGAGACATAATATTTTCCTAAGAATTAGATTTTAAAATTATTGTATTATTAATTAATTAGAAAATAATTAAAAGAAATTCTTATATTTATGAAAAAAATATTATATATAAAACAATGAAAAAGAAAACCTAACTTCTAGAATTCACTTTTTTCTAGAAAAAGCCCCTAAAAAAATAGTCCAAGCTAAAGAAGAAAGAGCAGCAGTAGTTACTGGTGCATAAAATATAGTTTTTCCCTTTCTAATTATCATATCTCCGGGGAGTTTACCAATCCAAGAGAGAAAATATGGGATATCGAATTTATAATGAAGAGATATTCCAGATATAAAAAGAAAAACTACAAACCAAAATATAAATCTACTCATTTTAGAGCTTTTTCTACAAATTCTTTTAAAGCTTTTTCATCTCTAAGCCCTACAATTCTATCAACTTCTTTTCCATCTTTAAATAAAACTAAAGTTGGAATAGAAGTTACTTGATACTCAGTTGCAAGTTTTACTTGCTTGTCGATATCTACTTTACCAAAGGATGCTTTATCTTTTAAGCTATCAGCTACTTCTTCAACAACTGGAGCTAGCATTCTACAAGGGCCACACCATTCGGCAAAAAAATCTATTAAAGTAACACCTGATTCAATTTCTTTAGAAAAGTTTGATTCATCTAACATTTTAATATTTTTAGCCATTGTATCCTCCAATTAGTGATTGACATTATTATGAATAAAAAAATTCATTTTTTTCAATAAGTTTAAGGTTGAGGATCTTTAAATCCATCTTCAGCCCATTTCTCTAAATTTTTTAATTCATTCTCTATTCTAGCTAAAATAAAAGGGATTCTTTTATTCCTATCTATTTTTTCAAATTCTTCATATCTGATGGGTTTTCCAAAAATACATGATATTTGACCGAAGAGTCTTGGAAATTTTTTACCTCTTGGCCATGCCTTGTTAGCTCCATGAATATAAACTGGAATGGTTGTACATTTCGATAAGCTTATTAAAAACCCAACGCCAGGGAGAAGTTTTGTGATTTTACCATCTGTTCTTGTCCCTTCTGGAAAGATAACTAATTTTTTTCCGGTCTTTAAAATGTTTTTTACTTCTTTAATGGTTTGAATATTAGATTCTTTTCCAGAGATTGGATGGGCATTTAAAGCTCTTATAAAAAATTTTAAAATTGGTGCTTTAAATAG
>SDBT01021260.1_pt1 | contig 10146 bp, 24 predicted proteins | sample 2277101 | NCBI WGS metagenome assembly SDBT01 (sample SAMN10404973, study PRJNA504765) | marine sediment metagenome | isolation source: marine sediment core GS10_PC15, 103 cmbsf | place: Arctic Ocean: Southern Knipovich Ridge | collected 2010
AAGATGCTGGATGCCAAGTTGAAGGGCGTCGACAAGAGCACCATCCTAAACACGCCGAAAAAGGTATGGGAGTTCTGGCAGCGGGTCGGTCAGGCGTCAGAGGCGGCGAACCGCATTGCAATCTACGAGGCCGTCAAAAAGAACGGCGGCACGGACGCCGAGGCGGCCTACCAGGCGCTCGATATCATGGACTTCGCCATGCGGGGCGACTATGCCGTCATGAGATTCCTGGCGGAGACGGTGCCCTTCCTCAATGCCCGCGTCCAGGGGATTTACCGTTTGGTGCGGGGAGCCAAGGCCAACCCGTATTCCTTCATGGTGCGCGGCGGGATGATCATGGTGGCCACGATGGCGTTGCTTGCCGTTAATTGGGACGACCCGGAGTACGAGAAGCTGGAGCCGTGGGACAAGGACACCTATTTCCACTTCTTCATTTTCGGAGAGCACTATCGCTTGCCGAAGCCGTTTGAAGTGGGCGCGATCTTTTCCACCATTCCCGAGCGCATGGTTCGCTTGATGATGGGCAAGGACGATGGCAAGAAGGCGGCCAAGCGGATGTTGGCGATGTTTATGGACACGTTCGCCATGAACCCCCTGCCACAGGCGATCAAGCCCCTCGTGGAGCAATACTCGAACAAGGTCTTTTTCACGGGTCGCCCGATCGAGGGTATGGGGATGGAGCGTCTCCGCCCTGAGGCGCGGTGGTCGCCGTGGACCAGTGAAACAGCCCGCGGCGTAAGTAAGGCCATGCCGGATTGGCTGGGGCCTTTCAAGATGTCGCCGAAGCGCATCGAACATCTTGTTCGGGGGTACACTGGGGCGCTGGGAACCTACTTGCTCGCCGCTGTCGATCAGGGCGTGAGGTTGTTCGGGGACTATCCGGAGGCGCCGGCAATGCGGGTTGACGACATCCCCGTGGTCAAGCGGTTTATGAAGGAGTCTCCCGCCCGATCCACGCGCTATTTGACCGAGTTCTACGAAATGCGCGAAGAGATTGGCAAGATCGCCAACACCATTCGCGACTACCGGCGCCAGGGCCAGGACCGAGAGGCGTGGGAATTGGAGAAGGAGTTCCCCGAGGCTCTATCCAAGGCCAAGCGGCTCACCAAGGCAGGGCGCGAGATCACGGATATCAACAAGGAAATGCGGGCGGTCTACGATGATCGTCTTATGAGCGCCAGCGCAAAGCGCAGAAAAATCGACCGGCTGACTGTCGAGAAAAACCGTCTCGCGAAAGAGGCGGTAGGAAGGAGATGACCGATGACCACCCCGAACACCCAAATCCCGTGGAAGTTTCTGATCCCATTTATGATCCCGTTGCTCGTTTTCGCGGTCGGGTATGGGGCGCTCCAGTTTCAATCGAATGCCAACGCTCAAGACATCATCGACGCCGAGGCTCGGGTGACCATGGCGGTGAACAAGGTTGATGCAAATTCGCAGGAAAACGAGGATGACATCGAGGCTGTCGAGAAGGTCATCATCCGAATAGAAACCAAGTTTGACACAATCCAACGGGACCAAGAAAAACAACAGGCCACCTTGGAGGACATCCTTGAAGAACTGAGCAACGATAATCGGTGACGGAATGAAAAACCCCATACATTCTGCGGTGATCGCGCTGATCGTTCTGCTAGCCACCCCGGCGTCCGCGTCGATGCTGTGCGGGCCGCGTGATATGGTGATGGCCAACCTTGAGCGGACCTACGATGAGGTGCCGAGGTCCATGGGCCTGGCCTCCAACGGCACGGTGATTGAGGTGTTGGTCTCGAAAAAGGGCACGTTCACCGTCATCATGACCCGGCCCGACGGGATAAGCTGCCTGATGGCGGCCGGAGAGAACTGGGAGGATATCCCGCCGGATATCCCGGACATGGATAGGGTGACGATATGATGAAACTGTCCGACCTGATCGCCGACCTCAAGCGCGACGAAGGCGTGAAGATGAAACCCTACACCGACACGGTCGGCAAACTGACAATCGGCGTCGGCCGCAACCTTGATGACCGGGGGATCACTGAGGCCGAGGCGGAACATCTGCTGGTCAACGACATCGCCGTGGCGCAGGATGATCTCGACCGGAACGTGTCCTACTGGCGAGAGTGGCCGGACAACGTCCAACGCGCTGTCGCCAATATGTGTTTCCAAATGGGATGGACCAAGCTCAAGTATTTCACCAATATGTGGGCGGCCCTGGAGGCCGACGATTGGGAAGCCGCCGCCGCCGAGGCGCTGGACAGCCTGTGGGCTCGCCAGACCCCGGAACGCGCCCGCCGGGTTGCCGACATGATGCGCCTAGGGTAGTCATGGAAATCACCGACTTTGGATTAGCCTGGGGGCACGGGTCGGGCGGGTACAGCCGGGCGGTTTAGGGCCTCCTTTGCGTTACGTGAATTCCAGCGGTTCGTTGGCCTTCTCAGCATCGTCCATCCCGTCTGCGAGTAACAGGAATTCCCCTCGGTCGAAATCATCATCATCCCATGCTGCAATCAGTTCCCGTAAACGCGGGGCGATATTCCGACATTCCTCGGGCGATAACTCCCCGTCGCAATCGGAGTGCATCAACAGGGGCGCGATGGCGTCTTTCAATAGCGGGTGATCTGCGGGAACTCCCTCGTTGCAGAGCATGTCGAAGTCATGCCCAAGGACAGCGGCGAGGCGAGTACGTGCCCTATTGAACCCGCCGTAAGACCAATGTGCATCAGTGTGGCTAAAGTCTAATCCCATGGTTTTATCGCTCCTCAGTGAGAGAGCGCGGCACGGATTAACTTGATCCGCCGCCACACCTCTACCTTCGTGCATTCCAGCACAAGATATGCGTAACTGTCGAGACAGGACGCCGCGCCCAGGTGGTCTGTTTTGTCGGGCGTACCGTAGCGAAGACGATGGGTGAAACTGTACTCTTCCTCGGTGTCGAGTGCGGGAAAAGCCATGACAGCACCGCCGCCTATTTCCACATCAAGGGTTCTGTTTGGCATGGCTAATCGCTCCCCACCGATCAGTGAATTTGATGAGTTCGACGGGGACGTTCTCCACCGTGCCATCGGGTCGCTCGATAATGGCGGTGGAAAAATTACCCGCCCCATTTTCAAACTCTTCGTAGTTGGACCCCCATTCGTGGAAGCGGCCAACCCCGTCCGCCACTTTGTCAAAATGAGGCTTTCCATCGGCTTTCTCATATTTGAAGATTAGAACTTCGCGCATCGTAATTCTCCTCAACCGGACAGGTGAAGTTCAGCGGCGAGCTTTGCCAACTTGGCCGTCTTCCAGTAGGTGGGCGACCAAAAACGGCGGGTATGGTAGCACCATCCAGCGTCTCGACGGGTGACGAGCGCCGAACTTCTGTGCATCTCGGGCGCACACGAATAGAAATATCCAGTGCCGCCAATGACGTAAAATCTTTTCCACCTGAACGGAAGTTGTTCAACCATTTTCGGCTCCTAATCGGCCACGGTTGGCAGGTGGCCCCAATGGGTCGCCCCGGATAAAGAGTGCCCGCTTATGTTTTGAGGGCTGTCGTAGAAACCGGGTTCCGGCGTCCCTTCAAGATGCCCCCAAAAAGCCACCCTGAAAAATATGATGTGCTCAATCTTGAAGCGGACAAGATATTCTCCAATTTGAGGAGGCTTTCCCTGCTCAAGCGAATTCATCTGCATCGTCAAATCCTCCTTTACGACTTGATCTTTTTCATCTTACGAAGGCAGCTTTTGCACGTCACCTTCTTGGGACTGTCCGTCGTCTCAACGGCGTTCATCAAGAAGCGACACAGCGTCCACGCGGCCGACTTCCAATCAGGTGCGCCACCGCCTATGTGAATCCTTGGCTTTGACATCGTATACTGCTCCTCAGTGATCGTATTTATTGGCCGCCCAGCAATTAAGGTCGACAACGCGATCAAATAGCCAGCTAGCCGTCACAACCGAGTATTGCGTTACCCAATGAAGAGCCTTCCAAAATCGGTGCATCACGGCCTCCTATTCAGCACCCTTGAGATAAGGGCACCATCCTTGTTCTGGCGCATATAGCCAACAGCCAACTTTGCAATCAACCTTGTCGCAATCATCATCATAATCACGACACCTGTTGTTTTCGCCCATCGGGGCTTTTAGTTTTGGTTCTTTGACTGTTTGCATGGCTTCCAGCCCTCCTTTACGTCACTTAGATTTCCGGCGTTGCTTCCGTCGCCGCTTGATCTCGGTCCGGTTCTTCGTCGCCTTACCCGGGGCCGTCTGCATCGGCGGCATGGGGCCTGGGCGGATTGGTGGTAGGGGGTACGGCGCCGCCGTGAGAAATCCCGCCGCCAAAGCCGCTACCGCAAGCGGGCTACCGGGTAGTTTTTTCCTCATTTCCATGGCGTCAATCCTTCTTCTTGATGTCGGCCAATTCCTTGGCCTCGCGTTCCTCTTTGTCGCGCTTCAATGCCCGGTATATCGCCGGACGGCTTATGCCCATCGTATATTCCTCCCTATCGAACAGTGGTTAAAACCCTATCCAGTCCCGGCTGTTGAATAGCACTTTCGCAAAAAATACCTCCCCGTCCTCGATGTATTCTCTCCACACCATGAACAACGGAAGCTGATCTCTGCCTTTGAAGCCGAACCGTATTTTCGTCATCGTATTTTCTTCCTGGCCCGGCACTTCGATTACGGTCATATATTTTTCAACGAGCCACCCGAACGCAGATGACCAACCACCGCCGTGATAATGATTTGGTTCCGGGATCGGGTGTAGCGCATGGGCGACCTCATGCAGAAAGAGGACGGGCGAAGCACCTAGGGGCAGTTGAATGGTCTTTGTCTCAATCCAGCAGTAGGCATCGGATGCTTCCCGAATTGTCCAGCCGAGCAAACCTTCATTTTCCAAAACCTGCCGCTGCCAATTCGCGTCCATATCGGCCTCCTTTGCGGTCAGTCCCAATACGCGAATGGGTCGTCGTGTTCCGGGTAGGCGTCGGCCAGCCAGACGCGGGCCTCCTGATTCAATTTGTCCTTCTTGTCCCACGCGACCCGACGTGCCGCGTCATCTTCATCCGGCCCTGGATACGGGGCGCACCCGAAGTCCTTGATGATAGCGCCATTGGCGTTGATGACTTGGATTTCGCCTTTCTCAAAGTCGCCACCGATGGAATAGAAGCGGTTAAAGTGCATGTGGGCATGGCGGTCGTAGAACGCGGCCTTGTAGAAAATCCCCGCCCGAGTGCGGCCCTTATCGTCGAGAATGTCTGAGTGCATGGAGTGATCCGTGGCTTGCTTTCTCCATCCTTCCGGCAGCGTGGCATTGATGAAAATATCATCGGCCATATCGCCGAAGACAATCCCGACCCCCGCCGTGATGGCGGCCTGATCAGGAGTCATATCAACGGGCAGGATTTCAGAGGACACCATGGCGACCTGACCCGCCGCCTCGCTGGCCTTGATAGCCCCTGGCGTTCCCGCCGCCACTCCCAAGCCAGTTGCCTCGGCAAGCACCATCGCGGGCGTCATTGCAAGATGTTCCTTCATCGTCTTTCCTTCCTTGTGTTGCGCCCCGGAGGGCTCCTTATCGACCAAAAGGTATTTCGGATTTGAGCGTCCGCCAATCCCATCCACAATCATCACAGTGTTGACGCTCGACCTCAGAGTCCCGCCCCTTGACACTCCAATAGTGTCCGCATTCAGGGCAGCGGCGGTTGTGTGGTTTGTCTTCCATGGCGGGCTCCCTACCGTTCATCCAAAAAGATCAGCATGTCGCCGAGCTTTCGTGGGCCGTGGCGACGGTGTGTCGATTCCGGCCGTCTTCCAGTCAGGAAATGGCCGCTCGTCTTCACGCTGCCACCAACGCTTTCGTAATCCGCGAAAACCGGGTATCGGATCATCAATGGTACAGGCGATGGCACCCCCTCGACGGCCGATGGAACCGTTGCCGTAAGCATTGATCTCTACGCGGGTAACGGGGGCGTAGCCGCGCAAGAGGCCATGGGAGACGACATAGAACCGATCTCCGGGTTCTATCAGGCGAATGTACGAATGCCCCGTGTACCAGCCCCATTCCTCGCCGGTCTCCGGGTCGCCGACAGCGTCACCCTCGGCTATCCATTCGAGCCAGAAATCCTTGGGGCAAGTGCCTACCAGATCAACCACAAAAAAGCTCCTTTACGGACTCGCTAGTTCACGAAGGTCGCGGATCAACTCCGCTTTGGAATAAGCCTCGCCGACCCAAATTTTCGCGTGGTCGTCCGGCCGATCTTCGAGGCGCTGGGCAATCTTTCTCAGCGCAATGATTTCGCATATTTTCATAGCCATATATCTCCCTTGTGTTGGTCCGCCCGGCAGGATTTGAACCTGCGACATAACCGTTATGAGCGGCTGGTTCTACCAACTGAACTACGGGCGGGTCTCATCGCTCCTTTACGGGCCGCTGCCGTGCGGGGGCACGGGGCGGCCAGGATTATCGGCCAACTCCTTGGCCATCTGTTCCTCTTTGTCGCGCTTCAATGCCCGGTATATCGCCGGGCGGCTGATCCCCATGTCCTTGGATACTTCGCCCATGGTGGTCATAGGGTCCGCCAGCATGGTCTTGATGGCCCGGAGCTTACCTGGGGTGATGCTGGACTTGCGTCCGCCCCTGTGGCCCCGTGCGCGGGCTGCCTTCAATCCGGCCTTGGTGCGCTCGGAAATCAGGTTCCGCTCGAACTCGGCGAACGCCGCCAGCATGTGAAAAATCATCTTCCCTACGGCCGACGAGGTGTCGATTGATTCCGTCAGGCTACGGAATTCAACGCCGCGTTCTTTGAGGTCTTCCAAGATGCGGATGAGTTCCGGGACGCTACGGCCCAGGCGATCAAGCCGCCACACCAACAGCATGTCGCCCTTCCGCAGCGATTTCAGGCATTCCTCAAGCTGTGGGCGGCGGGTGCGGACACCGGAAACGAACTCCTCGTAGATGCGAACGGGGTCCACTCCAGCCTGGATCAGCGCGTCCTTTTGCAGGTCCATACGCTGGTCATCGGTTGAAACTCTGGCATATCCTACTTGCATGATTGCTCCGAACGCCATGGGTTAGTGAGACACTACGACACACAATAACGTAACAGACAACCGTTCGTCAATCCTTATCTCGCTCGGGGGACGTCCAGCGGTCGTGATCTTTCCGGCCGGTTCCCCCCTGGTCTTGCGGTGGTACGGGCCCCCCGAAGTGGCTGGCCTCGATGGGGCCCCAGCAGTCGGCGCCGTGGTTCGCGCAGACGTGCTTGCGGACCCAGGCGCGGTGCTTGGGGTAGTCGAGACGGCCGGCTTTCGGACAGGCGGTCATCCTCCTTCTTTCCTAAAGCGGTATGCAGAAAAGGCCGCCTGGACGGACATCACAACAAGTTCGACAAGGAACATCCCGACCCGGAAACATCCTCCGGCGGCAATGCAAATGAAAAGAAATTTTAGGAGCGAAAATTCGAGGCTGTCAGTCATCGTTTTTGCATCTCCAGCGGTTCGGTCAAGGGGATTCCCATGGTCAGGGCGTCGGCCTGGACCTGGTTCATAAAATCGGACATCTCGAGGGTGTTGAGGTCGTTCAACGAGGGGAGTGCCAGTCGCGTTTTGCCGCGCCAAGTCTTCTCGACCCGGGTCAAGAATAAATCCTTGTAGCCGTGCTTGACGTCTTCCGGATGGTTGCCGGTGGCCTTGCCGACCTCGTCGAACCACTGATGAACGAGGCCCATTTGGGAGAGCGTTCGGTGCTTCCGCCAGAGGCCCCACTTGAACGCCCAAGGCTTCTCCAAAGAGAGGCCCCGGATACGCTCAATCAGCCGCTCGCGGGTCGGCTCATCTTTCACGATTTGCTGTTCTACTGCCACGGGCCTCTCCGGGTGCCGTGCTCACGGTCGGCGACTTCCATGTCGGGCTCGTCAAATCGTCGGCCATTGAGGGCCGCGTAATCGGACTCGACATCATATTGAGGCCAGCCGTTTCGGTCCTGGCGCCGGTCGGCGATACTCTGTGGATCGTATCCCGGCTCCATCGTCAGGGGATCCCATTCAGCCATCGGCCGACTCCTTGGAGGGGAGATTGGCCTTGGCGTCGTTGAACGCTCTGTTGATTTTCTGGCGATCCTCACTCTTGCGGGCGTCCCCCAGGCCGACGATCTCCGGTTCGTTGAACTCGTAGAAGGCTCTCAGCCGAGTAGCGTTGCCCAAACGAACGAGCCGTTCGATGTTGTCCAGTATTTCGGCGATGAACTCGTCCTTGGGCCCAGAAAAGGTTTCCTCGCCGAACTCATCGAGGAGAGTGGATAGGGCTCCAGGCTCATAGTCGGTGCGCTGGGGTTCCGGCTTGCCGTCGGGCTCCGCCGTCCGTCCGTCGTCGTCCTGGTCCTGGGCGGCCATGCCGGTGGCGGAGAGCAGCGTATAGCGTTGGAGGTACGTCACAGCGGAGGCAATCGCCTGGATGTTGTTCTTGCCGCCGGTCTGGTCGGCGCTGGACTGCATCGAGACACGCTTGCTGTGGCCCATGCTGTGGGTCAGGATGCACGTTACCTTGATCTGCCCCCCGTCTAGTTGCTCGATGTCCCAGTCGTGGGAAATCTCGTGCTCGCTGAGAGCCTTTCCGATGGCGGCCGACACCTGATCCAGCGAGGCGTGTTTGTAATCTACTGTCGGGCCCGCCTTCGTCGTGTAGTTGACGTGCTTGTCTCTCGTGATCGTCGGCGGGTTTTCCTTGAACTCCGTCATGGCAACGACAAACGCCTTGCGGGCCTCGGTTGCCTCCCATTGCGTCTTGACATCCAAAAGTTTTTGCAATTTATCCACGTCGAAATTAGCGTTTGTTGCGGCCTGCTCAATTAGCCGCATCAACGCAATGGAGCCAGTTTCGACAATAGGTGCGACCGGCGTTTGCTCGGCTGGAACTACTTGTTGTTTCGCGGTCATTATGACCTCCCGTGATTTTCATGAAATCCAAACCGCACTTCTGCTATTTTGCGGGCCGCGATCGCCTCTCCTCGGGACGCAAATGTTCCAAGATGATGCTCATGCTTATCGACGATGATTCGTGCCCGCCATTTACGCGCAGCGCAGTGGAAATCCACCCCCATAACGCCAGACTTATTGCGTGCGTTAAGGCGCTGATTGCGGAGATTTTCGGCGTGGGTTACATCCCGGAGATTGCTCCAGCGGTTGTCTGTGCCATCCCCGCTTACATGATCAACCTCCCCAACCGGCCGCCGTCCCGTCATACAGACAAAGGCCACGACATGAGCAAATACGGCCCTACCGTTCAGCATGATTCGGATATATGTGGTGTAATCGGTGACAAATTCAAACCCTGCGGCTCTGCCAACCGGGATGTTCCGATTGGGCTTCTTTTTCCAAGAGATAACGCCAGTGTCCGGATCATAGGAGAACCAATTAAGCATCTGCATCGGCGTGATTGCCGGCGCAAGGTCGGCGCCTTGCTCGACGGCGGTCTGGAGCATCATGGCGGGGGTGACGGCCAGGGCCCTCGACCGTCGCCGCTTTGGCGGGGCCTCGGGCACGACGATCTCGGACGGTTCTTTCGGTTGAGTGTTTTCCATGATTACCTCACCACTGTGTCGGTGTGCTCGTAGATGTCGGCGCCGGCGAGATCGCCCTTGCGGCCACCGGCCTTGATAAAGGAGCGGATTGCCTTGTGGACGGCATCCTCGTTGAAGTGCTGGCGCAGCTTCTCGAGGTCGAGCTTGGCGCGGTCGACGTTGTTCTCGTCGTGGATCCAGCGAGTGCGCTGGCTGGACACGGCGCCGTGGGTGCCCCGGGTGCGCTCCATGTCAGCGGACTTGGCGCTGGCGTCCTTCGCGGCCTTCTTCGCCCGCTCCTCGGCGGCCTTGGCATCGTCCTCGGCGGCGAGTGCCGTCTTGAACTCCTCCGTCTCCTCCTCCTTGGGGGCCGGGGGCTCGTCGAGCGGGATCGCGGCCTGGGCGGTGCGCTCCTCCTCCGCCTTGGCTTTGCGCTCGCGCTCCTCGGCCTCGAGGCGCACCTTCTCCAGGCGTTGGGCCTCGGCGGCGGCATCATCCGCAATGCGCTTGAGCCAGGCTGCCTCCAGGCGTTCTTCCTCGGCCTTCTCCTCGCGGCGGCGGCGCAGCCCGCGGGCTACTTGGCGGAACAACCGCCAGATGGTAGCTGTGTCATCGCTCTATCGCGTC
>SDBT01021261.1_pt1 | contig 10146 bp, 5 predicted proteins | sample 2277101 | NCBI WGS metagenome assembly SDBT01 (sample SAMN10404973, study PRJNA504765) | marine sediment metagenome | isolation source: marine sediment core GS10_PC15, 103 cmbsf | place: Arctic Ocean: Southern Knipovich Ridge | collected 2010
ATCAACCAATGCTTTGCGTACTGGTTTGACGGCTGCCACGGGGTGGGATTCACGAACAACATCGCAACTCACCTCTATTCAAGCGGTTTCCCGCAACCCCTCGCCAGAGGAGTCGGCGCGTATAATGGTGATGCAGTGATTTGCGATTTTACCGACATCTGGGACATCGGACCCGGAAGTTATGGCGCGAATTATCATGGTGACGCCTCGCCGGGAATTGGGGCTATCAGTGCCGATCCGCTCTACATCGACCCCGATAACGAACAGTACGATATTTCCGACGTCTCTCCGGCACGCTGGGGTGATCCGAGTTTCGTCGATTGGGATGATACCGGAGTGCCGTCAAATGATCCGGATGATTACGACTCCGATACTCGCAGCCGAATGGGCTGTCACGGCGGTCCCGGTGGCGAGTTCGTGGGACTGTTGACACCCGAGTGATTCCGGTGGTGCATGTCACAGAACAATTATTGACAGAGTTGTAAGCGCATAATAGAATCGTAAGTTGGATAGAGGGTCTTTTCTTTCAACCACCGGTCTTTCGGGAGACACGATATGCGCAGCATCTTCACGATTTGTATCCTGTCACCTTATTCGTACCAATTACAAACAAACAGTGGGCTGATATCTTCGATCGGGCAATCAAGTAACCACACCGACTCAAGTTTCTCAAGGTCAGTAACGGCACTGAGATCAGTAAACATCTCGGATGCCAGGACCAGGTATTTGAGGTTATGGCAATATTGTATTCCTTCAAAGTTTTCTATTCGTTCACTGCATTGTACGATTAATTCCGGTCGACTTTCAAAATCTTCATATGGATCACCGAAATGTTCGTACGCTTCTTCAAGAGAGCAACCCATAAATTCAAAATCAACCAGTTCAAGGCTGTCAATGTCGGCAAGATCTGTATCGTAGATTTCACCATCCGGTTTCCCGATAGCCTCACGTATTGAAGCTTCCAGGTTCTCATCAGGGAATTCAACGACAAAAGGTTCCCGGTCTTGTTACTTCCGCACTCTTCGATTCACCCCCCGACGCTACAAGCACCGGTAGCAGTATCAGCAATCCAAGGTAGAGATGGTTTAGTTTCATCGCGTCCTCCCGTATCCCCGCATATGCAGATATGTTATACAAAATTTCTACCGTTTGTACAATCCGATCCGGCAGGTGATCCGTTCGAGGGGTTCCGCTGGCGGATGGACGAGGATTTGAACATCAACTTTATCTGGCTGCTCGTTTATATTACACAGGCAGAAGAAGGGCATATCAACGAAGTCTGGTACGACCAGGTAGTGGTCGCGACTGACTATATCGGTCCGATAACACCAGGGTAAAATGAATTCTGCGCTTTATAATAATTTGCGCCAATTATACCCCTTGTAAGCTATGGTTTATATTGTTCGCATACCGGCGGATACCCGATCAACGCCATATTACCCGCACCCGGCTGCATACCGGTATAATCTTTGGATCATGGTATAATTAATGAAAATGGGATATGTAGTGTGCCGCCACAAGGGAGGAAGTCCGTTGAATAAGATTCAGATTCTTATCATTTTGGTCATTCTATCGGCGTTTGCAGGATGCTCGACGGGACAATCGCCGGTTACCCCCGATACCGGTTTGGAGCTTGTATCTCAGAATTCCGGGATAAAATCTAACCGTACGATCTGGGGTTACTGGACAATCAGAATCGATCCGAACAGTGAAACTTTTGAGATCTTGCCGGATCGGGAAGTCGGATCGCATTTCAATGTGGTCAGGCTTCTGGAGGTTAACCCCTGTACCCATTGTCTCAGCATCAGCAATCTGTCCTGGCTGCCGAATAACATCGTTCAGTGCGATTTTAAGCTGAAACATCCTTTCCCTGGTTTGGTAAAACTCACCGGATTCGATGTTCGTGGAGTTCTTGTTACCGATGGGGACACACTCTTTCCCGCCAGTAACAGGTTTGTCTCACTTGACGGATCGAATCCCACTCTAATCAATCCCGATGGATTCACCCCATTGTTCAATCCGGTCGAATTCCCCCCCGGTTCGGCGCAGTGGCCGATACTTGAGTACATACCGGGAAAATTCTCATCCGGAGATAATTTCACCGGAACACTGAATCCGTTTATGGCTTTTTGTAAGGACAATCCCAGGAGGATGTTCGAGGCGGGCGCTACTGAGACGGTAACAATTAACCTGAAATATCCGTCGACACCTTTTGAGTTCGGGTACGTGGTGGATGCGTCATGGATAAAGGTTGACGGTGTTGTTGTCGATCCTGAAACCGATTTTCCATCAGAAGCCAATTGCCTTGAGCCGTACAGGCTGGACTTCAAGATGTCTTCAGTATTAACAGACCAGCCAGGTGATTCTGCCGAGGTTCAGGTTGAGGTATTCGATCACCAGGGAATCGAAACTGTCAGCACTGTCTCGATAGAATGTCCGTTATTGTTTGATGGCGAGGTTTACCTGGACTATTCATCGCAGTCTGGTGATGATTCATGGCTCTACGATGGCGTAATAACAAATCAATATGGTCTGAATAACGATACTTATCCCTCACTCATTAAAGCTGTCTCAATTGAAAGTGATTCCAATCTCGGTAAACTGGCGGCATATCAGATCGAAGATATCGTTGTTGGTAATGACGGCAATCTTATCTGGGCGATACGCGCAGGCGGAACGAGTTGGGATGAGAGCCTGGGAATTACTACACTTTCGGACGACTCGACGGTCATGACAGGGCGTTTCTCGGTTGTGGCGACATTCGGGAAGGGTGAACCAAACGAGACAGTCCTGGTGTCGGATGGAGATTACGATATCTTCGTAGCCCGGTACACTCCTGACGGCACTCTCGCATGGGCGAAGAATGCAGGCGGAACAGGATATTATGATTTTGGTTTTGATATTACATCCCTTTCGGACGACTCTATAGTTGCGACAGGAATTTTCGAAGGTGCAGCGACATTCGGGAAGGGTGAAGCAAACGAGACTGTCCTGGTATCGGATGGAAAAAGCGATATCTTCGTAGCCCGGTACAATCCCGACGGCACTCTCGCATGGGTGAAACATTCGGGTGGAATGCATTGGGATGAGGGCTGGGGAATCACAACACTTTCGGATGACTCCACAGTTGTGACAGGATGGTTTTTGGGCACAGCGACATTCGGGGAGGGTGAAGCAAATGAGACTGTCCTGGTTTCGTTTGGATATGATGATATCTTCGTGGCCCGGTACAATCCTGACGGCACTCTCGCATGGGCAAAACACGCAGGCGGAACGGATTATGATGAGGGCCGGGGAATCACAACGCTTTCGGACGACTCCACAGTTGTGACAGGATGGTTCCGGGATTCAGCTACATTCGGGGAAGGTGAAGCAAACGAGACTGTTCTGGTATCGGCTGAATCTTATGATATCTTCGTGGCCCGATACAATCCTGACGGCACTCTCTTCTGGGCAAAACGCGCAGGCGGTACGGATTGGGATTATGGCTATAGAATCACTACACTTTCGGACGACTCAACAGTATTAACTGGACTATTCGATGATTCAGTGACATTCGGCGAGGGTGAAGCAAACGAGACTGTTCTGGTTTCGGAGGGATACAATGATATCTTCGTGGCCCGGTACAATCCCGACGGCACTCTTGCATGGGCGAAACGTTCGGGCGGAACGGACAATGATATTGGCAGGGGAATCACAACGCTTTCGGACGACTCAACAGTTGTGACAGGATGGTTTGAGGGCACAGCGACATTCGGGGAAGGTGAACCAAATGAGATTGTTCTGGTATCGTGTGAAAAAGAGGATATCTTCGTGGCCCGGTACAATCCTGACGGCACTCTTGTATGGGCGAAACACGCAGGCGGAATAGCTTTTGAGATTGGTGAAGGAATAACAACACTTTCAGATGACTCTACAGTTGTTACTGGATGTTTCGAATACTCAGCGGTATTCGGGGAGGGTGAACCAAACGAGATTGTTCTTGTATCGTCTAGCGCAGCTGATATCTTCGTGGCCCGCTTTGCGCCATAAAAATTATTCGGTTACTGCATCGATTGAATCGTCTGTTTTCTTTAATCTCGACACCATCACGAGACCGTACACTGCCGGGATGATGAAAAGGGTGAGGATGGTCGCGGTGATGAGGCCGCCGACCATCGGTGAGGCGATGCGCTTCATGACTTCCGATCCCGTCTCTGTCCCGAACATAATTGGAAGGAGTCCGAAGAGTGTTGTCGTGACAGTCATGATTTTCGGTCTGACCCGTTCGACCGCTCCTTCGATGATGGCCGTGTTGAGTTCGACGATTGATTTGAGTCTGTCTTCCTTTATTGCACGCTTTATGGCAAGGTCGAGATAAACCAGCATGACGATTCCGGTCTCTGCGGCAAGTCCTGAGAGCGCTATGAATCCGACCCAGACGGCGACGGAGGTATTGTAGCCGAGGATAAACAGGAGCCAGACTCCGCCGACGATCGCGAACGGGAGAGTGAGCATCACGATCATCGTCTCGGAGAAGTTCTTGAAGTGGAAATAGAGCAGGAGGAAGATGACCGCGAGCGTAAGGGGAATGACCAGGCGCAGGGTCTCGGCGGCTTTCTGCATGTATTCATACTGTCCCGACCAGACGATAGAATAGCCCTGAGGAAGAACGATGTCTCCGGCGGCGATTTTTGATGCTATGAGCGTCTTTGCTTCCCTGACATATCCGCCGACATCCCTTCCCCTGATGTCCACGTAAATCCATGCTGTCTTCCGGGCATTCTCGGTCTTGATCATCGGGGGACCCTGGACGAAATCCAGGTCGGCCAGTTGCGAGAGAGGCACCGATCCGCCTGTGGGAACCGGAACGAGGACTCTTGACAGCGAGTCAAGATCGTCGCGATAGTCGCGGGGATAGCGGACATTCACCGGATAGCGTTCGAGACCTTCGACGGTATAGGTGACGTTCATCCCTCCGATCGCGGCCATGATCGTCATTTGAACATCACTGATGGTCAGGCCGTAACGGGCGATCGCTTCGCGATCGATATCGATGTCCAGGTAGTTCCCGCCGAACGCCTTCTCGGGATAGGCTGACATGGTGCCGTCGATGACCATCACTTCGGTGGCGATCTGCTGTGCCAGGTCGGCAAGTGTCCTGAGATCGTCGCCCATGATCTTGATCCCGAGCGGGGTTTTGATGCCGGTCGAGAGCATGTCGATGCGGGTTCTGATCGGCATGGTCCAGGCGTTCGTGAGGCCGGGGATATTGACGGTGCGGTTGAGTTCGTCGATGATGCCGTCCATCGTCATTCCGTGACGCCATTCGCTTTCCGGCTTGAGAGTGATGATAGTTTCGATCATTGATAGAGGCGCCGGGTCGGTCGCGGTGTCGGCTCGTCCGATTTTGCCGAATACCGTGTCGACTTCGGGGATTGTCAAAATCAGGCGGTCGCTCTGCTGGAGAAGTTCGCGGGCTTTCGTGATGCTGATGCCCGGATCGGTTGTGGGCATATAGAGGATGTCGCCTTCGTTCAGGGGGGGCATGAACTCGCTTCCGAGCCTGGACAGGGGGAAGAGAGTCGCGAGCAGAATCAACACCGCTACGGCAACGGTCTGCCATTTTCGTCTGAGAATCCAGGCGAGTGATGGCCGATAGATTCGTATCAGGAATCGTGAGATCGGGTTTTCGCTCTCAGGCTTGATCCTGCCTTTGACGAAATAATAGAGGAGTACGGGTATGACGGTTACGGCGATGATACTCGCAGAGGCCATCGCGAAAGTCTTGGTGTAGGCGAGAGGTTTGAACAAACGTCCGGATTGCTCTCCAAGAACGAAAACCGGGAGGAAGCTTACAGTGATGATAACGAGGGAATAGAAGAGGGCCGGGCCGACTTCCTTCGAAGCCTCCATGACAATCTGCAGGTGGGATTTTTTACCCGCATCCTGCTCCAGATGCTTGTGGGTATTCTCCACAAGAACAACCGCGGCGTCGACCATCACCCCTACCGCTATCGCGATTCCGCCGAGGCTCATTACGTTGGCAGTGATGCCGAGTAAGTCCATTAAAGTGATGCTTATGAGAATTCCGAGCGGCAGAGTGACGATGCTCACGAGACTCGAACGGAAATGGAGAAGGAATATGATGCAGACGAGGGCGACCACGATCATTTCCTCGATGAGCTTCCTGGTTAGGTTGTTGACGGCGCGGACGATGAGTTCACTTCGATCATATGACGCGGTGACAGTGACTCCCGGTGGAAGCCCCTGTTGCAGTTCGTCCAGCCGTTCTTTCACGGCATTGATGACTTCGAGGGCATTCTCTCCGGAGCGCATTACGACTATTCCGCCGACAGTTTCCCCTTCGCCGTTCCAGGTAGCGAGTCCCCTTCTGATTTCCGGACCCATCTGGACATCCGCGACCTGCCTCAGAAGTATCGGGGTTCCATTGCTGTCGGCGCCGATGGCGATGTTGGAGATGTCGTCCATTCCCTCGATATAGCCGAGGCCGCGGACCATGAATTCGCGTTCCGCCTGCTCGATCAGGCGTCCACCGACATCCATGTTCGAGTTGCGGATCGCGTTCTGGATCTGGGTGATGGAAATCCCGAACGCCTGGAGTGCGTCGGGATTGACGACGACCTGGTACTGCTTCACGAATCCCCCGACAGTGGCGATCTCGCTGACACCCGGTACGCTCGTGAGTTCGTATTTGAGATACCAGTCCTGGATCGAGCGGAGCTGGGCGAGATCGTACTGGCCCTCGTACTCCGGTTCGACCTCAAGTACGTATTGATAGACCCAGCCGACACCGGTTGCGTCGGGGCCGAGTTGTGGAGTGACAGCCTGCGGGAGTCTTCCGGAAACATAACTGAGCGATTCCATCACGCGGGATCGGGCCCAGTAGAGATCGGTACCATCCTCGAAGATGATGTACACCATGCTGAAGCCGAAAAACGAGTAACCGCGAACGTCCTTCGCGTAGGGTACTGAAAGCATGGATGAAGTCAGTGGATATGTGACCTGGTCCTCTACGACCTGGGGCGACTGACCGGGGAATTCGGTGTAGATGATGACCTGCGTGTCGGAGAGGTCGGGAATCGCGTCGAGATTTACTGTGCCGAGCGATCGTATGCCGATCAGAGCCAGAATCGCCGCAAGGACTAATATCAGTACGCGATTACGCAGGCTGTATTCTATTATGGCTTCAATCATGCTCGGTCACCTGGTGGGCGTGGTCGTGATCGGTGTTCCAATTTTCGGGATCGTGAGGTTCGAGGAACATCCCGCAGATCGGGCATTCACCGTCCTCGGATGTGTAATATCGATCGTCGGACATCGGGCATCGGAAGAGCGCATCGGGATCATCGGGCGCAAGATCGGCCCATTCATCAGAAGCCTGGGGGGCAGTCTCATCCGATGTGGAAGGCTCCGGGGAAGTGGTTCCTGCGAGCATCCTGTTAAGCGCTTCTCGAAGCCTGGACTCGCTGTCCAGAAGGAATTGAGCGCTTGTGACAACAGTCTGCCCCGCTACAAGGCCATCGAGCACCTGCACCTTTGCATTCCTGGTAGACACACCGATTCGGACTTCCACTGGAGCAAAATGTCCTTCGCCCAGGGCGAGAAAAACGATCCGGGAGTCTCCTGAATAGATGACCGCCTCGGATGGTATCAACAGTCCATTGTCTTCTATTCGACTTTCAATTCGAACGGTCCCGAACATACCGGGCATGAGGTCGCCGTCGGGATTCGGGAATCTCAGTTTCATTTTGATGTCCCTCGTCTGACGATCGAGGAACGGGTAGACATAGTCGATGACGCCTTCGAAGGTCCGTCCGGGCAGGTATTCCAGCTCGAGCTCCGCTTGCAGGCCCTCGCGTACGAATTCGAGTTCATCTTCATAAACGTGAGCGTAGACCCAGACGGACGACAGGTCGGCGATTGAAAACACCGCGGTCCCGGAACCGACATAGTCTCCTTCCCTGATTGTTCCTCCGGTTGAAGCGGACATACCGGCACCGGAATCGCCCATCCCGCCCACCCCGCCCATATCCATCCCGCCGGACGATGAGGACATTCCTCCCCCGCCTCCAGCCGATCCGATCGAGACGACGACTCCATCCATTGGAGCGGTGATTGTAAGCGCCCGACGGGAGCCGTTTGCCCGTATATCGTCGATCACCTCATCGGAAACTCCGAGTAGTCTGAGTCTATCAAGTGCGGCGTTCGCGAGTGTTGAATCGCCCATACGCCTTGCGATCAGGAATTCTTCCTGGGCGGAGTAGATTGTTGGTGCATAGAAATCGAAGAGGGGATCCCCTTCATGCACAACATCACCCGGCGAAGTTACGTGGAGTGTCTCGATCCAGCCGCCGGTACGGGTAGACAGGACAGTGTAGTGGTCCTCATCGAAATCGACATGCGCGGCGGCCCTGATGGTCTTCTCTACAGGGCCGACTTCCACCTCTGCGTACCGAACACCGATGCTCTGGATGATCGCCGGATCTACTGATACAGCAGCTCCACCAGTTATCTCATCCTCGTATACGGGAACAAGATCCATACCCATGGGTGACACACCCGGTTCATCCCTGACATAAGTCGGATCCATGGGAGCGACCCAAAACAGGATGCGGCGTTCGCCGTCCGGAGTGGAGGTCCCGGTGCCCGTGTCCATGGGAGTAAGGTTCATGCCGCAGATCGGGCACTGTCCGGGACCTTCCTGGATGACGCTGGGATGCATGCCGCATGTGTAGAGTTGAGAATCCTCCGATGCGGCGTTTGTCCGGCCGTTCGCATTACTGCTACCCGGCCGGCAGCCGGAGACCAGGATTCCGGTGACAACAATCAGTGCGATCAGCACCGTTATCATGATTATGTATTTTCTGGGGATTCTCATCTTTAATCACCAAACCGTTTCAATGTTGCAATGTTACAATGTTACTCAGAGTCGATTAGTGCGTGTCCGATCAGTTGCTCGATTTCAGCGACAGCCAGGTGTGCCTCCATCCGGAAATTCGCGAGGTCCATCCGTGCCATCAGGAGCGACAACTCGGCCATGATCAGGTCATTGAAGTTATTTTCGTCGGTCGTGTAACCGGAGCGCACGACATCGAGCGCGGCCTGGGCGTTCGGTATGATCCTCCCGCCGGACACGCCTGCGGATTCGATCGACCGGTTGTATCGCTCGATCTGCATCTGGAGCATTCCGGATGCCATATCGTTTTTGGCATTCAGCATCTCCGTCATTGCATCACGACGGTCGAACATCTCCATCGCCCAGGTAAGGTCGGGCGCGAAACCAGTGTTGCGGAAGTCGATCATTGGACTGTTCATGAAACTCATGTCGTCCATTTCCATTTCACCCGAGTCGGCATCACCGGCCATGTTCATGTCGTCCATTCCATCCATATCGCCGGAGCCGGACAGGGACGCCACATCCCTTCCCTGGAAGTAAGTGAATCCGAATGTCCGATCGGGATCGGCCCTTAGTAGCGCCATCTCGATCATCGCGTCCATCTTCTCGATCCCGAGACCTATACCGATCAGTTCCGGGCGAGTTTCCACCAGACCAGCCATAAGGATTTCTGATTCAGGCAGGTCCGGATCTGCATCGATCCGGGTGAAGTTGCCGAAGGACGTGGAGGTCGGGAGGTTCAGCATTGATGCGAGTCTTCCGGTAAGCCCGTCCCTCATGCTGCGAATGCGCTCGAGGGAATCATTGCGGGATGCGAGTTCGGTGCGGATGCGGACAAGGTCGGAGAATGATCGCGTCCCGGAAACATACTGCGCCAGACTGACACCGGACAGGACAGAGAGTCTCGAGACACTGCGCGAGTTGATGGATATCAAATCGTTCTTGTTTTTGATTTCAGCGAGTATCGATTTGGCGTCGGCAATTACATCGCTGCCTTCCTGAAGATACTCATTCCATGCGATTTCGATATCCAGCTCTACGACCCGCCCTCGAAGTGTGAGCATCCCGGGTGACGAGTAATTCATCTGGATCATGCCGCGCTGATATTCCTGCCCGACCCCCAGGGACATTCCCTCGGTGAACGCCTGGTATTGAGTCAGAAGGTCCTGCAGGTAGACGGTCTGGGGATATCGATTCAGTGCGGCTCTCCATGCATGTTCCGCGCGTGCGAGCCGGGGCGATCGTGC
>SDBT01021262.1_pt1 | contig 10145 bp, 9 predicted proteins | sample 2277101 | NCBI WGS metagenome assembly SDBT01 (sample SAMN10404973, study PRJNA504765) | marine sediment metagenome | isolation source: marine sediment core GS10_PC15, 103 cmbsf | place: Arctic Ocean: Southern Knipovich Ridge | collected 2010
CGCGCAAGAATGAAGCACTTGAACTTCTCTTCATCACTCAATGGCTGCTTACCATTTACACGCAAAGCGTCCGGCCCCTGTAGAAGACAGAACTTCACCGCTTCCCGAATGGACATGTCCGCCACGTCCTTGGGGCCGCGGCTAATCCGCAACACTTCCCCATCCAACCCTCTGAGCAGCTTGGTCAAGCTCGTCGTTTCTACCTTCTTCTCATCGCTCATCTAAGTCTCCCCGCCCTATGTAAGAACCCCTCCCGGTGCCATCGACGCCAGCACTTGGGCAATCAGCAGATACTTCGTGATGGTGGCCAACTCAGCCTGCTCCGCCGATGTATCCTTCGGCGCGTCCTGATTCAGCGGCGAACTATCCCGAACGATAAGGCTCTGCAACCGCTGCGCGTCAGCCTGCAATTGGTCCCGCTTCCAGCGGAACTCCTTCGGTGTCATGCTCAGGCTCAGGTTCACCGCGCCAGATATGGTGATATCGTAGACAGTCTCTTCCTTCCCGGCAACGGTGCGCTTCACTTCCGGGCTGGCCTTGGTGAATCCTATCGTGAGTGTTGGCATCTAGAGTAACTCCTTCCACGTAAAGCCAATAACAGAATCGACGTTCCCGGCTGACGGTTCTATGCTTATCGTGAGAAAATCGCCCGGTGACATCTTTTCAAACAGCGGCACTAGGTCCAGCACGGGGGCTGCTCCCTGTGTAACAACAATGGTCATTAGGACGTTACCGCCAGTAACGGCGGTTGCCGTGGAGTCTATAAAGGCGACCGATGTGTTGGCGTCGTGGGCCGCAAATACCGCAGCCGTAAGCGTGGCGTTCTCCCGAACTCTAAGTGTTGCTGGTTTACCTGCCGAGGCCGTATCAACTGCCACCGTCAGCAAGACGGGCTCAATGTTAATTCTATTCACTAGGCTCTGGTAAACGGTATGATTGTGGATGGTGAAGATGGGCTTTTCCCCCGAAAAGTTCGCATCGGCGAAACTCACAGCGTCGTGTAGGCCAATGTCGGCGTCCCCACCTTCAATAAATCCCGCCATTGACCCGACCTTCACTACCATGTCGGTCGTATTGGCGGCGTTAGAGACAGACACGAACAATGGCAACGTTGGGTTATTCACTGAAGGCAATGTGTTGGCATTGGCGAAATGGACTTCATGGACTAGGATAAACTTAGCCCCGACGCCAACATCATCCTCGATATAGTAGGAAATGCGGCCGAAGCCAAGCCACTGATACCGAATCTGGTAGACGTTGCCCTTGGTATGGTCGAGGGTCATACCACTAGGCCCAGTCCCATCCATTACATCGTGATTCCAACTTGCCTGTGCAGTCTTGGTTTCCGTGGGCGCTGCCCCGGCAACAGTCTGGGCGAATGTTCCCGCCGAAGCCCCGGGGCTACTCAGGGAGTATGTCCCCGTCTGGGATGCCGCATTGTATGAGGTGAATATTACCAGTGCGCCCATTGCGTGCGCCTGCCACCCCTGCCCCAAACCGGAGAAATCGTGTGCTGCGATTTCATTGGCAGTTAGCGTCGTATCGCCAGTATTAGTGACCGCTACAGTCGCATCTGCATCTCCATCTAGCGTGATGGTGATATTCTCTGCCGCATCAGAACCCACACTGATAGTCAGCGTCCGAATTTCCGGAACGCCACCCTTTCTACGCATAACATTAAACGTAGTCCCATCATAGCCAAAGGCATAGGCATCGCCAACGTCGCCGATCCCCGCCCATTGAGTGCTGTTCGTGGCTGGCGTAGACTCGAAGAGGGCGGTGAATCTAGCAAGGCCACCCTCGCCAGGACTGTATCTTACGGAGGTCTTCGAGAGCACCATTGAAGACTGATTCGCCCCCGCACCTGTAGATACTTTCAGTAGGTTCGACACCACCGATGCTGTGCCGCCGTTATCCCTGACATTCACAAGCCGTGTGTTCAGGTTGTAGGGGAACTGGAGTTGCACCACTGGCGTCAACTCAGCTACGGACAACTCCCCGAAGGCCGAGGTTGCGTCTATTACCTGTGGTATGAAGGTCACAGTATCTGCCACCCTGTTGCATTTGACTGCGGCGATAGGACCGTGTGCTGAACATTGAACACAGCATCCAGTTCGTTGTTTATTAGTTCACTACCATTGGGGTCAATCGTTACCGCGTTAGAGCTACTATCGGTCTTGCCGATGTTGATGATTCGGTTGGTGAAACTCGCGGCAGCAGGAAGATTCACCGTCACCGCCCCATTGGTGCAATCACACATTATGCTGTAGTCCGTCACCAACACATCATACGGCGAGTCCGTGTCGTCAATCAGGGTGAGGTTGGCAGAGAATGCGCCCTGAACGTCTACAGAGTTGGCCGTCACTTTCAGGCTAGTTGTGGCGTTGACATCCAACTCCATCGTGCCGGAGCCATCATAGCGGAGCCTGGTGTCCCCCTTCGCGGTGCCCGAACCCTCAAGGATTAGATAGTTCCCGGTGCTTACCTGAATGTCGTCATCGCAGTTGATGCCCCAATTCGCCACATCTGCAGTCCCGCCGAACGAGTCGATACGAATCCCGTAATATCGGTCGCAATGGATCTGAGGGTCATCCTCGATGTCGATCCCATGCCATGTACCAACCTCCTCGGTGTTGCTGCTAACAATCGGCTGTATATACAGACCACGCACATTGTTAATTCGGACACCGTTACCGAATCCAGCAGTGCTGGTGAGGCGCATTACCGCGTGTAGGGCATTTGCTGATCCAATCACGAAATCGTCTGTATCGCTTATATCGCACTCACCGTAGACACCCTCAATCACAGCGCCAGTGCTTGTCGCGCCGCAGCCCTGCAAGTCTCCCTTGCCACGAAGTCCAACAACCTCAGTAACGGCTACAGCCCCCGTGCTCAGCCACACCGCGTCCGCCTGCCCACCACGCAGGCCAACGGACGCAGTTGAGATCGTGTTGGTCTGGCAGAAGCCTTGGAACCCCCTGTGTGTTCCCGTGCCACCAGCAGTAGTGACGCTAAAATAGAGCCCAATCGCAGACGCCGTTGAATCGTTCCGTATCACCTGGAACTGTCTGTTGCCTGTTCCCGGAACCGCCCCCACCGCGATGAAGTCATCGAACCTGAAGCCGTCCGCGTCATCGTCCCAAATGAAGGTGCCCGCGTTTGTTGCCCCGTCGAATATGAGCGTTGGATCTCCAGCCTGAGAGTTATTCCCTATCCTCAGATTCAGGCTTGGCCCCGGATGAATAACGAGGTCCGTAGCGTTGTGGAAAATCTCAGCATCACTAGCCGTCCCGTAAAGCGCCTTCACGTTGTCCAGCATCAGCGAATTGTCTTGAAGATTAATGAGCCCGCCACAGTTGAGGTTGATGTCTACATCGCTTCCGAGGTTCAGGTCGCCGGAGCAGGTAGTGGTGATGTCGCCGCCAGCGGCAGAGAATGTGAGGTTGCCGGTAGCGGACTCGAACGTGAAGGCAACCGCAGACTGCAACAGGTAGAGGGTGTTTGTCAGTTCATACAGCAGGGTCCCGCCGCCGCTGGGCGGCAGGAAAACGTATTTGTTCGTGGCCGTTCCTACCGCGTCGAAGGTGAATGTCGCTTCTGACGAGGCGTTGAAGCCCGCGGTTATCCCCCCCACCACCCTGAGCGGGCCACCTACAGAAACAAACCCATCTCCCCCCGTTCCGGGGTCGATACGCAGAGTCGTGGTGTTCCAGTAAATCTCCCCGTCTCCGGCGCTACTACCAAGGAGAATCTTCGCGTTATCCGGAAGCGTAATGCCGTTATCAAACGTCTGAGTCTGCGATTCAGCACCAGCGGTCGTGCCGTCACGGCGGACGTATAGGGGGTCGAGACTGGTGAAGTCTGAAGCGAAGAAGATACTATCCCCAGAGAAATGCTTACCCTCGACATCCACATCGCTTGTGGCCACAAGCAGACCGTCAACACACGCAAACCTTCGGTTGGCAACCGGGGTGCCATCTTGGTCAACGAAGGTCAGCTTCTGCTTGACAACCGCCCCAGAGTCGGCCACCACTGACGAGGGGTAGGCGCTCATCCCAGACACATTGAACTCCATCGTCTGCCCGTCATACTCGAATTCGCAGCGAGAGTTCGGGGAGGCAACGTTGGGAATTGTTATCCAGAGGCTCCTGTTGATGCCGTTGGTGCTACGGTAAAACTGAAGAAACTCCGTCGCGGTGCCGTTCTGCTCAATGATGAAAGGAATGGGATCCGCTGCTGTCGTTCCACGCGCACCGGTGTTTGCCACACCAGAATAGATCAGAAGTCCATTGGCCTTGTCCGTTCCCCCAGCTGTATGAATCTCCACGCGGGGGAACAAGCCATTTGTGCGGACTAGTGGAAAGGTCGAGTTTGTCTGGACCTCGCCGCCAACATCCCCCTTGCCAAACATGAAGTTCCCGAAGTATTTCGCATTCGACCCAAAATTTGAGTCGGTCGCCCGGAAGCGAAACGCCGGAAAAGGATTCTCATCCCCACCACCCGTGGAACCCTTGTAGAACACAAGTCCACCAGCGCCTGGAGCGATGGCCCATGTAACTCCATCCAAGGTAGTTTGAACCGGGCCAAACAGATCAACCCCTACACTCTGCGACCCAGTATGCGCCACGTTGACCGACATTCTAAGGTTGCCCGAAGAGTCATCTCCGGTGATACTCTTCTCCATAAACGTGCTATCAAACCACATACCATTCAAGACAGAGCCGCCACCCGTGGTCCCAGAATGGTTCGCGTTAGGATCCGCCCCCAAGGCAAAGTTCCCATTGATACGAAGGCCAAGGTCCAACGTCCCCGCAGGAATGATGACGTTACGCGCATCTGTCTGTGGCGTCAGGTTCGCATACTGAGAGTGGTCATCCTGCAGGTCACTCACAGTGGGCACCAACCCGGTGAGCCCGCCATGATCTAGGCCAGAGAAGGGCGGGTCTCCCGGCACCCCATCACCAATAATAGTGAAACTAGCGGACGTGAAGATGTAGATACGGCCGCCAATCCGCATAGCAATCTTGCCTACATCCAGACGCTTGTCCTCCCAGAACACAACCTCCTTCGAGGACACCCCAGGCAAACGACCGCCCGTGAAGAAGTTGAAAGCCAGCGGCACCTTGCGCTCCAACGCTCTCACACGGGCATCCAGCCGATTGACTTCAACAGTCACTAGTTCACGCTCCTCGTCACTTCAAGCCAGTCCCCCGTCGAACCCTCACAAATCAACGTCAGCACATCATCGGCAGCGCAAGTAAAGTCGCCGGCAAGCTGCATATTTCCGGCGGCATCCTTGAACACCGCGGTAGCTGAAGCGCACATCACATACAGCACCCAACCCTCCTGAGCCACGCCACAAGTAGTGACAGTGTCCACCTGGGTAGATCCTGTAGGCGTCATCACGCTACACGCCTTCGCATCAATCGACGTTGCAGTCGCAATGGTGCAGGTCGCCAGCTTCAGCCCCGCACCCGTTACCGCCAACACATCCGCGCTGTCATCCCAAAACAACGTCGGATCTGCATCGTCGTTGTCGAAGGTCAACGTCACATCGCTAGCTGTCCCGATCCCCAACGTCACCGCCGGCGCCTGGAGCAAGCTCGTTGTAATCGTCACATCAGCCTTGTCAGCCAACGCCCCATCGAAGTCAAACTCCAACGTAGCTACACTGTCATCCCACGTCAGCGCCATATCCACATCACTATCGTCAAACGTAATTGTGATGTCCTCGGCAGCATCGCCACCGCCAACCACCAACAGCGGCGTTGACAACGTATCGGTAGTGATCGTCACATCCTCGCCATTGTCGAAGTCACCATCCCAGTCAAACTCCAACGCCGCGGCTGACTCGTCCCAAAACAACTCGATGTCTCCATTGGGGGTCGAACGATTCATACGCCAAAGAGCCGCATCAGCATCGGTGTTGTTGCCCATAGCCGGCGCAGCAGTGGTGAAGTTGACTGATCCGGTGAAATTATTCACCCCACTAAACGTGTCGCCAGTGTTCACCGCAAACGACCCGGTAGGGGTAGAAACGCTGGTGTAGGAACTCCCGTTCCACACCTTCAGCACATCGTCATCCTTGTCCCAGCAAATCTCCCCCTCCCTCGGCGTCGGAGAAGCTGTAGGACAGCTGGTCACATTCGGAAGCCGAAGCCGCTGACTCGTGTAGAGCTTGGGAATTGTCTTGCTTCTCTGGGCCCACGCCATCCCGGCCAAGCCCAGCAGGAGCAGAATCACTACGATCTTCTTCATCAGTTTGCCACCTCTGTCCCGAGCGTCCACGTCGGAACCATGATCTGCGGTGTCGGAGTCTGGTCCGTCACCAACAAGTTCACCACCTTCACTCCACTCGGCAGCCAGCCAATCGCCAGGCCCATCTGACCCGTATTGAAATAGCTGTCACCGTTCACCTCAGCATTGTCTCCATCGCTCACTGGCGAGTCATACATCAACAACCTCGATCCAGCGCTCATCCCATCGTAGCTCGGGGTGCTGCCCCCCGCAGCCAAGTCCGTGTCCACCCCCAAGTTCACGAGCCAGTCCCCAGTTACCACGCCAGAAATCGCATTCCCCACCGTGATCTTATCGTCGCTCCCGTCCAAAGCCGTCACCTTCTGAATCTTGGAGGTGTTGGGCACGTGCAAGAACCCCCCACCATAGTCCACCTTCTTGCACAGCATCACCCAATCGTTGACGGTCAAATCCCCCTGGCCGTGCAGCGTCAGAATGGTCCCATCGGAATCCGCTGCCACCCGCGCCCCAAGCACCGATGGATAGATCCGGAAGTCGTTCCTTGCCACAAGCCCTTGCCACGGACCCAGCTGCGCCAGCGTCACTCGGAGTTGGGGAAGAGTCTTGAACGCGGACTGTGCCATTAGCTACCTCCAATAATAAATAGCATCCGACTTCTCAATCCTGAAGGCACATGCGGCGACTCGCCCGGCGTTGCCACCGCGTGCTCAGCCTGCTGCCTCCGATACGCTGACGCCCTTGCCTTACTGAGCCACCGCTCGAAGTCGTTCATGAAAGGTCCCCAAATGTTCGGCTGAGCCCGGTGCCGGAACTGCATCATCAAGGCCACCGCGCCCGTCAACATCACCTCACGAACCGGTGCCAGCAACCACACCGACTCCTGGTCTGCGACCTCGCTCGGCCGGTCAACCGGCGCCAGATAGTTCACAACCATCTCGTCAAACTCTTCCAGGTCTGCCGGCGGCCAGAACTCGAAGGTCTCGTCGTATTCGCTTTTGTAGGTGATATACCGAGGGGTCCCGCGGTTGGCCGAGTCCGAACTGTCTCGGGTGGCAATCGTCTGCCGGAAGGTGTTGTAGCTTGGCCAGGTCATCCCGCCCGTCCGAATCCCACTCGTCTTGCGGGTCAACGCCGGGTCAATCGGCCAACCGAAGTCGTCCGGGATCGCCACGGTTGTGTCGCCTGCCGAGATGTCGGTGTAGACCACTTCCTTCCGGGTGAACAGGAAGGTGCCAAAGGCATTGAGCCGGTCTGCTGCCCGGTCAAGGAAACTGAGGGCCTTGGACCTGGCCAGGGGGTCTTGCTCCCCACCCAAATAGGCCGCAACCTCCCCGACGAGCCGGTCTATTGGCTGAATGTCAGCGTGGGTAGCGGCGTCTGGCGTAAGGTGAATCAGTCCATCAGGCATGCCGAGACTCCGTCTCGGTTTCCGGCCCAGGAGGTGCCGTTACACTACGTTGCGCTGCCGGGAGCCGCTACACCGGCTGGCGCTTCCAACCTGGCATCCTCCATGCTCTCTATCCGGGGGCATGAAAGTGCTTCCTCTATAGCAGTTTCCCAGAAGTGACCCCTCCTGTCAATCACCCACTCATCGTGAACAGCCTGCCAAGCCGCCTCCGTAGTCTTCTCACGCAGAACTGGGTCCACCAAAGCCGCCCGGAGCGTCTCTTCCCAGCTTTCCGGGCTCTGCTCCGCCTTCAAGGCTGCCCCGCCCGGTATGTCCCAATTATAGGGCCCAGCGTCCGAGCAAACCAGTGGAATCCGCTGCACAGCCGCTTCCTGCCACTTGATGTTGCTCTTGGCATCGTTGAACGGATGCTTCTGCAGAGGCGCCAGGGCCAGATCAAAGCCGCCCCAGGCGATCACCTGGGGGTAGTCCTCGAACTGCACCCACGGCAGCCCCACGACTCTCTCCGGATAGTCTCGCCGAAGCACATGGAGCCAGCTGGGCATGGCCCCGAACACAATCAACCGCCACGGCACCGGTGGCTCCCGAATCAGCTTCTCAAGCGCCCGCCGCGCCACATCCATGTCACCATAGTGACCACCCGCTCCGCCATAAAGCACCCGCAGATTCGGGTCCTTCTTCCGCTCCGGATCCTGAGCCAAGCCCTCCCAGTCCGCCGGGTCAATCGCGTTCTTCACCACCGCGACCCGATGAACCTTAGCCTTATACTCCTCAGCCAACGTCTCAGTGCTCACCGTAGCCATCTCAGCCATCCGCAGATGCGCCACAGAAATCTCAGTAGCCTCCCGCGACCGATGATACGTCCGTTGGCTCTGATTCCAATCCGGAATATTCAGGAAGTCGTCATCGAAGTCCACCACCAACCGGCACCCCGGCGTGAAGTGCCGAATCCCAGAGAAGACCCCCAACGATGTTGGCTCAACGCACCTATCCGTCCACACAAGATCGTAGATCCCATGCTGCCCCCGCGCCCAAGCCTTCAACTCCTCCCCGGTCTTCCCCCACTCCGCCGCCAACGACCCCTCTTCATGGAAGTCCACCTCATACCCTTGCCGCGCCAACCACCGAGCCGGCACCCTAGTCCGATAGTAACCAACAGCTGTCGGTTGCCTGTGCCACATTGCCAGCCGAGGTTTACTCATGCAACTTCCCGCTTTATCACCACGAAGTTCAGATAACTCATGCGGATGTCAAACCACACATTCCTCGGCAACCATTCATCCTTGAACAACTCCAACCAAGCCCACTCATCCTCCATCCGCACCAGATGACTATCGTTGATACGGAAGCTATCCTCCGACTCCATCGGCACCCCCACAAACATCGCCAACCGCACGCACCGACCCAAGGCAGCAATTGCCTTCACCGGATCCGGCACATGCTCCAACACCTGCGACACGAACGCATAGTCAAACTGCATCCCCATCTCATCCACCGTCTGCACATCCTGCTCCCGAACCAACGCTCCCCGCTCGCACGCCTCCATAACAAAGTCTGGCTCGATGTCAATCCCGATCACCTCCGCTCCCGGCATCGACTGCATGAAGTTCAACGTGCTCGCCCCCGACCGACAACCCACATCCAGAATCGACGCCGGCCGCGGCATCTTCGACGCCTCAATCCAATGCTTGAACCAGTTCCCGTACTGGCAAGTTAGCTTTTCATAGCCTTGCCGATTACAATCGTCCTTGAACGTCGGAGCCTTAATCTCCTCCACCCCTTTCTTTGCGATCATGCTTCCACCTCCACCGCGCAAGAGAGAGGTGTCACCCCGCCGTCCCCCCGCAGAAAATCCTTGAACCCAGGATGGTTACCAATCCAATCCCTCTGGTTGTTCCGCAACAAGCTCGTAATCAACGGCATGCACTTCATCTGCACCCGATACCCATCCGGCCCCGGAAACGCCCGCATCCCCTCCACAAACACCTTCGACATGAACGAGTGCCGAAGCACGATTCCCAACTCCTTGCACGCCTCCGCCGTCTCGATGTCGTAGACCCACCCCGGCGGCAACAACAACGGCGCATACCCCAACGACAACCCGATCTCCAACCTTTCCCTCGCAACCTCCTCCGTCCACGTCAAACACTCATACGGCGTGCATTCAAACCCGTGCATCCCAAATGTCACCCACGGGAACCTTTTCTTCAACCCCTCCACATCGCCCAGCTTGTTTGGGATCCCGTAGACCGTCATCGGTAGATCCCCAAACTGCTCCAACAACCCCAGCTGGCTCTCATCCCACAGGTCCGTCAACTCCAGCAGATTCGGCGCCCCGTTCTTCATGCTGCCTCCGTCCCCAGATAGGGCCAGTAGTATCCCATCCGTCTGATCAACGCAGCTTCCTCCGAGTCCTCCGCCTCAATCCGCTTGGTGTCATGAACCACCCGAATGTCCGGAAACCTCACCTGCATCCACT
>SDBT01021263.1_pt1 | contig 10145 bp, 11 predicted proteins | sample 2277101 | NCBI WGS metagenome assembly SDBT01 (sample SAMN10404973, study PRJNA504765) | marine sediment metagenome | isolation source: marine sediment core GS10_PC15, 103 cmbsf | place: Arctic Ocean: Southern Knipovich Ridge | collected 2010
TAGCACAGCCGCACGGGAGGGTAAAGCGAAAAGCCTTCAGGCTTCTTCAACCGCGTTTTCAATAAGCTCAATCCGTAATAGCTTATCGTTCCTGTCCAGCTCTATCGCCACGACATCAATACGTACAGGACACAATGCGCATGGCCTCCCGTTCTGTCTACCAATTGAGGTTTAGGAGGAACAATGAACACAAACTATTTCAGTATTAAGAGAGACCTTGAAATAGAAGGAGACGGCGGGTTCTGGTGTGAAGCTTGTATTATCGGAAAGCCGCAGACAGAAGCCAGTCCAGACCCCCGTTATTGCCAGGGGTGCTTTGAGGTCTTATCGGAAGAAGCTAAATTGGATAAGAGCTGGGCAAGGTCGGGCTGGAAGCCCATTATAAGCCCATCCGACAACGCTGTAGATAGCAAAATTGAGGGCGAAAAACCCACGACCTATCCCGATGGTCAAGCAGAGGTTTTAACACGCACAAATATACTCCAGAATCGTGCGTTGCAAAACCCTACCCGAAACCCCCGAATTAACCTCGGCGGGAGACCTCGGAAAGAAGCACCAATAAAAGACATTATGAGACTGTCAAAACAAGGGCTGGGGGTGAGAGGGGTAGCCAGAGAATTAAACCTGTCACCATCTATGGTTAGCAGGGTATTATCTGGTAAACGTTAAGAGGTTGTCAGGGGGTATGGTTAGTAATAGAATGGGGGCATGGAAGACCGAGTTATGGGGGCATTGCCATATTAACGACATTAGACAGAGCGATAAGTTTTTTGGCGTGGATATATTTTCGTGTCACTGGTGATAAGGTGAAATACAGGGATTTCGGTTGGGCAAGAGATGATACAAAAGGTATTCTTAGGGCTACAGGCTTAGTATTTTTTATAGCTTTGGCATATTACTTACCCACTATATTTCTAAAGTGGTATTTCTTGATACCTATTTATGTCGTAGTATCCATAATTCTTATATTCGTTATTAATTATGAACACGAACGATATCTTAAGAAGAAACGGAAATAACACATTGTCTAATAGAAGACGCTCGATTCTTCATAGCACTATACAAAGCTGGTGCTTGAACAATAATGACCAACGAGTTTTGCAACGAGCTTAACTACTGTACTTGTAGTCACGCCTTTAATGCATAGAATGAAGTGGGATGGGATGGGAAGAATGGATTGTGCATATGGCTAAACTCACAGCGAATTTTTAAGGGTAAATTATACCTAAAGTTATGCTGAAAAACAGTATGCTAACAGCATTATTTGATAATGTGAAATTGGTTGATAACAACGGTAAAAACAGAGAGGTCTTCCCTGAAAAACAAGGCAATAACAAGGAATCAATTACCCTGAGAACAGGACAATAACAGGCTCACTGAGAACAGAGAGTTAACACAGAGAAAAGCTAACTGAGAAACAGGCTAATAACAGTGAGAAATCGGTTGTTACTCATCCACGTCAAAGCCCCAAGGTTCTAATCCCCGTTCTGATTCGGGGGGTGGTGGAGGATAAGTGTTGGGGGGAAGTGACTCCCCAATAAGGCTACAGGTAATACCAATTACCCCAAGAAGGGTTAGGAATATTAACAAAGTAATTAATCTACTCTTCATACCTGAAAAATAAACCCCTTTTCGTAATTTGTCAATACCAACAAAGAAGTGGGATGGAGGTAGGAAATTAGCTTCCGAATTAATAATAATTATTCCAAATTATATTGACTTACACTCGGAATTATAATAATTTGATGCGTGGGATTGGGAGGGTTGAACCGATTAGTCTATAACTTAACAATTATGCCATTATTGGAGGTAAGTCAGCGAGGGTCATCGTCTCCCCATCTTTCATCTGCTTTACGTCGCTGTTCTTCTTCCCACGTTTCTTCTACTGGATTAATGCAAGTGTTAATGAAACCACCGATAAAAACTAAAACAACGACTACGAATATGACCGCGATAAGTTTATCCCCAAAGCCATATTTATACCCATCCGTACTATTAGGCTTTGCCATAGTTCATAACCTTGACGCTAGTGACTTATAATAATTTGCCAATTGGCGATATTCAGACGCTTTATCAAAGTAATACCCTGCTTCTCCTTGGCGTATAGGGTCTGCACTATAATTGCGCGATGCACCTTCAGCCTGAGCATTAGCTGCCTGAATCTCATAATCCCGAGCGACACCAAGATAATGATTCTTCAGTACATTAAGCTGACTTTCTTGATAATATTGTTCGGGCTGTAGTTGGGTAAATCCCTCGTATAGTTGCCTCAATTGCCCTTCGTAATCGACTTTCATCTGTTCTTGTTTTTCTTCGATATCTCTCAACAACTCTTGATATTCAATCCTCAACAGTTCTTCACGTTCCAATTGAGCCTGTAATTTATCCTGGTAATCCTGCAATTGTCCCTGATAGATTTGTAGTTGTTCTTCATAAGCTCGAAGTTGTTCTTCTTGTGCGATTTCTGCCTTGCTGGGCCCGCACGCTGAAAGACTGAGTACAGTTATTAACATCACAATCGATAGAATACATCGTTGTATTTTCATCCCACACTCCCTGCTAGTTGACATCCTCGTTATACGCTCAAAGGTAATTATTGTCAACTTGTTATTCATAATTGTTGTTTCCACAGTCACGAATTGTAATAATTGTAACTTAATTGTGGATACTAGTAGCCTCAAGTTATATTTTTACTTTTGTGTGGGATGGGTTAAATATCAATTCTCATTATGTCTTATCGTCAAACCTTCGTACTGGACAGTTGAGACTAATTAGCTTTGAATTTCTTTATTCTAGCTCCATATTACGATGGTATAGATGCAATTTCTAGTTAATACTAGCGCGGTATAGAAAATATTTATTACTGCGCGTGTGTGTTGGGAGGGTTAAGCCTTACGATAGCTAAAATGAGCATAGGTTTGTCAGACTGTTAATAAATAATGACACAGGTAAATATTTATGCCAAAATAGAGTTATGGAAAATGTGCCACCATTCGTTGTGATAACGACCATTATTCTCCTTGTGCTTGCCTTTTTTACCTTCATATTTAACATAATCGGATGGCCAAAAGTTAAACCCAGCGACATGAAGCGTTTTATAATGGTTCGAGGTCGTTCGATAGCTTGGAACGTTTATTTAGTAGTTGCGATACTTTTTACGATTTACTTTCTATTAATGTTGTCCATATGGATTTCTTACTTACCGTTTACGATTACTTTAGTGACACTCATAGTCTTAATAATTTGGGCACTTGTTGGTGTATGGTCACCAACAATACTAAAGTATTACGAAGATAAACGAGTTAGCGTTGGACTTCAAGTAGCGTCTTATTCGCTAATAACATTAACGGTCATTTTGTTCTGGTTTGTTGAATATCCAGAGATTCAAACACCGTTATTTGTTACGTTGCTGTTGATTGCAGTCTTCGTAATATTAATCGTTCATAGCGTTTACAATAGAATAAAAGCCGCAAGAGCCCAAAAGAGGTAGATATGGGAATCACTAATTGGTTTATGCAACGAAATATGAGGAATGTAGCCCGTAAGCTCGCAAAAAAGGTTGCCCCATTGTATGCTGACTCAAAGTCCAGAAACCCTAATGCCACTGATGCAGAAGTAGTATTAGACATAGCTTTTAATATGTTCAATAAAGAAGACCTAACTCGCACACCCGAAAGTTCAATGAAGAGAATAAAGATGTGCTGTGAAACAATTCAAGGCTTTTGTTACATGATGGCTCTAGATGTAGGTGTACTGAAAGGGTTAATGAATTTACGTTCCCTGCAATTTACTCATTATATGGACAAGGAGCTAGAAGCTCAGGGCTTCACGCCACAGACAAAGAAGCAAAAAGAACGTATTCTTAAGGTGATGGAATTACGAATCCCTGGTTGGGATAGAATCTCAGGTGATGCTGATGACGTGATGAGAGTTCGTTCAGATGAGAAAACAAGCAATGAGAATAGGAAGCGTGAAAAAACACTTGGGGCATCTGATAAGGTGTTATCTGAATTGGAAAGATTTACAGAAATAAGAGAAGAGCTGGGGATAGAAGATAATAATTATATCATTGTCGCTAGAAATATTAGTAAATATTATCTGGAACTCGTGAGTAATTATAAGGACAGATTTAGAGATGAGTTAACACTACTTCTAACTGCGGGAATCCTTGATGCACAACACTATATATTCATTGAAAAATCTATAGATATTTCTGAGATTCATGAAATGGCTGGCAACTCATTGGATAGCACTTTTCCCTTAGTGAAGTTTATTATTGCTCTCGGAATCATCATGTTCAAAATTGATAGCCCTGAGTTCACAATTGGAGAAGTTATAGATGCATGGGGATCACAGAGAGAACAGGTTGAGAAAGAAGTTAACGATATTCTAAAATTATACGAGCGAGATTCGTTGATATCCGAAGCAACGAAAGTATTCATGGAATCACCAAAATTTAAGTCATTACGTAAGCAGATAGGAATACTTTAATGGATAAATGTATTTCAAGATAATGGCGCCTTTAGAACTTCAAACTACCCCGAAATATCTCCAGCCTCTCGTGTTGGAAACAGGTTAAACCTATAACAATCTTTATGTCTCCCCACAAAGCTTCGTAATGGCACAATTGAGGCAATAAGCCTCGCGATAAATCCGCACATAAATACCATAGTGCGCCTGAGACATATGTTCTAACTCGTTAAGGCTCATGGTTGCTCATTCAATCTTCCGTTTTTAACTGGTAACTAAGGGGATATGGACCTGGAGTGTCGGACTTGCCTCATAATAAATAAAGGTAACTAGAGGCATTATTGGGAGTTGAGAGCTATTGACGGTCATTGAAAGGACTTTAGCATAAGTTTACCAGGATGTTAGAAACCTAACATCCGGAGTGCTAGGCAGGGAGAGTTTAACTCCATAAGTCATGCTTCTAACCCCTAACCTAAAGGGGTATATTAACCCTAGACATAACCCCAGGCGGTTATAACCATAACTAACCCCTGTCCACCGTAATATATCGGTGGACTACCCCTTAGTAGTATTTAGAGATAGTTTATCTAGCACCCCGCTCTATCGGCAAGTCAAGGGATACGATTCTATCGGGGTATTCCTTCTCATTGTTTATAGACGCTTTGCGCCTTTCCGTATGGTATGGTAAAAGACTAGCCCACACTTAGCACGAACCGCCTTTCCTTACTCGTGAAATATCAACGAGAAGAGGCTTATAAGTGTAAGTGCAAGATTAATCCACATATATCGGATACAGTAACCTTTCTGAGCCATTCTAGGGTACTTCTAAGTACCGATAAAGTACTTCTGAGGTAACGTTTTTACGGCCCTACGAATAAGTAAGCATAGATACGACTGAGTGATGTAGGTACAGTATTTAACAGGTTATAGAATCACAATTCCTTAGTGCGCCCCCCAACCGATTTGGGGCGTATGGTAATATTAGAGCAGGGGAATAGGGAAGTTGTCCAAACTTTTCTAGCCTACTTGACAGCCGTGATAAGATTAGAGTGTAGGGTAAGTATCCTTGAGTTTCCTATGCACCCTTAAAAACTAAATAATTAGCTTAGCTATTAACCCGTTGTATTTACTTACGGCGGGTTTCTTATTGGAATGAATTAACGCCAATGCAACAAGGTGAGATTAGATTACAATACTCCTGGAAATCTGTTTTTGCTTATGGTATTTTAACGCTATGAGACGCTTCAGGATTGAAAATAAGGGCGTTTAGCGTCTTTTAAAGGGGGTTTGTATAATGTTTGCGAGTAGACCCTCCCTGAGAGCCTTTGACTTGCCTTTAAAGGCGGGTTGTGGTATAATAAAATCGGCATTAAAGGGTTAAGCTTTAAGCTTTCCTCTCGGACCCGAGCCAACCCTAGAACGGGGTTGAGCCATGACGGTTCATTTTTTATTGTCGGAAAAGGGGGCAAGTATGGACTGAGTAAGGACATTTTTTTGGCTAGAGTATTACAGAAGTAATAATGAATAAGAAAAAAGGAGAATGGATAAAATGACACAACGAACTATAACACAGGGATATATCGCACCAACGGTATTCTCAGCCTCAGAAATCGCCAGGTATATAGGTGTCTCCCCTGAGGCGGTCAAGCAATGGGAGAATAACGGTTTACTGCCTTCAAGTTCTAGGGTGGGTAGAAGGAAAAAACGGGTATGGAGTAAGAGTCAAACGTTAGCCATCTTGACCTATGCCCGGGACATCCTGAACTACCCGATACCGGCTAGAGTCTTTGGGGAGGTAGAGCAACTATGAAGCGTAAATATAGCGATAGCCCTGTCTCTACAACAGGGCCATCACCAAAACACATTAACTCAACTCCCCTCATAATAAGCCCTCACATACCCAAATGTCAAGAGGCCATAGAAGTCTTTTGGCATTTTTCTTTAAAAAACTCGGCCATTGAAAAGCTGATGATACGCTTGCTCCTGCCAGGGGGTAAGTAAAATGATATACACTTCACGCGCTGAGACTAACAAGCACTTTTGGGATGATAAGAAGGTCTGCCACTCTAAAGAAGAATGGTTGAAGACAGACCCATTCGCTGAGTTCGTGAACTTCGGCGAAGAATATAAGAGTTTGGAAAGGGAGCACGCCTCAAATAGAGAAAATAAGGATAATAGTAACCCGACTAACTCTACTAATAATATAGAGTTAGGAGGAAAATTAAACCCAACTTCGGGTAGTTATACTCATAACGGGACATCTTTTGGGACATCGGCGGGACAAGATTCAGGGTGGGAGTACGGTGAACTGACCAAACGCTTTGACGCCTTTATGAAGGAAAACCCTGAACCTCACCACAAGCGGGAAGTCGCCGAAGCAATAGGAACGTCTTACAATGATGACGCTTTCAGGAAGCTCCTGCAACGTAGCGTTAAGAAGGGCAAGACACGGATTCTATATGGTGGCGACAGGATAGTCTATGTCAACACTGACTGGAAAGACAGTCGTGTCAGCTTTAAGGACGACAACTCGTTACCCTCACTAGGCTTGAAGCTCCCCTTTAGTATGGAATTTTATATAGACATTCTGAAGCGGTCTACAATGACAGTCGAGGGTGAGGTATCGGCAGGCAAGACACACTATGCGCTAGAGTTTGCCAGTCTGAATCTAGGTAAAATACCGATACGTTTCTTCTTTGCCGAACTAGGTACTCCCAGAATGTTAGCCTTGCTAGAGGATTACCCGAACTTGCTGGAAGCTGTCAAGGACGAGAGTGATGATTTCATACTGATAAACACCGACATAAACGACCTTGACGTATTGGAAAGCCTGGACCCTAACGGTGCTAATATATACGACTATCTGAGACTGCAAGGTGGGGATAGGTGGTGGTTGGATATGCAATTAAAGCTAAGGGCATACGCCAAGAAGCTAGACGAAGGATTCCTGATGGTTAATTTACAGAAGCTAAAGGGGAAGTCTATTGCTCTAGGTGGTGAGGGAAACCGCTTCCAGTGTGAGACCGCAGTAACCCTGAACACCAGGGAGACGATACAAGGTTCAGATATATTGCAGGGACACAAGCTATGCCGACTTGATATCGAGAAGGCAAGGGACTGGACGGGTAACATAGCCCCGGACGCTATGAGCGTTGACTACCGTACAGGTGGACACAGAGGACGCCTGTATATGATTGAACATTCATGGGACTTGAAATCCACAAAGCAAGAAAGAGATAAGGGGGAAGGGTAATGGAACTTTATTGTTATAAACACCCTGACCGGGAAGTAATCGCTATCTTGAATAAAAAGCTACCGCTTTGCCAGGAGTGTGTCACGGAATCACAGGTACAAATTTTGAACTCAGGCGAAATGTTAGGTATCGCCTTCCGGGGTGAACCTCAGGCGCTTATCATTCCCCGGAAAGCTTAAACCAAGCGGTTATAAGAAGTTTGGTATTAAGTGTTGACAAATGGCGGTTAATACTTTACAGTCTTTACAAGTATGGTAAAGACGAAGTACGAAAGACGAAGTACGAAAGGCGAAGCACGAAAGGGGGTAAACAGTGAAGGGAAAATCTATAAATATCAGGGGAATAGACGTTGAGCTTTATCGGTTAGCCAGGGCTGAGGCCATAAAGAAGGGCTATCGGGGGATTGGCGAATGGCTGAACGAAGCAATCAAAGAAAAACTGGCAAGGGAGGCAATGAAATGAGAGCAGCCATATACACGAGGGTTAGCACAGACAAGCAAGAGGCAGACGGCACGAGTCTGGACAGCCAAAAAGAGGCTTGCCTTACCTACTGCCAGGGCAAGGGGTATGACGTGGCCTATCAGTTCAAAGAGGTATACAGTGGGCTGTCCGAGGCGAGACCCGAACTGGACAGCCTGCGGGAGCTGGTGCGGTCTGAACAGATTGACGTAGTTGTTATTTACTGCCTGGACAGGTTTTCCCGCAATGCCACACAAGGCGTTATCCTCAGAGACGAACTCGATAAACACAACGTCTCTATTGAGTCAGTCACAGAGGATATTGATAAAACACCGCTTGGCGAACTGATTACCTACCTGAGAGGCACCTTTGCTCAAATAGAAGCTGAAAAGATACGGCAAAGAACAATGTTAGGTAAGCGGACTAGAGTTGAGGGCGGGCGTTTAGCCTGTGGTGGTGGAACGAAGCTATACGGCTGTGACTACGTACGCGGCAAGGGAACAGGGGAGGGGATACGGCTTATCAGGGAAAGTGAGGCTCAGTGGGTAAGAACTATCTTTCACTGGTATACCGAAGACCGGATGACTTTGAATAGCGTAGTTTGCCAATTAAGAACGCTCGGCGTTCCCTCACCTAAGGGTAACGCCACGTGGGGCAGGGGAACACTACAAAAGATACTACGCAACCCGGCTTATAAGGGCGTGACCTATGCTTACAGATGGGAACGGTCAAAGTCCGGCAATAAGCGCGTAGTAGAAAGACCTCAAAATGAATGGGTGAAACTCGATGGGGCTACTCCCGCGATAGTCAGTAACGAGTTATGGGATTTAGCGCAGGTGAGATTGGATAGGAATAAAGAGTTAGCTTGCCGGAACACGAAGAGAGAATACCTGTTAAGGAGCTACTTGTTTTGCTCCAACTGCGGGAGGCGTTATATCGGAGGCACTAGAGGGAACAAGACCAAGAATGGATTGAACTACCACGGCTTCTATCATTGTTCGAAAAGCTCCAAGAAGGAATTTATTGACCCGTGTCGTAATCGTACCTGGAGCGCCGATAGGATAGAGGAAATTGTCTGGCAGCAAGTGGAACAGGCCTTATCCAACCCCGCGATTGTGCTGTCCGGCCTTGAAGCAATCAGGAACGAATCGGGCAAGACAAGCGAATACACAAAACAACTCGATACCATAAAGACCCAACTAAAGCATATGGGCAAGGAAAAAGACAGGGCTTGGAAAGCCTACCGTATCACCGGAGACGAAGATAAGTTCAAGACCGAAGTAAAAGAGGTTATGTCTTCGATTGAAGAACTTAACAAGAGGCAATCAGAGCTGGAAGCTCGTGTGTGTTCAGCCAACCAGGTCAAAGCTGATATCGAGGGTATAGAACAGGCCTGTAAGATAGTCCTGTCTAATCTTGGTACACTCTCGTTTGAAGATAAGCGGGAGGTACTCGAAACACTCAATATCAGGGTATGGATATCTAAGGATTCACTGAGGCTGGAGGGAACTTTGCCGATTGCGTCTACAACGTCAATACGCCACGAAGGGGGTAAGTCAGAGTGCGTCTGCAGGTAGCGAGCCGCAACCGTCCTTAACCTTTCCATCTTCGCGGGGGTAATTGATTCTTCGGGGCTGCCCTGCTGAAGACTTTTTTTCGTCCGCACTTCAATGAAAACCAGAAACTCTCCATGGTTGGCGATGATATCAACTTCACCTTCGGAACAGCGGTAGTTAGTTTCCAGAATGAGATAGCTCCGCTTCCTCAGAAAATCCTGAGCCAGCTTTGCTCCCAGGATACCGGTATCTCTGCGTTTCATTATCGCTAAAACCCGCGTGTTAAAATTAGGGTTAAACCTTTGACCGGCTGGAAAGACCGGCGGTGAACAGGTGACGGCCCCAGCCGATGCAGACAGGCGACATGTCCCTCGGTGCAATAACCTTTGTGTTCCGCCAGCCTGTAA
>SDBT01021264.1_pt1 | contig 10145 bp, 9 predicted proteins | sample 2277101 | NCBI WGS metagenome assembly SDBT01 (sample SAMN10404973, study PRJNA504765) | marine sediment metagenome | isolation source: marine sediment core GS10_PC15, 103 cmbsf | place: Arctic Ocean: Southern Knipovich Ridge | collected 2010
GTCCAGTCCAACAGCGGATGAACGCGAACGTGCGTGCCCGGTGCGAAATCGGTCTTGAACTGGTTCCACAACTCCGGTGGCTGATCGCCGACGTCCCAATCGTTATGCTTATCACGCGGAGAGAAGTACCGCTCCTTGGAACGGCTGCCCTCTTCGTCGCTGCGGACACCTACGATAACTCCGGTGTAAGGCTCGCCTCCGGTTGTCTCGTCATACTTCCCGGTTTCGTGGTTCAACACCCATCGCGGCCATTCGCCGGAAAGCGTGTGTTTGAGCGCTTCGCTCTTGAGGGTCTTGCAGCACTCAATGCGTGTCAGTGCACCGTCGGGGAAGGTCCGTTTTTCGTCCAGGGCAGGGGCGTTCTGCCCGTAGATCATGTTCAGCTTCCATTCCATGGCAATGCGATCGCGATACTCGATCATCGCTGGGATTTTGTAAGCGGTATCGATATGCATCAGCGGAAGCGGAACGTGGCCGCAAAAGGCCTTCCGCGCCAACCACAGCAGCACAGTGCTATCCTTGCCAATCGACCAGAGCATTACGAGCTGTTTGAACTCGCGGTATGCTTCGCGAAGAATGTAAACGCTCTGGGCTTCGAGTATATCAAGGTGATCCATCGTTATTGCTCTTTCACAGGCTGTAGTTTTCCGTCTTTAAGATGCAGACCGCATTCCTTGTGCTCGGGCTGCTCCCACCACCATCTGCCCGAGCGTTCATCTTCACCGGGCTTGATCGCGCGGGTACACGGAGCACAGCCGATGCTCGGGTATCCCTGATCGTGCAGCTTGCTGTAAGGAACATCGTTGGCGCGAATATAATCCCATACCTGCTGCGATGTCCACTCGGCGAGCGGATTGACCTTGATAAGATGATTGGATTCATCCCACTCGATTCTTTCAAGGGCATCTCTGGTAACCGACTGGGCTTTGCGAAGCCCGGTTATCCAGGCTTCCAGCTCGCTCAGAGCACGACGCAGCGGAAGCACCTTTCGCACATAGCAGCACTGTTTGCGCAATTCGATGCTCTTGTAGAAACTATTTGGCCCTTCGGCTTTGAGCATCGCTTCGACCTCGGGCGATTCGGGGAACATAACTTTGATTCGAATACCGTACTTCTCGTTGGTGGCATCAATAAGATCGTAGGTTTCCTGTGGCAGCCTGCCGGTATCGAGCGTAAAGATTTCCACGCTCGGCTGAATCTTGCAGAGCATATCGGTGAGAACCTGGTCTTCGGCGCTCATGCTGGAAGCAAGGGCAACCTTCCCGGCGAACTTCTTGGCAAAAAACTCCAGAAGTTCCTCAGGGGTCAGTTCGGCTGTTTGGCTTCGAATTGTCTCGATTTCGTTATTCATCAACTCAGTTCCCGTGTCATCACGCCCCGCGCGATCATGCGGGACAATTCAGGTGTGAGAAAGCTCACTCCAGGGCTTTGCTCCGTCAGCCGCTCGGGACAGGCGTCTGGCGCGAGGCTGCTAGATACAGTACCGGGCTACATATCTGCCGGCGGTCATCTGCTCTTGTTCGATGAGATTTTGGAATGTGGTTTCATCGTAGACTTCGGCCACCGCATCACGTGCCCGGTTCCACATGCCAATAAAGACACAGTTCCCTTTCAGAGCACAGCTTTCGCCCTTGTCGTCTCCGATACAACGCACCGGGGTAAGCGGCCCGTCAATGAAACGAATGATCTCCCCCACAGTCAAAACGTCCGGTTCCACGGCAAGGAAGTACCCTCCGTTTACGCCACGCCTTGATTCGACAAATGAACCTCGACGCAGTTCCCCAAGGATAGCCTCCAGAAAACGGGCCGGAATCGCCTGGACCTCTGCTATCTCAGACACCTTGGTAGGTGCAGGGCCCGACCGCTTGGCTAATTCAAACAGGGCACGTAACGCGTATTGGCACTTTTGTGATACTGTCATCTGTAAACTCCGGAATTCCCATTGACTCTATCGGAATACTAGACTATCGTCCCCTGGCCGTCAAGGCCTTTTGATAAGAAACCCAACAAAACCACTCCGCTATTGACTTAATGCAAGCAATAGTGAACATGTACATACTAGTGCTGCAATAACTCGCCAGGACGATAGTGTTCCCTGAAAGATTACTATTCTACTATGGATTCCAGCTATAAGGCAGAACTTTCTCCAGAATTGGAGACAAAACTGGCAAAATGCCGCGACTCGCTCCGGTCGATCGGCAAGGTAGTGATTGCCTTCTCCGGTGGCGTGGACAGCACTTTTCTGCTTGCCCTGGCAGCCGAGACGCTGGGTAGCGATAACGTGATTGCCGGAATCGGCATTTCGCCAAGCCTTGCCCAACGCGAGCACAGCGCAGCGAAGTCCCTGGCAGAGACAATCGGCGTTAAGCTGATCGAGGTTCAAACCTGTGAACTGGACGATCCGGACTATGCGTCCAATCCGCCGGAGAGATGCTTCTACTGCAAGCAGGATCTGTTCACCAGGCTCGGTGAGCTTGTTAAAGCCCACGGATGCAACGCCCTTCTGTGCGGGGCAAATGCCGATGACACCGGCGACTTCCGCCCTGGCCTGCGCGCCGGGGATAAGCTCGGAGTCTTGAATCCGCTTATCGATGCCGGCCTGACCAAAGCCGATATCCGCGCCGCGTCCCGCGCGATGGGGCTGGAAACGTGGAACAAACCCGCCATGGCGTGCCTCGCCAGCAGAGTACCCTACGGGCAGGAAATCACTGCTGAGAAACTTTCCCGCATCGAGCGGGCCGAGTATATTCTTAAGGATCTTGGCTTCGAGCAGTGCCGCCTCCGCGACCACGACAACCTTGCGAGAATTGAAGTCCCTGCCGAAGACATCACGACGCTGGTAGCGAGCAGGGACAGTATAGTCACCGCACTGAAGGAACTTGGTTACACGTACGTCAGCCTCGACCTCCAGGGTTTTCGCAGCGGTTCGATGAACGAAGTTATCGCCATAGATGAGTGACAAAGCAGACATCGCCAAGGACTTCACACGATACAGTCGCCAAATGGTTTTTGAACCCATCGGCCTGGATTCTCAGCGTGCGTTGGCGTCGGCTAGGGTGCTGATAATCGGCGTCGGCGGGCTCGGTTCGTGGACGGCTGAACTGCTCGCCCGGGCCGGAATTGGCTCGCTCCGGCTGGTGGATGACGATAAAGTTGAACTGACCAATATTCACCGTCAGGCGTTTTACGATGAGACCGACGCCAAGGCCGCCACAGCAAAGGTAGACGCCGCCGCCAGGCATATAGGTCAGATCAACAGTTCCGTCGCTGTCGAACCAATCGCCGCAAGGCTGGACGTGGGCAATATCGAATCGCTCGCCGAGGGCGTTGACGTGATACTCGACGGTACGGATAATTTTGCAACACGTTACCTGATTAATGATTTTTGCGTCAAGCATGGTGTGAGTTGGGTTTTCGCCGGCGTGATCGCTGCCGAAGCCCAGACGATGACGATAGTCCCCGGTAAGACGCCCTGCCTGCGATGCGTGCTGGAAACTCCGCCGCCGCCCTGTAGCGATCCGAACTGCCGAACCAACGGAGTACTGGGCCCGGCGGTGACTGCGATCTCGTCTTTTCAGGCATGCGAAGCTATAAAGATAGTGACAGGCAAACTCGATTGCATCAGCCCGTATCTGCTGAAACTCGACTTGTGGTCGAACACCCAGCAGCGAATAGACGTTTGTGCATCCGGGCCGGATCCGGATTGCATCTGTTGCAGCCACAAGAGCTTTGAATTCCTCGAACCGTAGGTAAGCCAGAGAATCTCTATACAGGAGCCCGATATGGGACGGATATACGAGAGTATTACAGACACAATAGGCAACACCCCGCTGGTCAGGGTCAATAAGATCATCCACTCTGAGGCGATAGTGCTAGCCAAGATGGAGAGCTTTAACCCGATGTCCTCGGTCAAAGACCGCATAGGTCTGGCGATGGTCGACGCAGCCGAGCGCGACGGAAAGATTAAACCCGGGACGACGATCATCGAACCGACGAGCGGTAATACGGGTATCGCACTGGCGTTCGTCTGTGCGGCAAGGGGATACAAGTGCATCCTCACCATGCCCGAATCGATGAGTATCGAGCGCCGTAAGGTGCTCAAAGCCATGGGTGCCGACGTGGTGCTCACCCCGGCCGACAAAGGAATGACCGGTGCGATCGACCGGGCGTACGAACTGCTCGACGAGATTGACGATAGCTTCGTGCCCCAGCAGTTCGACAACCCGGCCAATCCGGAAATCCATCGCACTACGACGGCTGAAGAAATCTGGAACGATACCGACGGTGCGGTGGACATCGTGATCTGCGGGGTTGGAACCGGCGGAACGATAACCGGCATTGCAAACGCGTTGAAAGCCAAGAAGCCCGAACTGCAAGCGATCGCGATCGAGCCTGTGCAAAGCCCCGTGCTAACGCAGAGCAAAGCCGGCGACCCGCTCCAGCCCGGACCGCACAAGATTCAGGGCATTGGCGCTGGGTTCATCCCGAAAGTCATGGACTTGGACGTCGTCGACGAAATCCTCGAAGTCGACCAGGAGGACGCCATGACCTGGGCCCGCCGCGCAGCCAAGGAAGAAGCCTTCTTCGTGGGCATCTCTTCGGGCGCTGCGCTGTGTGCGGCAAACGAAGTGGCCAACAGGCCCGAAAATGCAGGCAAGACCATCGTGGTCATCATCCCGTCTTTCGGGGAGAGATACCTTTCCACTCCCCTGTTCGATAACTTGGACCAATAGACCTCCACGAGAGGATACAAGAGAGTAAGAGGACAAATAATGAGCAACGAAGCAAACTACAAACTTGGAACTTTGGCGTTGCATGCCGGGCAGGAACCCGACCCGACTACCGGTGCGCGGGCCGTACCTATCTACGCGACCACCAGCTACAACTTCAAGGACACCGATCACGCAGCCAATCTCTTCGCGCTGAAGGAATTCGGCAATATCTATTCGCGCCTGATGAACCCGACCTGCGACGTGCTGGAAAAACGCCTCGCAGCGCTCGATGGCGGAGCGGCCGGGCTGGCCTTCGCCAGCGGAATGGCTGCGATCTCCGCGGCGATCCTGACCATCACGCATCCAGGCCAAAACATCATCTCGAGCAAGACGCTCTACGGCGGAACGGTGACACTGTTCACCCAGACGTTCAAGAACCTCAACATCGAGGTGCGTTTCTTCGACTCCGACAAGCCCGAGCAAATCAAAGGCCTGATCGACGAGAACACTCGTTGCGTCTACATGGAGTCCATCGGTAACCCGATGAACGACATCCCCGATTTTGAGAAGATCGCCGAGATCGCCCACGGCCAGAACCTGCCGGTAATCTGCGACAACACTGCGACCACCCCAGTGCTGTTCAGGCCCATCGACCACGGAGCGGACATCGTGGTTTACTCGACGACAAAGTTCATCGGCGGCCACGGAACCCACATCGGCGGCGTGATCGTCGACAGCGCGAAATTCCCATGGGCGGACAATCCTGAAAAATGGCCGGAGTTCTGCGCACCGTGCGGGGCGTACCACGGCATGATTTTCACCGAGGCGCTGGCACCTATCGGCAATATTGCGTATATCATTCACATCCGCACAAACTGGCTGCGTGACATCGGCGGATGCATGAGTCCGTTCGCGGCGTTCCTGTTCATCCAGGGCATCGAGACGTTGCACCTGCGGATGCCGAGGCACTGCGAGAACGCACTTGCCGTCGCCCAATGGCTCACCGGCCAGGATGCAGTCGAGTGGGTCAACTACCCCGGTCTGGACGATCATCCGTCAAACGCCAACGCCAAGAAGTACTTCAACGGCGCGGGCGCAATCGTCGGCTTCGGCATCAAGGGCGGAATGGAAGCGGGCAAGAAGTTCATCAACTCAGTCAAGCTCGCCAGCCATCTGGCGAACATCGGCGACGCAAAGACGCTGGTTATTCACCCTGCCTCCACGACGCACCAGCAGCTTTCCGACGACGAACAAGTCGCTGCCGGCGTGACCAAAGAGTACGTCCGCCTGAGTATCGGTATCGAAGACATTGACGACATCAAGGCTGACCTGGACCAGGCACTCAAGGCCTCCCAGAGCTAATAAGCTAATCCTGCCAAGTTCTCACACCCCGCCGGGTCGGTGTCATGCCGGCCCGGCTTTTTTTGTTTACTTCGCTTCATAGCAGAAGTAATCTTTCGCTCGCCAAGCTCGCCACAGATTCCTGCAAGGGTGCAAATACCCAGGCAGGCAGAAAAACTCACCCAACCCATAAAGAAGTGATATGCCCTGCATACGATTACCCGTCAGGCGTCCTCACAAACAAGAATCAACGGGATAGATTTTGAATGAGCGAACAAACTGACCTTTCGGGCAGTTACGAATCGACTGGCGAAAACAGGCCTCTCAAGGTCTGTATTGTCGGCGGACTTCAGATCATCAGGCGAGGGGTGGAACTGCTCCTTGAGAGCAACGGCATGTCGGTGGTCGGTTTCTTTGAAACGGATCAAGCCCTAGCCGAAGCGCTCGAGTCCAAAACATCACAGTTCGACGTAGCTTTGGCGATCCTGACCCCCAGCGGACCCTTTCAGTCGTTTCACAATATAAAAGAACTCCTCGCTGCCACCGAACAAGCGATCCCCCTGGCGGTACTGTCCGACAAGGCAAGCCGCGGACAGATATACGCCGCCCTCCAGACAGGAGCCAAGGCCTACGTCAACAGCAACGCCGATCCGGAAGAACTCATCAAGGCCATTCGAATGGCCGCCGAAGGCAAGGTGTACCTGGCACCCGAGGCAGCTCAGCTTCTGGCAAACGACATCTCCAAGTCCGCGACCGAACCCAACGGTAGTGCCCGCCTGCCCAGCGTGGCATTGTCTCGCCGCGAGACAGAAATAGTCCAATTGCTCTGCGAAGGACTCTCCAGCAAGAAGGTAGCCAAGCGGCTTCATATATCCCCCAAGACCGTCGAGAACCATCGCTACAATATCTACCGCAAGTGCGAGGTCAACTCAATCGCAGCCCTAATCCGCTACGCCATTCAGAATGGGATGGTCGCTTTCTAGTCAGACTCTGGCGTCTTTGTGCATATTTTCGCTATTATTGGCAAGTTTTGACCATTTTGCGACCATATATGGCCAATATCGCGCGGTTTTACCTCGTTTTTGACACAATCAGATACTTCATGCTTTCAGATGATGTACATCCACATTGCGGGGCACTTCGTTATTCTGCAATGTTCTGTATCAGCAAGGTTTTTACGGATTTTGTACATATCCATGCAATTTTTGTCGTTTTTTGACTTATTTTGGCTCATTTAAGCTCATTTCAGGCGATTCTGCGAATCCAGTAGGCCATGGGCGAAAAATCTCGGCAGGCATGCGTAAAAGGCAATCTGGTTTTTCTGGAGATGCTATTCTCGTCGTGCTGCTCATCAGCGACTCGTGGCAAGTATCTGGCGAATCGGATAACATTCGCATCATGTTCAAAGCCAAGACCACAATATCGTTCGACGGCGAGAAGATACTGATCAACAACCTGCCGACCTATGAGGGTACTTCCGTCGAGGGGCAACTTTTCAACGTCCGCACCGTCAACGCAACGTTCGACGACACGCTGGGCAAAGTCGACTGGTGGGACGACGATGGCAATTATCCGGAAAACGATTGCGCCGGTTACGGTAAGTGGATTCCCGGTGCGTCGACGGCTGCCAACACGCAGCGATTCATCGACTCGCTGAGCGATTACAAGGCGCACGGCATACTGGCGGTGAACCTCAACTTCCAGGGCGGCCAGCCGCTGCTGGGCAGAACTGACATTAAGGACGCCCCTGAAGACAGCAGCGCCAACTCCCCGGCAAACGGACATCGCGATTACTACCACAACTCAGGTTTTAATCCGGACGGTTCGATTGACCTGGACTACATTAAACGGCTCGGCGACGTGATCGAAGCCTGCGACGCTCTCGGCATGGCCGTCATCCTCCAGTTTTTCTACTTCGGGCAGGACACCATCTTTGAAAATGAAACCGCCATCTTCCGCGCAGTCGAGGGTGGTGTCGATTTCGTATGCAGCCGCGGATACACCAACTGTCTCATCGAGATCGCTAACGAGGTGATGGAGTGGCACTTCCATCACGAAGTGCTCAAACCCCCGCGCGCGGCCGAACTCGTTCGCTGCGCCAAGGCCCGCGCCGGCGACGTCCACGGCTGCGAGCTGCTTGTGAGCACTTCCGAAGCTGCGATGATGAATCGCGATGAGTGGACCGACCAGCAGATAGCCGATGTGTTCGGCGCGTCGGATTTCATACTCTGTCACGGCGGCGACAACAGGGAGGCTGGCAAGGTCGGCGACGTCTCCGAGGTCGCTAACAAGATCGATTACCTGCGCGAGCAGGACTGGTTCGCTGCGGCACCAAAGCCGATCATTTTCAACGAGTCCGACGGTGAAGATGCGTTCGACGCCGCTCTCAAACGCGGCGTGTCGTTCGGTTTGTTCCGCCGCAACTCCCAGACATTCTGGCCGCCGAAATGGGGCACTTGGGAACCATGCTATCGATGGTATTTCGAAAAGACCAAGTCCCTGGCCGCAGGCGAGTGATCCTCGCGCGACGGAGCTGACAAATGCATCCAAAGACCATCACACATCGTGGAGAAACACTGCACGTGCTCAAGTGCGACTTTCATGCACATTTCATCGAGTACAACGACGATCCGTCGAATACTGTCAGAATCCTCCGCAACGCTGACTACGACGTGGTCTCGCTGACAGAGCACAATAATCTGCACGACGACTTCGAGATGGAGCGTGCATTCGCCGGCCGCGCCGCCGATACGTTCGGCGATGAGTTCCTCGTCATCGTCGGCGAGGAGGTCGATGTTGACGACACGGCCAATTCCGGCCACGAAATTGTGCATGTACTATCGCTGTTCCCCGAATTCCACGTTGCCTCGCGCGACAGCGATCATCCGGACAAACGTTTGACCACCGCCCAGCTAATGCCGCGCCTCCGCGAAGCGGGCGGGTTGCTGTTTATCAATCACGACATCTTCAGCAACTACTACTCCAAGTTGCCGCTGGACACTCGCTGGCCGCATCGCGACGCCTATGACGTGGACGGCTGGGAGGTCGCCAACGGATCCATCGGCGACTGGCTGGAAGATGACAAGTACCCCACCACTCTCGAAAACAACCTCTGCCTCGAAGACCCCGCTGCGGCGATCGACGAAGGTTACATACTGTTATCGAACACGGACTTTCACTGTAAGTTTCCGGATTTGCGAATGCGGGCTGAATACTACAACATCCTGTTCGCCCACGAGCGGACATTGGCTGGCGTTCGCGAAGCACTGGTCTCCCGCCGCAACGTAGCCGTCGCCGGACACCAACGAATCGCCACCCCAGAAGCTCTCGAACTCTATCAGCAACTCCCCCTCTAATAAGCGCAAAAAACGCGGCTGGATAAACAGCCCACAAGTGGGTGCCACTACCCTTCAGGGTAGTGCGTTGCTCGCCCTATTCGCTGGATGCGGATGATCAAACCAGACCCGGTAAATCACAAAAGTACTTTATGTAATCTGCCGGCGTTCCAGGCTGAATCGGCGTACCGCAGGACAGGATGAATCGCCCGTCTTTGCCTGCGTTCTCGATCTGGTACTTTGCATCCTTGAGCATCGCTTCCTCATTGCCGGTCTCGATCAGGCTGACGTCCATGTTCCCGAACAGCAGTCGGTCCGGGCCCATGATGCGGCGGGCCTCGGCTATGTCGATCGTGTAGCCCTTGCGAGATTCTTCCAGGCTGAGTGCGTCCCAATCCAGTTCCGCCATCGGTTCGAGGTGCGACGTAGCGTTGCCCATCGGATAGTAGACCACCCAGAATCCGCGTGCGTGGAAGAAGTCCAGCGCCTTTTGCACTACCGGAGCGACGAACTGTTCGAACTGCTTTGGTCCAAACAGATCCCCGCCGCCGAACATCTGGTACATATAAAGGATGCCTCGCCCGGTGCGCTTCTGAACCTCATGGCCCACCGACGGTTTGGGCAGATATATCTTGGTTGCCTGGTGGACCAGTTCCGGTTCGAGGTACATCGATTCCATCAGGCCTTCAAACCCGAGCTGGTAGCACGAATTCTGGAACGGGCTTGTGCATCCGCACCAGATGGGCTTGGCGTCGCC
>SDBT01021265.1_pt1 | contig 10145 bp, 14 predicted proteins | sample 2277101 | NCBI WGS metagenome assembly SDBT01 (sample SAMN10404973, study PRJNA504765) | marine sediment metagenome | isolation source: marine sediment core GS10_PC15, 103 cmbsf | place: Arctic Ocean: Southern Knipovich Ridge | collected 2010
TATCATGATGACCGTGTGATTGCATTAGCTTTAAGTTTATGGGGACATCGTAGAAAACCTTGGTTTCAACCAAAAGCAGAGTTTTTTGATTATGGAGTTTCAAAAATGGCTAGAGAAGAATTTAATATGTTTGAAATTAATTTAGATGAAGATTATCAATTAGATTTAGTACCAGCAGATGCTGGGTTATGATTATGACAGAAGAAAAAATTAAATTAGAGAAGAATGTAATAATAAATATTATTGATGGTGATGCTTGTATTTATCTTCCACCAGGTATTATAGGAAAAAGGTTACCACCTCCACAGGTGATACCGTTTCGGTTTAGTACCTTACAGGAATTTAGAAAAGAAGAAACAGCACCAGATTTTATGAAAGAACTTAAAAAACTTTTTAACACCAATAATTTTAAAGTTTCATACTTCGAATTACCAGAAGAGAAGGAAGATAAAAAAGATGATAACGAAGAACGAAGACGGGAAACCAAAGAGAGCGTTTAGAGCTACAAGGAAACCTATCATTCTTAAGATAGATGAAGAGTTTTATGATTTAGATAGTGTTCTTAAACAAATGAAACATGCTATGATTAAGAACACTGCCCCAAATAGAGAGTTTGCTTTCTATAATGATTCAATATCTCAGACGATGGTAGAGATTACTTCAGCCGTTATAAACGGAACTGGACCTCATGTAAGTGTTGATCGCAGACATCAGAAAAAATATGCTTTAAATGTAATTGAAGATTGGAATATGGAGATAAATGTTAATGGTAGAACTGTTGAAGACTATATGAGATCTGTTTGGTTTGATGAAATAGTACATGCTGATTCATACCATAGGATAAATATTGATCGTAAATTATACGAAAATAGGGTCGATGTTCAAAGAATTGACCCAAAAACGATAACAAAAGTCAAAGATCCTAAATATGGGTGGAGAGCTTTGATACAAAGTGTCCCAAATTACAAAGCTTATAGATCAGAAGCTCAATTTTATAAGAGAGTACTTAGAGACAAAATATATATATCTCCACTTAAGACAACTGGAAATAGAGGTAATAGATATAGATATGATATAACAATTCCAGATAAACCAAATGTAGTTTTGCGAACATCCTACTTTATAAGACCTCCTGTTGCATCAATATTACAATTTATTACTGGCAAAAGATGGACATTTTACTTTATGAGGAAATTTGCTCAGAAACACTGGGCTCCATTTTTAGTAGCTTTGGTCGGAGATCCTAACACAAACTTTTATCCTGATGAACCTGAAGCAATGGATGAGGCAGTAGCGTATGTGCAAAAGATATTACCTAAAATTTCTAATTGGGGAGGTGTAGCTTTACCAGGAATTATCAATTTAAAGACGTTAGATACTCAATCTGCTAAATCTGCTCAAATCTATCGAGACGCTATAGAATTATATAACAAAGAGATTATGTGGGGACTATACGCTAGTATGGCTCAAAGAGATGCTTCTGGAAACGAACAGTCAACTCAACGAGGAATACTCGATGCCTTTTATAATTTCTTAGAAACTATGAGAAGAAGATATGCAAATACACTTACAAGATTTTATTCTAAGTGTTTATTACCTACTTGGGGTATAAGAGACGTAAAACAAAAAAATATTAGTATTGAGTTTGATCCTTTAAAAAGACAAGGTTTTCTTGAAGTAGCACAAGCAATAGAAAGATTAAATAATGTTGGTATCTTTAAAGACGACAATGAAGCAAGAAAAGCAGGTTCAATTGTTTTCGCTCATATAAAAGCTTTAACAGATAAAGAAAATAAACCAAGAGGACAGAAATTAATGAAAGATATGAACCAATCAAGTGCTATGTTAGGTGCAGGTTCACAAAAGAACCCACAAGCAAAAAGGACTACAACAAAAATGGAAAATAATATCGGATCAAGGCTTTTAAAATATGTAAGAGCTGGGAACTAATGAAAAAAATACTCAGAAACCTTATAGAAGAAGATATTGATAAAATACTTTTTGATAAAGAAATTAAGAAGAAAAATTTTTTCCTTTTAATTATCCATTATCTTTTAGAATGTAAATCTATAAATTTGAATGATGTTAACGATTTATCTATTGAACTAAGAAACAAATATGAAGGATTTTTAAAAGACTTCGATTTAGAATTACTCGAATCAAACGGAGAAATTATAAAAGTATTAAAATCAGCACTTCCTAAATTTAATTCTAGAATGGCTGATATATTAGAAAAAATTGAGAAAGTAAAGAAAAATGACCACAATAAAAACTACTCTATCTAAATTCATAAAATTCTTAGACAATTTAAAAAATGGGACAGTAAATGACAAAGCCTATGATAAAATTAAAAGAACTTTAAGACATACATTAGATACAGAAGTTTTTGGTCATCGGCAACATGAAGGTAACGTATTTGAGATTCCTACTCAATCAGATTTAGAATTATTGATAATGGGTGGAGGTCGTTCACATAGACCTGGAAAACCAAGAGAATCTCATTATTCTAAAGAATATCTTAGAAAGAAAAAACGAATGGGTTTACCTGCTCATGAATGGAAAGGAAAAGGGTTTACAGATGGAACAGAAGTTATAAAACAAAGTGGTAGGGTTATTATAAGGACTCCTTCTGCAAAAACAACCGTTAGAGGTTATAACTACGGTCCTATTCATGAATCTAAGAAATCTGTGTTAAAATACACTTTTCTTTTATCATGGCAACAAATAATTAAAGATATTGTAAAAACATATAAAGATGAATTAAGATAATGGTACGTATAATAGGAAGTACTTTTTTACCTAGTAAATGCCCTAAATGTAATATTAAAGTAAAAGTTAGAAGAGGATTAATGATGTATATAAGTTATTGTGAAAACTGTGGTTGGGAGTTAAAACATGAGTAGAAGTCAAATTTGGGAAAATATAAGAGTTAACCTTAAAGATAGAGCTAAAAAAGCTAAAGGAGATATTGATGATTCTTATTTAGATAAGAAATTTTATCGTGATACTAATGAAAAGTTTTTTCCTTGTAAATGGTGTGGAGAGTATATGTATATTCATGACTTAAATAGGAAAAAGCGTAAAATTCTTTTATCATGTAGTACTGATGAGTGTTTAGGAAATGCTGACCTGGACGAAACATGGAGAAGAGCTAAACTTAAAGCTTTAGGAATAGATCCAAGTAGAATACTTGGTCCACAGAAAATAATAACAAAGCATAAGACAAGCTTCAATTATTTTGATGAAAAGGGATATGTATGATTAATCTCTACTATTAACTTCAAAACATTTAAATATAAGTAAAACTATTCTAATATTAAGATGGAAAAATTTAAAGACAACAAAATAGACCTCTTATTGGAAAGCTTAGAAGAAGAAGATGGAAAATTCTACTTCGTAGGTGAAGCTTTAACACAAGATTATGAATGTGAAGATGGACTTGTTGTTCTTTCAAATAAACTTATAAATAAAGACTTTACCTGGAGACACAGACATCCTATACAGGAAGAGCATAAAGAGAATCATGTGTATGGGGTCGTAGTAGAATCATGGGTAAAGGAAAAACTTATGGTCAAAGTTCAATTATATGACCATACTGAAGATCACAAAAATTTAATTGAAGATATAAAATTAAGAGATTTTGTAAAAGATCCTCTTTCCTTGTCTATGCATTATAGAACATATTTTAATGAGAAAGGGGAAATACTACACTATGACGTTTTTGAATTAGCAGGTACACCGTACCCACATTGTAAAAAATGTCAGATATTAAAAACAGGTGTGATGAAATTGGAAGAAAAAGAAAAAATTGAACAAATAAAAACTAAAGAAGAGGAAGCTAAACTATCAAAAGCTCTTGAAAAAATTGTAGAATTGGAAAAAGAGTTAAATAGTAAAACTGAAACTTTAGAAGAGATGGAGTCTAAATTAGAAAAGATAGACAAGGAACTCGAGGAAAAAGATAATAAAGAAAAATCTTTAGAGGATAGAGTTTTAGAATTAGAAGATACAATTAAATTCTTAGAAATTAAGAGACCTATATTAGATAAACTCTTAGAAGCTGACTCTACTATTGATGAAAGTCAAGCAGCTTGGTTAAAAACAGAAAATGTTTCTTATTTAAAAAAGAGATTAGAAGACGCTATTAAAAAAAGCAAATCTCAAATACACGTAAAAGAATTACAAGAAACCGCTGAAGACGCACAAGCTGAGAAGGATAAAGAAGAAATTAAAGTTGAAGAAGTATCGTATGAAAAATTTGTTAGCCAAATTAAACAAGTGGATAACAATAGGAAAATAAAATAAAATAAAATTAAAAACAAAATAAAAAGTGATTAATAAATGTCAGATGAATTTCCAGCACGTGGACCTACAATGGAATGGGAAGGTATTACTTCTGTAAGTAAAGGAAGTTATAGACTTCACACTGGTTATGGTGCCGATTTTGCTGAACCTTTATGTATAAGGGCAACAGGCTTACTACCTACTCCGTTATACAAGAGAGATGTAAAATCATATGATGCTGGTGAAGGAACTGTAGAAACTTTTGGAGTTTCACTTAATATTAAACTGGCTATTGATGCTTATACTGCTGAAGACTTTGCTTTAAAAGGTCGTCATGTAGCTAAGAGAGAAATAGCTGCTTTGTTAATTGGAGCAATTAAAGCAAAAAACTTAGGCGAAGAAATCGAAATTAATAGGACTATTATTCCTGCTGATGGCGGATTCAAAAAGATGTCAAGTGCTTTACAATTTTCTCTAGGTAAAACTCTTCAAAAAATTAAAGCTAGTGGTTATGGCTACATTTGGGTTAATCCAGATTATGAAAAACCGAGGATTTAAGGTGAAAAAATAATGGCAGGAGAACAGATAGGTAATTTATCAGATAACATGCTAGTTCCCGCATATTTAAGGGAACAATATTTAAAGCTTGTTGACGAATATGACAATAAGTGGCAACCTTTATTCGAAAGTATGATGCCTAGAGTTATTGCTGAAGGCAGAGGCTCTAAACATTACTGGACAAGACCTAGAATGGCTGATCCACAGATGATAGCTAAATTCTATGAGAACGATGAAAGAATTGAACCAATGGCTCATCCACATGCACGTGTATGGACTTATAATACAAAGATGACAGGAAATATGTTCCGAAGGAACAAAAGAGAATTTGCTGGAGACTTTAAAGGTGGGATTCTTGAACGTAAACACGCAATGCTCTTAGAAAATTTAACTAAATCAATAAACCGTAACATTGAATATACCTTATGTCAATTTGCATTAGGTAATACAGAAACAACTGTAGAATTCACTAATCAAGACACAAATCGACAAGCTTACTGTGATATTCAAGCAGGAAGTTTTAGGGGAGTGGTTGATTCTGGATTAGACGGGGTAAGATGGGACAATTTTAGCGGTGGAACTGGTAATCATGCAAAGATTTTTGATGATTTAGCTTACTTAACTGAAAGATTTGAATATTTGCAAGGAGAATCACCTACTATATTCTATATTGGTAGGAAAACAGCTTTAGCTTTAGAGAAGAATGAAAACTTGCTTAAGAGATTAATTTACTTCCATGATACCACAGACGGTGTTTTAGGAGCTACTGTACAAGGTTTAAAACTAGTTAAAATAACTGGACAAACCTATAAAGAAGTTCCAGGAGTTGAAACCCTCGCAGAGGGATACCCAGGAAAAGGTGACTATTTAGAACTAGATTGGGAACATCTAAATCGTAAAGATATGATGGTCGAAGTGTCTGGTAATGATAGTTATGAATGGGGAATTATAACTAACGGAAACGCTGGAGAAGTGGCTTGTGGATGGGTAGATGAAGATCACCAAGCAAGAGGAAGTCCTACTAATATTTTCATTGAACAATGGGATGAGAGAAATCCTAAACAAGTGTTCACAACTGCAAAGTTAGAATACTGCCCAGAAGTTTATGATTATTCTAAGATAATGCTCGTCAAAAGATTAAGTCAACAGTAAAGTGATTAACTTGACTGATTTCATAGAAAAAAGCGATATTGTCGCATGGGTTCAACTTCAGTTAGAAGACTTTGAAGAAGACGATCTACCTCAAATTATCGTAGATATGGCTACATCTAAAGTCCTAGCTGAATTAGTGAAAAGAAGGGTTAAAACTCTTCCAACAGTAGATGATGAAAATCATTTTCTCAAATTTGGGACAATGTGTTTTGCTTTGGAACTTCTATGTAAGTCAAGAAAGATTACTCAATCGTCAGGAGATGTCCTACGAGATAGATTTGGTGACGTAGTTCACGACTATCAACGTAGTAATCCTTTATTTTTCTTTGCTCAAGGAACTAGTGAATCTTTTATGGCTTTATTGCCATATGAGACCTTTCGAATGTATGCATATGCATATTGTGACTCTTATATGAAAAGAGCATTTTATGACAGAACTGGACATACAATACCACATGGACGTATAGCTTATGATAAAACCTCTCGAGGATACGGATTTGAAATGGACGATGATATTGTCGATCAAGCCGATGACGAGAGTTTTGATAATATAAATGCAGATGATGAAGAACTCGATATATAATGTGGCTACACAATGCTTTAAATTTAACTAAAGTAAGTGCTTACAATGAAAAAGACGTTGTAAGAGATACTGGTGGAATAACTAAAAAAGAAGATAATACTATAATTGAACTTAAAATTTTAATAGTACCAACAATTAATCGTTTTAGACAAGCAGAAACTGGTAGATTTGAAGAAAAATTAATACTTTTTCAAGTGTCTAAAAGTGAATTAAATAAAAAGAGTTTTAGTATTTCTGTAGGTAAAACTCATATAATAAAGAATGGTGAAGATTTTAAGGTCATGCAGGTAGAAGACTCTTCTTGGGACCCAGGACTTCAGTTATATGAATGTTTAGCTAAAAGAATGATACCAGTAGGTAATTTAATATAATGTTAGATTCAGATTTAAGGAATGCACTTATTGACGATATAAAGGATAATGTTGATTTTACTTATCAAACATTAGATCCTCAAGTTAAAGTGTATAGATATGGTGAAGGTTTCTCAAGAATTAACCCAAGTATATTAATAGGGTTTTTACCTTCAAACAGAAAAAGATTCCAATCTATTAGTGATGTTATAGGATATGCTAAAGGTGATTATTACCGATACGGTTTTGCACGTGTTGAACTTTGTACGATTCATTCTTATTGTCAGGAAAAACATGAAACTGCTGATAAATCAACAACAATCAATGGTAGAATGCTTTGTGAATTTATAGCTGAAAAATGCTTAGAAAGAGTTTTAAAAGAATGGGAAAATATTTTATCTGATTATAATTCATCTTTTGATAGATTAGATACAATACCTATCGTAAGAGATTTGTCTTTATATGATGAAGTAAGTGAAACACAGATTTATAATTATGATATTGATATATATTTAAGGATACCATATACATGGGATAAAGTTCCTGATGGATATGATGAAGAAGGCGACTTAGCTAATATACTAAGTGTAGAAGAATTAAATGAATTAAATAATAATAAAACAAAACAAATAATAATAAGGTACGAAGAATAATGGGAGAATTTATAACAATATTTTTTGGTCCATCTGCGGCAGCCCCCGCTGCTGTTGAGTATGATAAATCAATGATAGTTGGAGACGGTTCTGCTCAATTAGCATCTTCAAAATTCTATTCAGTCACTAATGAAGACTGGCAAACACAATTAGAAGATGACGGTTTTAGCGATTCTGAACAAATATATAAATCAGTTGCCGATTTTTTCTCTGCTTCACCAACCCCAGAAAATCTATTTGTTTACGCATATGTAGCTGGTAGTGATACAGATTACACAGATATGATGTTAACTAAAATAGATGATACTACGTGGGAAATACCTTCTAAACCACCTGAAGGGTGGGGACCTAGTGCTACAGGAATAGCAAGAGTTAGGTTCTATGGATGTCCGAAAGGAACTGGATTCGAATGGAATTATCAAGACGGATCTACGGGTTTAGGTTTTACTATTGGAGAAGATTCACAATCTAATTGGAATGGTCAATTAACATTTCCTAATGGATTAACTGGAACTTCTGGTATAGTAACTGAAGGTAATTTAGGTACTAATTGTAAGATTACTGCTGATTTTACAATAGATCCAGATAAAGGTGGTGTAGGAGAAAAAATAACTGACTATGATATTAATATGGTTAGTTTAGCTCTTGAAAATACCCAAAGTCTTAAAAATTACAGCACTAATATATTTGGTACAAGTCAAGTTAATGATCTTGATATTATGATGAGTGCTATAGCAGGAAAAATGTGTATTTTCTTTTACGCAATGCCTGGTGATGCTAATCCAGAAGATTTAATAACTGGTGGTGGTGGTGTTAAATGGGAAAGTTTAAAAAGTATAGTTGGGCAAAGGGAAGATTTTGTTAACTTTAAAGCTAAACCTTCAACCACACAAGACGACATGGCTTCTGGATTGATGGGAATGACATCAGCAACTCATCCACATACAACTATGGGTTTCGCAAGACCTCATATGGCTATATTTGAACCAGAGCCAAATTTAAATCAAGGTAAATGGAGAGATGCTCAGACAAATTATATTATACAAAAACATTTCTTATCTGGCGCTCCTTTCATGATTGTTAGAGGGTTTACGTTCGGTACTGATGCTAATTCTGATAGAATAAATGCAGTAAGAAGTAAATATATAATTTTACAAAGTTTAAGAAATGGGTTATGGTCATTACTTGCAAGTCAAACTGTTAGAATGAGCTATAAAGGAATAGTTAAAGTAGAAGAACATATTAAAGGTATATTTGCTGGATTAGTAGCAGATGATATAGTTGACTCTTTTGCTTATGTTAGAATTCCTTTAAAATATGATTTCTTAGCTAAAAATGCAGCATCTATATTAGCTAACCAAAAAAGTGAAATTAGTGGAATTAGGATAGGATATTATTGGAATAGATCTTTAGAAGAGATTGTAGTTACAGCACTTATAAATGAGGCGGTTTAAAAATGGTAGAAAATAATAATGATTTTTTGAGATGGGATGTTAAACCAATTTGGAAAGTTTTAGTTAAATCAGTAATGACTGGAGTGGATGTAGCTACTTACGGATTTGATATTTTTGGTTTAAATAGATCCGCTGGAGATATTAGTAGAAACTGGGAAAAAGTTCACTCAGTTGAACAATTTAATCAAGGTCGTGTAGCTAAACCTTCAGATTTCACAATTACAATAGCTCTAAAAGAAAATGGAGATTCCTACGAAGCAATGAGAAGAATTTCAAAAGGTGCTATTGAATTTGATATAGTGTGTGATTTACTTTATGATAATAGAATAAATATAGCAGGTAAGAATGTTTGGATGAAGGGCTTTGAAAAATTTATCGGCTGTGTTGTATCAAGAGAATCTCAAACAATTGAAGTAGCAGAATTTCCAGTAAGAGAATTTGAATGTGATGCTTTGAGACACGAAATATTAGGAATTGTTGTAGACGGTATAAACATTCCAGATATGATTGAAGGCGATGGAACATATCCAATGATTGAAGCTTTTAATGCTTTAAAAGCATTTGTTACTGCATCGACATCAGAAGATCCAGGCTCAGGAACATCAGATGAAAGTCCATAATAATGAACTATCATGAAATCTAATGAGAAGTTAGACACTTTACGCCATATAAAACTTGGCGTAAACGAAGTATTTTATTTTGATTATGACGGTAATGCGTTACCATTACGTCCTATATCATCATACGAATTAGACGATTGCTTTTATAAAGCACTCGAATATGCTACTCCAGAAGTAGCAAATTTAGTAATAAAATTACGATTAAAATTATTTAAGAAATCGGAAGAAGTTGATTTCAGCAATCAAGATTATTTAAGTCTTCAGAGACATTACGATACTATTTCTTATTGGGTAGTTTTTCATGCGATGAAAGACTTCCAAGATGAAGACTTTTCAATACCTATTTATGAAAATGAGGAAGTTTTACCTAAAGGTATGTTTAAAATAAGGAAAATGAACCATATTCATAATATGGCTAATATTGTAGTAAACTCTTCCTATAAACCTAAAGAATTTATTAAACAGATTATAAAGGATGAATTAGGAAAAGA
>SDBT01021266.1_pt1 | contig 10145 bp, 6 predicted proteins | sample 2277101 | NCBI WGS metagenome assembly SDBT01 (sample SAMN10404973, study PRJNA504765) | marine sediment metagenome | isolation source: marine sediment core GS10_PC15, 103 cmbsf | place: Arctic Ocean: Southern Knipovich Ridge | collected 2010
GAATAGGTTGCCGCGTAGCCGATTTCGGGCATGATGCAGTTCATCGCTTCCGTGCATTTGCGGCTGTGGCGTGTGTCCAACAGCACGATCGGGCCGAATCCCGGCTGATAGTGGTTGCCCGCGGCCGCCACAATCCGCCGGCTGCCCGGAATACTGCGGGCGCAGCTCATTCCGGCGGGCCAGACCGTGTTGAGCTTATACACGTGGTCGGAGCCGCTGCCGTCGGGACGCATCGCCCAAATGGTCTCGGCGTTGCCCAGGCCCTTGTCCATGTACTCCCAGCGCGTGTAGATCACCCGGCCGTCGTCCATCAGGGAAGGGACCGTTTCGCTGATCGGGCTTTCGGAAAGGCGACGGATATTCTTGCCGTCGGAATCCATTATGTACAGCGTGGTGGCCGTGTCCGGCGAACAGAAGACGATCCGCTGGGCTCGCGAACTGGCGAACATGATCTTGCCGTTGGGCAGATAGCACGGGTGAATATCGTCGAAGCCACGCTTTGAGCCGCAGATCTGGCGCCGCATGGCCTCGGCCTCGGCCTCGCCGCCAGTGCTAAGCTGACGCAGGCTGCCCGGGACCATCTTCCCGGCCACGGGGTCGATGTCGATTTCGTAGATGCGGAAGGGCTTCTCGAGCGACTTTTTGTAGCCGAAAACCACTTTCCTAGCATCGGGCGACAGGTCGAACCGGTCGAACAGTCCGCCCTCGAGTTCCGGCACCAGCGCCGTGACCTTGCCGTCGGGGGAAACCGGCGAGAGGACGCAGAGACTGCCGCCCATGGTTCTGGCACGCTGACTTGCATAAGTATGGCTGTACTGGCGGGATGGCCGCTTGAGGAACAAGAGCTTGTCGAAGTTCAACTCCGGATTGGCCAGCATGGCGTCGCGCCGCAGGGCCGCCAACGAGTCGTTGATCTCCTGCAATTGCTCCATAGCGCCATTATCTTCCGCGCTTTTCTGCTTGGCTTCCAGTTCGGCCAACTGCTTCAGGTACGCCGGCCCCTTGGGATATTGCGGGCCGAACGTCTCGATCGTATCCTGAATCGCCACGCGCAGGGCCGCCACGTTAACGGCATCGGGAGGCAGAAAGGCGGCTCGTTGCGGTGCCGGGACTCTGCTGAGATCTACCTTGCGCTGGGGCTGCTTCCACTCGCTTGGGAACTTCACCGACGAATCCAGCCGTAGCTGCGTCAGGTTAGGCAGCGGGCCGCGACGGGCAATTTTCAGCGTGTGCTTGCCCTTGGTGACCGACAGCTTGAGAAGGCTTCCCTTGTTGCGATCGTGAAGTCCTTCCCACGCCGCTTGTCTGCTGTTCGACGCGAATCTGGCCGGTTGTACTAAGGGCGACGTACCGTACCTTATGCCGGTGCAACATTTACCCAGGTTCCGGCCGTCTAAGAAAACGTCAGTAGGCCGCACCTCGTCCGCCGCGTAACGGATCTTGAGCGTGTACTGGGCGGTAACGGGGAAGTCGATATCGTATTCGACCACCGACTGTTCGTCGGGCCCTGGCCCGCCACCCACCATCGGCCCGGCATCGGCAAGTTGGTCGGGGCTCGCATAGATCACCGCATTGCCGCGATCGAACGTCCAGGCAGGAATCACCAACGATCCGGCTCCGCCTTGGGGCTTAGTATCGACCGGCGGCGGCAGGACCGCAACTTTGGAGAAGGCCTTGCGATCGGCTACCGGGACACTCTCGATATCCCGCACCGTGTATCGAGGCGCCTTCCAGTCCTTCGGGAACTCCGCTGCCGTGTCCAGTCGCAGGGCCACCAGATGAGGCAGCGGTCCGCTTCGGGCAAACTTCACTGTGTGCTTACCCTTAATGAGCGGAGATTTACGCCCAAGCTTTATGAACTTTCCATCCCTGGCAACCGGTTCCCACTTCGCACCGCTGCTGTTCCATGTGGGTGTGTCCGGCTGCTCGGTAGGCGCCGAAGCGAAGGTCACGCCGTTGCACCAATTGCCCAGCCTTACCCCGTCGACAAAGACCTCGACCGGCCGTACCTCGGCCGCCGCGTAGCAAATTTGAAGCGTGTATTGGGCGGTAACCGGGACGTCGATATCATATTCGACCGTCCACCCCCACGGCTTCCGCTGCCCGCTGGCGACCACCGGTCCGGCGTCGGCATATTCGTCCGCACTCGCATGGATCTGAACGTTCCCGCGAGCGAACGACCAAGCGGGAATAACCAACGATCCGGCCTGGGCCGTCGGCAGCGCGACGCTCCAAACGGCAAGGCATGCCACGGCAAGTACGATCGGGGCCAAAGGGCGAAACCGCCTCGCAAAAAATAATTCGATTCTCACTGCAGGTACTCCTTTAGGATGAAAGGCTTCTTTCTCTGATCGAGCCCCGTGATAACGTTCATTGTGGCAGATTTGGCCGTTAAATGCAATATACACCTCTTGTCAAACTGTTCGCTTCCGACACAACGATCCTAACCATTATCGGTTGCATCGACGACTGGATTGACTGGATTGGCGGGCAGACAGGTCACTGTTGAACGCTTATCCGAACTCGCTGGATCTCGTTGCGACCGGATTTGGGCAGCGGGCGGGGCAAAGGCTGGGCGATGCCGTTGGCGTCGATCGTGCGGCAGCATAGCTCGTACTCTCCGCGCTCTGATGCCGTTAGCAGAGTTGCCCAGTGTGCGATGCCGTAGCGCAACGGCCAACTCAACGGCCGTCCCTGAGCGTCGAATTGTCGTGGGATCGGCGGCAGCGGGCCCTCACCCATGCCGCCGCCCCAATGTTCCGGCGGAGGCAGGATCTCGGCGTCTTGCCAGGCGGCCTGAGTCATGTATGGGTCGTCCGTCGATGCAAACTTCCCGGCCGGGTGCAAACAATACTGCACTTTGCTCAGCCCCGACGCACCCACCTGGGCCACGCCCGTAAGAGCCACCGGTCGGCCCGCCTCGAGTTTCTTAGGTCTACTCAAGAATCGGGCGAAAGTCTTCATCGTGGTGTCCACGTCGTTGTTCTGGCCGGCGTAGGTATCGGCGGGGTTCGGGTCGTTGGTGAGCACCACGCGCTGCAGCCACTTGATCGACTTAAAGGCGTAGCCGTCGGGTACCACCAGCCTAACCGGCCCGCCACGTTTGGACGCGAGCCAATCGCCGTTCATTTTGTAGGCCAGGATCACGGGCTGTTCGCCGGGCGGATCTTCGAGCACTCGGTTGATGGACAGCGAACTCTGAAACCCCGGTCCCGGTTTTGCAGGGTCGCTGTGATAGCCGTGGTACGAGACGCGGCGGAGGTTCGCCACGGGACGCGTCATCCAGATCACTTTGCGCAACGGCACACCTTCCCATAGACCCATGCCGAAAACCCTGTCCACGTTCAAGCAGGTCATCGCCTTCATATAACGCACAGTGTGCTTCTCGGCCAATTTCATCAGCCCCGACCAATCCAACGCCGTGCCGAGTTCTTTGGAAAGTGGACGTTCGATCTGAACGTCGCTGTTCGGGTCGGCAATGACTTCAAGCTGCCAGGTGTCGCGGTGCAAGCCGACCTCGCGACGTCGCTGCGGCGTCAGCTTGTACGGCGGCGGATTGCCGCGCCCGCCGCCGCCGAACTTGGCCTCCGGAGTCAGGTATTCGAGTTGGGCAACGGCCTGGGCCAGTAGCCGGTCGCCTTCGGCCTGCTCAGCCAACAGCGGGGTACACCCCAAGGCGGCTATACCTGCCGCGCCGAGTTGCAGGAAGTAGCGCCGAGTCAGATTGCGATGTTCTTCGAGAAGTCGGCGGTTCTGGTCCATGTCTGCTCTCCCGGGGTCTGCTCTCCCGGGGTCTGGGGCACCGCTCACAAAGGTTCGTAGTGACCCGATTCATCGGGTCCAGATTGCCAAGACCGCATGAATGCGGTCACTACAAACGGTCCATGTTACCTGGCCCTTTGTTTGCGGAAGTTACCCCCATTCTGGGGAGCCACCGGCTGGGCCAACCTCTTGTCCCGAATCCTATCACCTCATTCTGTGCTCTCCGCGCCGATTTGGCAACGGTGAAGGTCAACGCCACCGGCAACTGGTTGAAATCCGGCTGGGCTCCAGATAAACTATAGGAACTTCACATTCATTGGAGGAATTCACATGGGGAACCGAATGGCCACGAGAGACCAGACGGCCGAACACCGAAGAGACTCGCTTCAAAGGCCGGCCAAACCCCTCAACAACCGAGCACACGCAACGCCGCGACCAACCGCAGCAGCCGACCCCGTCAAGAACCTGACCGACCGGTTGAATCGCGACCGCCACACTCGACTGGCCCTGATGTTCCTGGAGCAGTACAGCGAGATCCATCTGAAGGATCTGGTGATCGACAAGATGGACGACCGGCGCCGAATCGTGATCGGTGGGTACGAGTTGGCCAACTTTGGCTCCGACAGTTTCCTCGGCCTGGACCGCGACCCCCGGATCCAAAAAGCGATGGTCGAGGCAGTGGGCTGTTGGGGGACGCACAACGGGGCATCGCGGGCATTCTCCAGCGTCGAGTTATGCACCCGGGCCGAGCAACGCCTGGCTCGGTGGTTGGGTGTGGAAGACACCCTGATCTTCCCCAGCGTGACGTTGGCCAACGTCGGCTTGATTCCCGCACTGGCAGGCGACGGCGACTTGCTGGTGGTCGACCGTCTCTCCCACGACAGCGTCCAGCAGGGTGCGAAGATCGCCGCAGCCAACGGCGCCGTGATCAAAGAGTTGCAGCCGTGTTGCGCCCAAGCCCTGGACGGCCTGCTTGACGGCCTGCTTGACGGCGAACTAGAAGGCGGTTGCGTGGTCGCGGTCGACGGCGTCTACAGCATGACGGGAAAAATCCCGCCGCTGGCTGAGCTTGACGAGGCGGTCCGCCGCCACGGGGGGATCCTCTACGTTGACGATGCCCACGGCACGGCGGTCGTCGGCCAGCGCGGTCGTGGGGCGGCCCACATGGCGCTGGGCTCGCTCGACGGCGTGCTGATGGTCGGCTCGCTGTCGAAGGCCTTCTCGTGCATGGGGGCGTTCGTCACTTGTACCCACGAACTCAAAGACCTCTTCAAGGTCAGGTCAAGCACGTTCATTTTCGGTGGCCCGGTGCCGCCGCCGTACCTGGCCGCCGTGTGTGCCGTTTGCGATATCCTCGATTCGCCGGAAGGCGACAAACTGATCGACACGCTACGGTCCCGAATCCGTCGGCTGACCGACGGAATCCGCTCGCTCGGTCTGCCCTTGCTGGGTGACCGCTCGCCGATCATCTCGGTTGCCGTCGGCGACATCGAGCAAACTCTGGAGGCGGGAAAGTGGCTCTTCGACCGCGGATACTACGTCCAGTCGGCAACCTATCCCGCCGTCCCGATCAATGCCGGAGTGCTGCGAATTCAGGTAAACGCCAACCACTGCGTCGAAGCTATCGACGGTCTCTTGAACGCCCTGGAAGACCTCCAGAAGGAATTTAACCTGCCCGTGTCGGGCTCGAATGGAACTGCATAACGGCCTGCTGAAGAAATCGTAGCACAGGCGTCTCGCCTGTGAAAACTGGCAGGCGAGACGCCTGCACCACGACACACAGGCGGGACGCCTGTGCCACTACTTTTTTTCGTAAGGAGACTTCCATGGCCTGGGTCTATCTAATCGTTGCCGGACTGTTCGAGATCGGTTGGGCTACCAGTATGAAGTACGCCGAGGGGCTGACCAAACCCGGGCCAACCGTAATCACGATCGTCGCCAGCATCGTCAGTTTTGTCTTGCTGGCCTTGGCGATGAAGACTCTGCCCTTGGGAACCGCTTACGCCGTCTGGACCGGAATCGGCGCCGTGGGCTCGGTGATCCTGGGGATTCTTCTCTTTCAAGAGTCGGCCAACCCTCTGCGGCTGGCTTGCATCGGGCTGATCCTCATCGGGATCGTCGGCCTCAAGTTTACGATGCCACTTTCTACAGGTTCGTAAGGGATACCCCATGAGCAGCCGTCGCAGCTTTTGGCAGGGCAAGTGCGTCGTGATTAGCGGCGCCTCCAGCGGCATCGGCAGGGCCTTGGCCGTGTATGTGGCTTCGCGCGGTGCAAAGGCCGGACTGCTCGCCCGCCGAGAGGATCTTCTCGCCGAGACAACCGACACCATTACTGCGGGCGGCGGGCAGGCCCATTTCGCCGTTGCCGACGTCGTCGACGCCTCGGCAACTCGCGAGGCCGTCGCTCGGCTTGAAGACCGGCTCGGACCGTGCGACGTGCTGATCGCCGCCGCGGGCATCTATCGCAAAACCGACGTCGAGGAGTTTTCCGCGGCGATTGCCAACGAGGTCGTGGCCACGAACGTGCAAGGCGTGGTCAACATGCTCGGGGCGACCCTGCCCGGCATGGTGCGTCGACGCCGCGGCAACGTGGCGGCCGTGGCCAGCATCGCCGGGGCACTCGGGCTTCCCGGCGGGGGCGCCTACTGCGCCAGCAAGGCCGCAATCGTCACCTTGCTCGAAAGCCTCCGAGTCGATCTGCACCCGCTGGGTGTGAAGGTCACGACGGTCTGTCCCGGCTACGTCGACACGGCGATGATCACCGACGAAGAACGCGCCACGGTAATCGGCCTGATGACGCCCGAACAAACCGCAAGCCGCATCGCACGGGCGATCGAGCGCGGCCGGTGCGAAGATTGGTTCCCCTGGCACACGCACCTTTCGACCCGTTTGGTCCGGCTGCTGCCCTTCGGACTCTTTCGGCGAGTAATGGCGCACTTTCCGCCGATGGAAGAGACGTAATTCCGAGTAGGATTCATTGGCCGAATTATTCATGGATCGTTTGTAGTGGATGCCGAGGCCCAAGGTCGCGTCCATCGTACAGCCTTGGCCCTACTGAAAAACTTTCCGCTCAGCCAAGAGACAAATCAACTGCGTTCGTTCAATAAATCGACAAGCCGCTTGCCCGGCGGTGGCCATTCGGCACGACAAAACTTACTAGCTTCCGCTTCTGTCGTCGAACAGCAGGCAGAGGACTTCCAGGGTTTGCATTGCGCGGGCCGGGTTGCGGATGCCGTTGTCCCGGATGGTGTCTTCCCAGATCGACATGGCGTAGCGGAGATATTGCTCGCGAGATTCGTCGACCAACGATTCGCCCAGCTCGACAAGGACCTCCGGCCAGAGTTTCTGGAGTTGCTCCAGGGCTTCATCCTGTCCGCCGATCGCTTCGTAGACTACGTCGTCGAGGTGTTCGAGCTTTTCGAGGACCTCGGGTGATTCGGGGTTGAGAGTTTTGGAGGGCGCCAGGTCGCTCCGCTGCGTGGCGACGGTTGCCGTCTTGTCGAACTTGCGATGTGCCGCGTCGGCCCGCGAAAGCCCGGCCGATTCTGCCTCCGACGCCGGCACGAGGGACGCGTCGCCAGGTACGTCGGATGAAACACTCGGCGTCTGCTTGTGGCATTCGTCCTTGCGGGATTCGTTGCGGAGGGCGGCGGCGTCGAACTCTTCGAGCAACTGCAAACCCAGCGCGGGCAGATCTGCGAGGGTCAAATCGAAACGGCGTTTGGACAATTGCGTGGCCAGGTACGAGGTCCGTCCGGCAGCCAATACGCGGCCGACTAGCCGAGCCCAGTCGTCGATCGGTGCAGTGTCATCCGGCCGGTCTTCGGACAAATCGAGCAGCGTGACGTTGTGTTGATGGCCGATCCACCGCTGTTCGGCGCGGTCGGAGGATAGCGCCAGGATTCGAAAGAGGCGGCGGGGAGAGAACTTCAACCCGGTGGAAAACGAGAATTCGCAGCGGCACTCCGGCGGCAGTAGGTTGACGAGTCCGACGATCAGATCGGCGGCCGACGGGGGCCCGGTGACGGCCAGGCAGGCGGCGCCGGCGGCGGCGGCGAGTAGCTTGCCGATGCGTTGCGGGCCGGGGTTGGTAGCCAGTCGGGCGAGCAGGTTTTGATCGACCGGTGCAGCCCGGCCGGCAAGGTGGAGCGGATCGAGTTGCCGAGGGACCGGGTCGTAGGTCTGCAAGAAGCCGGCGGCGCCGGCCGCCCGGATGACGGCAAAGGCGTTGTTTCCGAACCGCGCCAGCGCGTCCGGCGGGACAATCAGGCACTGGGTATAGACGCGATATCCGCCGCGGCCGCTGTACTCGAAGCCGGCGGCCGAGGTCTGCGAGACGCAATACGCGCCGCTGGGCAAGGGGTGGAAGTTGACGCTGGCGGCGTCCGGTTCCAGGTCGAGCAGCGAATCGTGCGACGGTCCCCAGACGGCCAGTTCCCGGGCGTCGGCCTCGGTTACGCCGGGGCTCTTGGCCACCAGTTGGTAGCCGAACGCCCGGTCGGTCTCGGCGGAAGTAAAGACAGCCTGTTCGATGTTCGCCATATTCGAGTTCTCAGTTTTTAGTTGAAAACCAGTAAACGTTAAACGCGAGTTGCCACCGAAACGATGGCTGCTCTGGAATCAAAGGGCTGGGGGCTCGCGGCTCGCGGCGTTGGCGCTCCCCCCCAGTCCCCAGTCCCTAGTCCCCAGTCCCTAGTCCCTAGTCCCTAGTCCCCAGTCCCCAGTCCCTAGTCCCCCGATGCATTCTTGAAATGCGTCGTGCGGAACTTACAATTCAAGGTTCAAAACTTCTTCCCGCTCCGCAGCAGTTCGTCCATGAGCCACTCGAAGGGCTCGACGATGCCGTGGGGTTCGATCCGCAGGGGCACGCGGACGCGGCCCTCGGTCATCGAATCTCGGTAGGCACAGTTGCCGACCACGCCGGCGGCGAAAAACTTGTGGCGGCCGAACCGCTCCTGGCAGTGTTGCCAGAGCCCGGCAGCGTGGGCTTTGGCGTAGGCGGCCGGGTCGTCAATGCACTGCTCGCACTGGTCGGCCTTAGTCAGCACCAGGGCCACCGGCCGCTTGCGCCAACCGTTCTTGGTGTTGCCGGTCAACTCGCTGAGGTAGCTGAGCAGTTTCATCGTGAAGAAGTCCTGCTCGCGGGCACCCTCTTTCAGTCGGGCAGAGTCGATCAGCACGATCGCTCCGGTACACTTTTCCAGGAAACATCGGATCAGGTGGAAGGTGTGTGGATGGTCGACCTCTTCCAGCAGCGCCTCGCCGGCCATGTCGGGCATGATCATCTCGACCGTATTGCGTTTTCCCGCCCTGCGCATCTGGCAATGGACCCAGTTCCAGCGTTCCGGTTCGTTCGGCGTTTTTTGAGGGAACGCGCAGCGGGCCAGCGCCGCCAGGGTCGTCTGTTGCAAGTTGATGGAGAATGCGCCGCGGGCGAGCATTTGCATTCGGTCCGGACGCCGCGAGAGCATGTCCATCAACATGCCGAGGTAGACCGTCTTTCCGGCTCCACTGGGCCCGACCATGGCGATCATGCGCGGATGGACCTTCTTGCCGGCGGCTTGATGGGCCAGCGCTATCGGTGCCGAACAATGCGTGCAAAACTCGGCGTCGAACATATTGTCGGTGCCGCACACGAAACAAGATATCGGCACCGCGTACTGCGCCAGCCGGAGCGATTCCAGCGGTTGAATCACGCTCTTAGTCATGCGTGTACCTCCTCGGTACTCGGGATCCGGGTGTCGGTCGGCGGGAGGGCCCCGGCGGGTTGTTCCTCACTGGGTTGTTCCTCACTGGGTTGTTCCTCACTGGGGCCGGGCGGGGTTAGCGTGAGGTCGCAAACTCCCACCGCACAGCGAAAGCCGATATTGTGCCGCCGCCCGAGCGGATTCTCTCCGCTCTGAAACTGGCAGGTTGCCTGGTTATCGAAGTAGGTGTCGAAGGCTCCCCCGCGGATGTTCTTCAGGGGCATTGGCAACACGACGTCTTCGTCCGGATGGTCCTCGCGGCGATACTCCCCGGCGGTCCACTCCCATACGTTGCCGATCAGTTGGTAGACCCCGCCCACGCTGACTCCCTTGGAGAATTCGTCGATCGAAACGATCCCGCCGATTCCGGTCGACCACAGGTTGGCTCGATCCTCGATCATTGTGTCGCCCCAGGGAAACTTGCGTTGCACTCGCGAGGTTGGCGAGAGCGTCACCGGCCAACTGCCCGACTTGACCCACTCGGCGTCGGTCGGCAGCCGTTTGCCGGCCCAACGGGCGTAGGCCGCCGCCTCGTACCAACTGACGCCGACCACCGGATGCTTCTCCTGGCCCTGCAAGTAGCAGCCGTTCTTCCAGTAGTACGGGCCGGGCTGGCTGGTGCTGTCCCACTGATGC
>SDBT01021267.1_pt1 | contig 10144 bp, 9 predicted proteins | sample 2277101 | NCBI WGS metagenome assembly SDBT01 (sample SAMN10404973, study PRJNA504765) | marine sediment metagenome | isolation source: marine sediment core GS10_PC15, 103 cmbsf | place: Arctic Ocean: Southern Knipovich Ridge | collected 2010
AACAAAGCCGCCCACCCCCAATCGACGACGGAGTGTATTAAACGTGTTATGTGCAGGGATGCAGTTGCGCTTTATGCCAACGGCCTCTCGATAGATCTGGATCTTGGCCAGTTTCTCACTTAACTCTCGATCAGAGCTGATGCGCTCTTTGACTTTGAGAATGCGAGCCAATAGCAGTGAAGTCGCATAACCTATCGGACCGGTAGACTTGTACTGCGATAAGATTTTTCTGATGGCACGTTTGTCAATTTGACGGAAGTATTGGAGGAAATCGTCCTCCTGTGAGGTGCGCTTTCTTGACATCTCTAAACCCCTGTTCAATATTAGTGTTCAATATTTTAAGGGCTCAGAGGGCAAGAAGGATAGTCAATAATTTTATATTATATAAGATATTACATGAAAATTGGCCTTTGAGGATGCATGAAAATTCTTGAGTTACTTCTGCGATCTTCGCTCATTAATCTTGAGTTACTTTTATATCATTTTCCAGGTTTAAGGGCCTAAAACCCCTTTTTGGCCCAAATTTTGAGTTACTTTTCCATGATATGCTTTTTAATTACTTATATAGTATATAATTAGAATGTTGAACAGGCTCAATTTCAAAGAATTTAACCTGTCAAGGAGGCTGAAGTGAAAGATCAGGTATTTGGCAGCGGATATGCCGATCAGTATGATCTGTTCTATAAAGATAAGAACTATGAAGCCGAATGTGACATGATAGAAGAGATATTCCGTTGCCATGCCAGTGGACAGGTCAGCACCATTCTGGATCTTGGTTGTGGTACAGGTAATCATGCCATACCCCTGGCTCGACGTGGGTATCAGGTTACAGGAATTGACCGTTCCCATGATATGTTGGCCATTGCGAAAAATAAGGCTAAAATTGCTTTGCAATCCGGGATTGACAAAACTCCGGCTTTCATTAAAGGAGATGTCCGTTCGCTTGACCTGGAGCAAACTTTCGATGTCGTGCTCATGATGTTTGCGGTACTCGGCTATCAAACAACCAATGCGGATGTTTTGGCTGCGCTGCAAATAGTCCGGCGGCATTCACGTCCCGGAGGACTTTTTATATGCGATGTCTGGTACGGGCCTGCCGTCCTTGCAATCCGACCGGGGGACCGTGTAAAGGTTATCGCAGCCTTGGATGGGAAAGTAATTAGGGTAGCCTCGGGGTCTCTTGATGTCTATCATCAAATAGCGAACATACACTATAACACTTGGACGATTAAAGAGAAAACAATTGTTAGCGAAGAGGAAGAAACACACCGGATGCGTTATTTTTTCCCGCAGGAGTTGGAATTGTTTTTTGCACAGTCAGATATGAAAGTGCTTAAAATTTCTAGTTTCGACAATCCTAAAAAATCACCAACGGAGCAAACATGGAATTGTTTGGCAGTCGGGCAGGCTAAGTAAATTGCAAATTTCGTGAGAGGAAAGAAGCTAAATCACAAATAAGGAGATGTATGAAACAGCACATTAAATCGTTTATCGAGTTGTTCTTTAACAGAGTTTTCAACAAAATTTTAAAATCGTCTTCTGCAACAAAGATTGCACAACGGAACCTATTTGTTCAGTACCAGCAGATGGCAAGAACGGGGGGAGGGGTGCCTTCTATTGAAGACACCGGGTATAGAATATATTCGCAGTTTGAGGAGGATGGTATCTTCGTTTTTCTGTTTGCGGTACTCGGAGCACAATCAAGAACTTTTATTGATATTGGTGCGGCTGACGGTATTAACAGCAATTGTGCCAATCTTGCTATCAATTTCGGCTGGCATGGTCTGTTTATAGATGGTAACGAAGCTGCAATTGCAAATGGCAGGCGATTCTATAGCCGGCACCCTGATACTTCATTATATCCACCCAAATTTACCTGCGCGATAGTAAAAAGGTCAAATATAAACGATCTAATTACAACTGCTGGATTTGAGGGGGCAATTGATCTTCTTTCCATTGATATTGACGGGAATGATTATTGGATCTGGGATGTGATTGATTGCATTCATCCCCGTGTTGTCTGTATTGAGACCCACATAGAATTTGGGTATAAGGATATCGTAGTCCCATACGATGAAAATTACGTTTATCCTGGTGTTCATCCTGATTATCATGGGGCATCGCCAATGGCAATGGTGAAATTGGCAAACAGAAAAGGCTATCGTCTGATAGGCGCCAACCGATATGGTTTCAATACTATCTATGTGCGCGATGATCTTGGACATGATTTGATTCCTACACGGACAGTGAAAGATATTCTAAAGCATCCGCGAAATAAAGAGCGGTTTGAGCGATTTGATGCGATAAAGGACATGCCTTACGTACAGCCATAGATGAGATTTGTGTTGAGTACGGAACATACGAGACAGTGAGCTGACAATGGAAAAAGAAAATCGTATACTTCAGAAAAATTTGCAAGACACATTGAATCACGCATGCAGGGTTGGCGTTGTAAAGGTGTTGTCTTTTCCGGCGAAATTAAAACGGAAACTTTATTTGCGTTTTGTTCTACCAAAAAAGGCTGAAAAGATTCGTATTCAGTGGTCGACAGCGTCGAATAATAACTTTAAAAAAATACGCCATGCAACATTGGAATATATAAGATCAAATCAAAAACCGGAAGTTTGTATCGGCGCTTATTCGTACAAGCCAAAAGGCCCAGCCTTGTTATATGCTTCCTGCTATGCGGCTTTAACGCGGCATCTGTATAGTGATTTGGATAACCTTTCAGTTACGGATAGGCGTGACTGGATAAAATATATACAGAGTTTTCAGTGTGATGATGGTTTGTTTCGTGATCCATTGATCAACATTCCTCTTGCTGAGGATGCGGATTGGTGGGGGTGGCGTCATCTTACATTACATGTGATCATGGCATTAACCGCGCTTGGCGGTATTGCGCAAAAAGAATTTCGATTGCTTTGCTCTTTTCGCGAACCCGGCTCAATGGTTCGATGGTTGGAGACCCGAAACTGGAAACTTGATCCCGCCAGTGTAAGCAACGAAGTCCAGAATTACGGTAGCTTGCTGCAATATGCACGGGATTTCCAAAATCAAGTCTGGTGTCAGGGTGTGCTTAATGATCTATATGTGTGGTTAGATCGTCATCAAGATCCCGTTACGGGCCTGTGGGGCAACAGATTTGACACATCTCATCTACTTTCCAATGGAGTGCAAACAGGATACCATTTATGGTTACTGTATCTGTACGACAAACGTCCGATTCAGTATGTTGATAGAATTATTGACAGTTGTCTGGCCACACAGAACAGTTTGGGGGGATTTGGTGTTCCGCTCAATTCCAGCGCCTGCGAAGACATTGATTCTATCGACCCGTTAGCCCGCCTCTATTTTATGAATTATTACCGCAGGGATGAAATTCGCAGTGCCCTTGAAAAGGCGCTATATTGGCTACTGGAAAACATAAATTATTATGGTGGATGGGTCTTCCGGCGCGGCGAGAAATTTTTTTATGGTCATAAATTAATGACAGCGTATACAAATGAGAGTTCTATGTCCCTCACCTTGTTTCGGACACTAAGCCTTGTATATCTGAGTAAGGTGTTACCGGACACAACTGTTGGCAATTTCGATTGTGAATTTATTAACGGCCCAGGACATCAGTTCTGGAATTTTCCCTATAATGATTTCAATGCCCATGAGGAAAGTAATGTTTGAGACTGATGATGTAAAACAGAAGGCTGCAGGCTCAATAAAATGGGCTTTTCTGGCATATCTTCTGCCAAAATCAATTTTACCAATAGTGACAGTAATATTGGCGCGACTGTTAGTTCCTTCCGACTACGGCATCGTGGGAATGTCCATGGTGGTCGTTAATTTTGCAAATCTTTTTCATGGAATGGGACTTTCGCATGCACTTATTCAACGGGAAAAGGAGATAGAACCTGCTGCTGATGTGGCGTTCTGGTCAAATTTGATATTAGGGGTTTTCACTGCTGTAACAATTGTTCTGCTTGCACCGTGGATATCAACTTTTTTTCATGAGCCACGACTAACTGATGTGTTACGTGTTCAAAGTATTGTGGTGGTAATATTATCGTTGAGTTCAGTTCAGGATGCCTTTTTACGAAGAGAATTCAGATTTAAAAAACTGATGGGTTTAACACTTGTACCATCACTAATACCTTTGATAGTAGCTGTACCGTTGGCGATTCTTGGTTTGGGTTACTGGGCTTTGGTTGGAAGCATTATTGCTGGACGCGGGGTGCAGACCTTTTTACTCTGGAAATATTCATCCTGGCGGCCGCGTTGGCGCTATGACATCCGAATAGCCAGGCAGATGCTTACTTTTGGAGGTTTGGTGGCCCTCGAAGGCTTCATGGGGTGGGCCATGGTTTCAGGTGACAATCTTATAGCCGGGCATTTCTTAAGTTCTAAGGATGTGGGGCTATATGTCTTTGGTTTTACCCTGGTAACACTCATTATTGGTTTTTTTATCAGCCCTTTAACGAATGTTGCATATTCCACTTTTTCAAGATTGCAGTCCGATATTAAAGAAATAAAGAGAGTGCTTTTGGAATCTACAAGCATGATAGCAACGATCGTAATACCTTTTTCTTTTGGCCTTTCTTTACTTGCTGACCCCTTCACTTCTGTTGTGTTGGGCAGTAAATGGTATGGAATTGAACCGGTTATAAGGATATTGGCAATTAGCCCTAGCCTCAGTTTTATTTGGATCTTAAACGGTGAAGTATATAAAGCAATAGGCAGACCAGGCCTTATGCCCAAAATTCATTTACCCCAAATATTATATATTTTTCCCATCTATTGGATCGCAGCCCAGCAAGGCTTGAATACATTTCTTTATGCGAGGGCATCAGCAATCATTTTTTTAGCTGTTCATATCTTGGTAGCAGTTAGAGTATTAAAACTCCCTCTCAACTATTTCTGGAACTGTATCCGTTCGCCCCTGTTTGCTGGCCTTATAATGGCTTTTGTGGTATTTGTCATGGAAAATTTAATGTCGCCTTACACTGTGTCAAATTGGCTGAACATCCTCAAATTGTCAGGAATCATCATATGTGGGGCTATTAGCTATGCACTTTCTCTATGGATTATCGACAGAGGGCTTTGTATGAGATTTTTAGAGGTGGCGAGGAAGGTCGTATAGGAAGTCTCTTTTAGTAATGCTTGCTTAGGGATTTGGCTATCATGGTAAAAGGAGAAAGAACAAATCGTGACGATAGTTACAAGAATCATAACTAAGATGAACAATTTACAAGCACGTATAAAATTGCTGCCATACTCTCATGGAAACGGCATTTTTACCCATTTGACTCCCAGAGAAAAGGAAAAGCTTTTATACCTGGCCAGAAAGTGCAGAGGCATCAGTTATGTTGAAATAGGTTCATATATAGGGGCATCTTCATGTTTTATTGCAGCGGGAATAAAGAAATCCGGTGGCGGGCGGCTTTACTGCATAGATACATGGCAGAATGATGCCATGTCTGAGGAGAGGGCGCGGGATACATTCGATGAGTTCCGGAAAAACACGGCGAGATATGAGGAATTTATCGTGGCATTAAGGGATACAAGCCATGAAATAGCAAAAAGTTTCGATAAAAAGGTGGATTTTCTTTTTATTGACGGAAACCATTCATACGAAGGTGTAAAATCAGATGTGGATGACTGGCTTCCGAAGTTGAATAACAAAGCCATAGTCATTCTCCATGATATTGGCTGGGCGGAAGGTGTTCAGCGTGCTGTAAAAGAATCTGTTCGACCATACGTAAAACAAGAAGGCCGTTTGCCCAATATGTACTGGGCGTGGTTGTAGTATTAAGGTAATGGAAAGAATGAAAAAAATCTTTTTATCAGTCATTATACCTACAAGAAACCGGGCAAATTTGTTGAAGTGGGCCTTAGAATCAATTGCAAACCAGAACCTGTCTCAAGAATGTTTTGAAACCATTGTTGTCGATAATGGTTCAACTGACGACACAAGAGGGGTTGTTGATTCATTTGGGAATAAGATTGCCAACATTCGCTACTTTTATGAAGATACTCCGGGATTGCATGCTGGCAGGCACAAAGGGCTAAAAGAAGCAAAGGCCGATATTCTTGTTTATGCCGATGATGATATAGAGGCTTTCCCTACATGGCTTGAAGGAATTGCAGAAGCATTCGAGGATAAAGACGTTGGGCTTGTGGGAGGTAAAAACCTGCCAAAATTTGAAACCCAACCCCCAAACTGGCTGGACCAACTGTGGCAAAAAAACCAGTTTGGGAAAATGATACCATCCTACAGTTTACTTGATTTCGGAGACAAAATCTGCGAGATACCACATAACTATATATGGGGATGTAATTATTCGATACGGAAGGAAGTGCTTATCAAAGCCGGAGGGTTCCACCCAGATGGGATGCCTCCGCACCTTCTAAAATACCGCGGCGATGGAGAGGGCGCGCTTTCACGAAAGGTTCAACAAATTGGTTGGAAAACCCTCTACCATCCAAGCGCTTCAGTTTATCATTTGGTGCCTTCAGCACGTCTGACTACCCGTTATATATACCGGCGTCACTTTTCTCAGGGCATTTCTGGCTCGTATACTTGGGTACGCCGCCATATGAGGCTAGACTTTAAATTACGCTTAATCATTTTTCAAAAAAAACTTAAGAGCTACGCGATCCTTTCTGTCAGCAAACCCGTTCGAAGGACGATGCAGAAAGGCTTTTGGGATGGGGTTACATTCCATCAGCGTGCACTTCATCAGGACCCGGAATTGTTAGCCTGGGTTCTAAAAAAGAACTATATGGATGTTTGATAAATATAATCATCCATGTTAATTCTTGAAAATGCCAATTTTTAGACAAATTACCTCTAAAAGAACAGGATTTCACAAACGTATTACATAAACTTTTCTAAACGAACATTTTACACTGTTTTTATGTCCTTTTTTTGTTCGGTCTTAGCAACTGACCATATTACTACAATATTATTAAATCCGGGAGCCCAAGAAAGAACAGAAATGTTTGTTTATGCACTATTTCTTTATATACCAATTTTTTATTTTTTTTCTATTAGGGCAACATTTAAGTTAATTAATCCAATTAAAAATGCTTTCCTAATAAAGATAAGCATAGTGTGGTTTTATTTTATTCTTTTTCGCATAATACAAGGCTTTATATCCGGTTCAAATGTATCTTTGTACGAATTGTTTTCGCAGGTTATTATTTTTTATATAGGCTGCACTTTTGCTGAATATACGAATAGTAAAAATTGGCCGCTGTTTCTGATATTAACATTTCTAATTTCAGCTGGTATCATTTTGTACTTTTCTTATTCAATATATTCAAGTAATGCCTATTCACTATCTGGCTTAATGTATTTAGAATATTTGAGGCCTCAACATAAATATGGTCTTATCCAATCAACTGAATTTTCAAATTACTGCGCACAAATCTTCATCATTGGCTTGGTCTCGGTTATGTACAGAAAATTATTCATTCATTATAAAAAGTATCTTTTTTTAATATACATTATTTCATTAATTCTACTTTTTTTAATATTTATTTTATTTTCAGTTGGCACTCTTGTAGGTCTATTGCTGATATCACTATTTCTTTTTTATAGAAAAAGAAAATATTATCTAATATTAACGTTTATAATCTTTATTGTTGCTATTTATAGTTTCAGTGAATCGATACAAGAATCGATACAATTTTTGCAAAATCTTTTTTACTACAAGGAATCAGACACAGTCCGTCAATTCTTATATTCGACTTCGATTGATCTCATATCTGAAAATCCATTCTGGGGCATAGGGCGTGGAAGATTTTTCGATATATATGGATATTATCCCCATCAAAACTTTCTTGGGACATGGACAGAAGGAGGCTTGCCTCTGTTCCTGTTTTATTCTGGACTAATAATTTTGGTTATAAACGTTTATGTTCGCTTGCGAAGACATCTTGTTGTTAGCAATGATAGATTAATGTTAAGCGTAGCTTTTGCGATATTATTTTTCTGGCATTTTAAAGGGTTAATGCAGGATACATGGAACAATGTTAGTATTTATTTTTGGACTGGAATAATAACAGGAGTATATCTCAAATATACTACTTCAATAAATGCTGTGCGCTACCATTGGCTTAAGAAACGTAATTAGGTTAACTATAAGGCACATCTATATGCGTAAAATTTTATTCTTATCACCTCATTGGTACACAAGCACAATGTCTTTCGCTATGGAGAGCGTTATATCATTAGCTGAAAGAGGACATATTGTAGATTTAATTGTTAGCTCAAAGGCATCACCACCTGTCATTTTCTCGCATAGCAATATTCGGGTTATTCTTTTTAAGGATACCAATAAACTAACGCGTTATTTGTATCTGAACTTTTTGAAAAAGGTCTTTAGGCAAGTATTTAATTACAAATATGATGTTGTTATATGTTTGTCTGAATATTCATTAATTATAGGATATTTAATTTCATTAGTTTTCGATATACCTTATGTTTATTACAATGACGAGCTACACTTTGGGAATGAATCAAAACGACTTTTGGGCAAAATATATGGGTTTTTTATCAAAAAACTTGAACGGATTGCAAACCGCTGTGTACTGTTTACCGTGACACAAGATAAAATGAGGGGGCAGACATTAGCTAAGCTTAATCATATTCCATTAAAATCTTTACGCTATCTTCCAAATTCTAGATCGGGTCAGGCTCAGATCAGAAAATCGTTTTATTTACATGATCGGCTCGGTTTTTTGCATGACACAAAAATAATTCTTTGGCTTGGTGGAGTTAGTCCTGGTGATGGCGCGATTGAACTTGCTCGCTCTACTGAAAAATGGCCCTCAGACTACCGCATGGTCTTTCATTTTCCCAAAAATCCTCTGTCCGATTATGCGAAAAGTATAGTCCAATATCACGGATTTGGTAAAACTTATGTCTCAGTAAAACCCGTTCCGTATAAATATGTAAACAAGTTCATTATGTCTGCTACTATAGCTTTGGGTATTTATGCTGATGAGGGACCTAATACAAGGTTTATTGGAGCATCGTCTGGCAAAATCAATCTCTTTTTACAAAATGGAATACCTTGTATTGTAAACAACTTCGAGGGACTACTCTGGGTCGAAGCAGGAGGCGCTGGTATTTGTATAGATAGTACTATGGACGTTCTTCCCGCTACGCAAAAAATATTATCCAGTTATGAAGAATACCAGCAACAATCAGTTGATGCCTTTAACAGACTCTTAAATTATGATGAAGCTTTTGAACCTATCGCTGAAGAACTTGAAGAGATTTTAGCGATAAAACAAAAAAATTAAAACATTTGAAAAAGCATTTCATATCTAAAATGACTATTCTATCAATTCAAGATGTAATTTTTGTATTTAATTCCTATCGCAGGCAGATGTTCTTCTATCACCCGTAACATTGCCAGAAACGTGCGATGCTGTTCAGTAAGATATTCTTCAAATATGTCTTGCAGATCGAAAGAAATGCCAAAAAGAATCTGTGCGCCGCCAAGGATTTCTGTTACACTCTTCATGGATGGGGTTCATTCCTCCTTCTGATGTTTTTTCGTCAAACTCATCATACAGGAAGAGAGGGGCTCTATCCATTTATTTTGATTAAAAAATTGAAATGAAATATGTACGTGCCTAAACAAAAAATCCGTTATAAGCCGATTTTTGAAAGAGGATCACATGAAAAGACGATTTTTAATCGGATTTATCATGTAATGGAACAATTAAGATTAACCGAATGTCGGAGAATGGTCTGCTATGCTAAATTCAGCAAAATGCCCTATATGCAATTCAAATAAATTATCAACTATTGAGGTATCTCTGTCCGATGCCATTGGTATCCGTGAAATATTTAGATGCAACAATTGTTACCATGGATGGGACTTGCAGGCCCATGTAAACTATAATAGATATTATAATGATTTGTATAAACATGTCGCACCACCGAAGTTCTGTTTTTCTTTTTGGTGGTCTGCTCGTTTTCTTAAAAAAATTTACAGTAATGAAAATGTAAAACTTATTGATATAGGATCAAACAATGGACGTTTTCTCTTACACTTGCCGGCAACATGGGAACTTTATGGTGTTGAATCATCATCGAAAGCTGCTCAAGTATCCAAAAAACATATTAATGCAACAA
>SDBT01021268.1_pt1 | contig 10144 bp, 10 predicted proteins | sample 2277101 | NCBI WGS metagenome assembly SDBT01 (sample SAMN10404973, study PRJNA504765) | marine sediment metagenome | isolation source: marine sediment core GS10_PC15, 103 cmbsf | place: Arctic Ocean: Southern Knipovich Ridge | collected 2010
CAATGATTCAACCATACTGGAAATTCATGAGTTCCGATTTTGTGTTGGTAGATGTATAGGAAATTGTCGCATTGAAGTTGCTTAATATCTCCGTATGTTATTGACTCCCAATTCTTTAGGATATGTGTGTCGTACATACTCAAAGGACAAACTTCTGGTGGATAAGTTCCTACTGGTGCAGGTTGTCCGAATACTGAACAATTAAGTCCTGCTGGTTGTCCACCTCTATTCGTACATCTGTCTGGATATTCTGCTGTTGCAATACAATCTGCATCTGGATCTTCAAAGACTCGTTCTACAATTAGCCTATCACGAAGTTCTTCCATTTCTGTAATCTCATCTGCTATGTCTTTTGGTGTTACTGGATCAGTAGCTACCATAGCATTTTGATCTTGATCAGTTACACTAGGATTCAATGGGTGTTCTGATGGTCTGCCAAGATAGTCAAGTCCTGCCTGATCTGCTAGAATCTTGTTGAGTTCGTATGCACCAATAAGATTCATGTCAGCATAGACTTTCATAATATCACATTCTTCTATCGCTAGTAAGATTTGTTTGATGGTGTAGCTTTGTGAGAGGTTATCCCTAATACTAAATTCCCATCTAGTCTTATCAGCATAGTTCTGTATCAATTCTGTTTCTTGATATGCTGCCCAAGCTCCTAATCCAGTTCTACATTCTGCAAGTGTGTCTACTGCTGCCTTAATTTCTCGTTCTTCTGGTGTAGTTGGTTCTGGTTCTGGTGGTGGTAAGTTTGCTATCCTTTCCTGTTCTTCTATTGCGTCATGTTTTGCTTTTTCTAGAAGTAATTTTATCTGGTCTGCTAATTCTAGATTGTATATTGGTATGTCGTTTGGAGCAGTTGGTGGTGTGGTTTGATTAACTTGTGATAGAACTTCCGAAGGCAATAGCCAATCCCAAGTGCAAATGAATCTTGCTGTCTTATCATCTACTAGAGTGAAGATACACATCTTGTTCTGATAAGGTTCTTGCATTGGCAACTGTTGTTCTTCTGCATAGGCTAATCCTACGAATGATGTAATTGCTATTAATGCTACTAAAGCAATAATTGAATTCCTGAGTTTATTCTGAAATCCACAATCTGAACATTTCCAAGAGGTCTTAGTTTTTCTTCCGTCTTTGAGTGTTTGTGTGTGTCCGCATTTTTTACATTTCTTTTTCAAAGTCATTAGCAGAAGAACAAGAACAAGAAGAATATGAAGAATATGAACTAATAATATTCAACTACCAGTCAACATTTAGTCAGAAACACGAATGACCATATCAAAGTATTTCGCAACACTTGGTGTTAGGATGATTTAACGTGCTTCTGACACTCCTAACAAAAAAGATAAGGGATTGGAATACTTAGATTTTTCCTTCACGCCGTAGCCTGCTGTGTCTGTCTTTGTATTCTCTCAACTGCATTTTACGAGTAGCTATTTTGCTATTGGTTGACCAGATAACTCGATTCAGGAATTTGTAATTCAATCCCATCTTCTTGTATCGTCTAAACAAAACTACTTCTTCACGAAGTTCTTTGATCCTCACTTCAATAGTCTTGATTCTAAGTTCTATTCCGAGTCGTGTATTTTTTCTTGCTCTTGGGCTATGTCGTCTTGTTGGGCTTTGTCGTCTGGTCATGGTTTATCGTCTTTCCAAACTGCGTCTGTGGCTGCAACTGCACTAGCTTGTTGTTTAGACGTTAGTTGTTGTGAAACTAGGACTACAGCTACCATTGCAATTCCGATTATGATTCCAGTAATTTGGCTTAGGTCAATCGATCCACTAATTGAAATGTCAGGATTGTTCAGAATTGCTATAACGAAGGATATCACCCACGCCATTATAGCGATTGCTAGTGTGAACATTAGAATAATGAATGACCATTCTCTAAGGTCTTTGCCTGCAAGGTCGAATTTTTCCGTACTCATTGATTTAGGCGTTGTGTAATACTACTTAGGCTTTTTGTCTAAATGAGATAAATAGGATTCAGCTATTGTTTTTACTCGTGAATTAAGACTAGAATAATTACCTTCAAGCTTTCCTAGACAGCGATTAATCTTTAATTGAAAACCAATCACAATAGCACCCATTCCGATTAATCCAAATAGAATCTCATTACTGACTTCCATTAGATATTGTTATAAGCTCTTGATATTATGATTTGCTGTGCAGATTGAATTTTTCGACTCACCTATACCACATATCATAATCAACAATTTACTAAAGACAGATGAGCAAGAAAAGATTTGGGAAGAAATTGATGAAATCAAAGATGGTTTCAAAACAGGACTATTTCTTAAGGATAAAAAAGAACAAGTTGTGGAAGGAAAAACCAACACGGGAGTCATAGTCAACGACAGGTTTCCTAAAGCAGATGATTCCTATATCCGTTCATTGTTCTGGTATCGATTTCAGATGAATCCTGATTTCGCAGGAGCAATTCAAAACGCTACAAATCCTTTCTGGTCCATATTTTCATTTACAGTAGCAGAGCTGACAAAGGTTTCAAGATACACAGATGGCGATAAGTATGATTGGCATATTGATATTTGTCGAACTGGATTAATTACAATAGTGTATCAGTTGTCAAAATATCCTGAACATTTTACAGGTGGAGACTTTGAGCTTAAGAATAATGATGATGAAATCAAAACAATTCCTTTCGAGGATAATTCAGTAATTATATTCCCAAGAATGTATAGACATAGGGTTACACCAGTCAAGAGCAAAGGAAAGAACTTCCATGACGCAAGGTTCTCTGTTCAATGGTTTGTAAATATCAGATGATTAATCAGCACCGAATACAATAAGATTAGAATCGGTATCAAAATCTCCACTTGCTTGTTCATTGAAAACATGGATTTTGTTAAGTCTTTCAATAGTAACACCCCAACGACCACAATGTTCAACTCTGTTTGGTGGAAGTGCTACACCATCTCCACCATTCCAAGTTTTTTCACCCCAAGTATATTTGTTAAAACCACTTTGGTTGTTTATCCTAAGATAGTCCATGAAACTTTCAGAAAAATTAGATACATTAGTCCTGAGGAATGTTTCAACTTCACTAGTAGATGGCGCACCACTATTGTTTTGTTCATTACGTCTTACATAATCGCCAGTTTGGGTATCAGAATTCATGTGATAATGTCCTTCCTGAACACCATTTGCTCGATTGCCAGTTGTGAAAACTTCTAGGACAGTAAATTCAGGGAAGCCATCAGCGTTGTTTTGTCCATCCCAAACCTGAATATTCGTTACTATAACTTGCCAAAATGCAGTAGTAGCTGCAACTTGTCTGTTCATAATTTTGAAAAATTGTAAATCAACTATTGACGCACTTATTGTAAATGTTCTTGATTGAATCAGGTCGGTGAAATCCTTATCACGAAACAAAGACATTCTTGCTCGTGTAGAAGTAAGTCTTACAATCTCAAGATAAAATGCTCCGTTTGTTATTGTAAGGTCAGTATAATCAGTTTCGTTAGTCCAACCACTTTGTGGATCTGTGCCAAAACCATGTGAAGGATTATAGTTTCCAGTTGTCGGATCAATTCGTAATGCTATACCTTCTTGAGAAACAGACCCATTAGCTACTGAATCCCTCTCTGATAATCCAATCCAGTGTAAGGGAGTACTGCTAACTGCCACATTATTATCCGTTACATCAATTTTACATCTCATTACAAATGCAGAGTCAGAAAGAGTTGCACCTAAATCAACAGAAATTGAATCGTTGCTGTTATCATCAATACCAGAGTAAAAGATATTTGCATTACAATAATTCATACGAGCTTGAGCAATATCCTGTTCTAGAACTGGTGTTGTGTTAAAAGTGCAGGCATTAGTTACACCATCAAAGAATTCAAACGAATCAATATACATAGTAATTCTTCCAACTGCACCACCAATTCTAGCCTGACAAGAGATAAACCTAAGATCAACAACAGTGGCAGGAATTGTTTGCTGTATTGTTTGAAGTGGAAATGAAAATCCTCTTTCGTCAAATATCGTACATTCAATTAATGTAGCACTAAGTCTTTTTAATTCAAAAAAGTATCTGCCTTCTAGCATTGGTTGGAAAACATCATTAGTAAAAGGCACTTCGGTTGCGTTTTGAGGAAGTGTGCCATCACTATGACCTATCCACGCATCGCCAGTTTTGGTAGTTGCGAAATCATTATTGCAATTAATAGCCAAAAAGATAGAATCTTGAGAAACAGTTGGTGGTTGAGTGCCTGGAAACATTCCAATGAAAAGTGTTTTGTCAGAAGAATTTGCACCATTGAAATCAGCAACACTAAATGAACCTCGTAAAACCCAAGCTGTATCAGAAATAGTTTGTCCAAGAATATCATTGGTAATACCATCTTGACCACCATCTGCGTCAACTAGACATTCTATCAGTCCAGCAAGTGGGATTTGACGAACTTCGGAAGCACCTGAATCAACCCATCCAGTAGTAACAAACAAGTCAGCGATAAAGTCAGGAGTATTCTGACCAGTAATTAAATCAGGAATTACGTCAAAGCTAGTCGCCTTTTTATCTCCTTTTGCTGTGAAAAAGTTTTGGAGTCCTTCTGATTCATTGAACAATTCCAGTTGTTCAATAGTTCCGTTGAAAGTTCCACTTGCCCCTGCGTCATCTCTATTAGTTACACGCATGAATCTAAGATCGTCAATCGCAGAAGCAATTCCAGTTACTTTAACTTTTTCAATGATAACAGAATAATCTGAATCGCTGTAAATTGTTCCTTCAATGGTTGTAGGACTTGTTCTTTTTAATTCCATGAATAATGTTTCATTATCAGCAAAAGTTTTTGCAAATGTGTCAACTGTGTCTGGTGTATCGAGAGTTGCCACATCACCAGTTACCAGATCAATTTGCCTAGAGCCACCTGAATCCATACTGAACTTGTAAGCGATGTATGTTTGAACTGCATCTGAGTTAGCAGATAGTGAATCATTTAGTCCAACAGTTCCTTCGTTAGTAATTGAAGCTGGTGAAGCCAATCCAGAACCAAAATTCATTTTAAATCTCATCGCCCAGTTTCCTACTGCCGCCAAAGAACCACTACCATCGGTCTTTCCCTGTTTAAACAAATCAAAGGTTACTGTTCTTCCACCAATCGGAAGTTGAAGATTTCTAAAATTCCAAATAATTACTTTAGTGGCAAGGTCTGCTCTAATTTCTAATGGTGCAGGGTTACCAAAAGCTTCCCAAAAAGCATCGAGTTCAGCTTGGTTAGTATAGACACGGTTTGAACTTGTAAAATCTTCTGAAAATGTTGCGACTCCTACATTACTGGCAAAGCTACCTGACACATCATCACCAATCATTTTAGATATTATCTTTTGCCATTCACCCATTAGTCATGCCCCCATACTTGTATCTTAGAGCCTGCAACTAATGCACCTGTACCACTTGCCCTAAAGATTTGAGCAATGTTAATTAGAGCATTAGATTGTCCATCCCATTTTACAGTAGTATGTTGTCTAAAACTAGGTGGCACTAGCCCTGGTCCATCTGCAAAAAGCCTTCCATGCAATATTTTCTCAATCCCATCTAAGTTAATACAAAAGTAATTGCTTGTAACCCTTGTGTTACTTCCAAGAAATTGGTGGTTCAAAAAGGCTTGTGTAGCTGAGGGTGATTCAGAGCCACCACCAAATTCATTGGTTGCGAATCTGGTAAAATAATTACTTCCAGAATCTACAACATTATTACCAATTCTCATATTGAATACAGTGGGAGTAACAGTTGGCACTGAATTTCCTGAAATCCACAAATACTTTCTTGGTGTAAAAACTGGCGTTGTAATTATAGTTTCACTACCAGTTGCTGTTGTTTCCCCTAGTAGTTCCCAAAAGTTTGGGTCAGTTCCACCATCAAATCTACTATAACCTAATACAATAAGTTCAGTTCCTATCTGAAAATCACCAGCTCCTAAATTTCGGAGAGCAATCGTATCAAGAGGTTTATCATTAACCCATTTACCAGAATACTCTGACCTAAACGGAGCTACATTATCACCTGTTATGTTCCTTGCTGATCTTCCATCCAATAATTTTTCATGCTTGAATAGATTTGAAATCCAACCTACTTCAAACCAGTGTCTTTGTGCAGCATCAGCAATGTTTGTAATCATTTCTGAAACAGTATTTGAAGTTGTGCCAGGTTGTGCGCCATTATTAGCAGTTCGAGTTGCATAATTGTTTCCAGTGTCAGGACTTCCACTATCACCAAATCTATAAGCTGGTTGAAGATTAACTGTTTCAGGTATATCGGCAAGGATCATATAATATTCTTTGTTGCTTAATCCTGAAACAATAACATCATCTGATACTCCACCAAGTGTAGTTCTTCCAAGTTCACTCCACGTTCCTTCTCCTACTATTGGTGGTGCACCAGTTGGAAATGAATAAGGATTAATTTGAAAATGGCTCAAGTTGGATTACCGATTAGGGTTACCTTCAAGCCCTTCCCTGCTAGTATAGAGCCAATGGTGTCCAAATCGATTTTAATCTCACCATCATCAGTCAATGCAGATGTTCCGATTACTGGTGGAGTTACAGCAGTTTCACTAGTTAATTCTCCTGCATCTATTGTTAATGGCGTTGATAAAATATCAACACCACCAAGTCGGATATTGACTGTAATAACTGCACCAGTTGGTGCATCTGTTACACTTGCTCTGACTTCTGTTATTGTAAAAGCGTAAGGCATACGGAATGTTAGTTTAGCATCGCCTGTTGTGAGGTCAGTTGTTTCATCGCTTGCAGCCATGACAAATGAAAGTAATGGTAAAATTCCTGGAATTGTAACAACAGTTTTACCACCAGAGTCAATGGCAGTAACGCCAGCTCCGACAAAATTCATATTAGTTTGCTGTGCTAATGGTGTGCCTTCATCTTCTATTACATGACCATTACCTGCAACAGCAGGAATTGTAACGATTGTAGTATTTTCACCACCAGCTACAGCTGATACTCCTGCTCCAACAAAATTAAGACTACCTTGTTGAGTTATACCAATTCCTTCATCTAGCATTGTTTGATAAAATATTGTAGGCACACCTGGAATGGTTACAACGGTCTTGCCACCTGAATCGGTAGCAGTTACGCCTGCACCTACGAAATTAAGATTGGTTTGTTGAGCTAAAGGCGTTCCTTCATCTTCAATAACGTGTCCACCACCACCGCCTGCGATTGTTACATTAGTTCGTTCACCATCATCAGAAGCAACGACACCAGCTCCAGTAAAATTTAAAGCTGGTCTTGCAGCTAAAGGAGTTAATTCATTTTCAATAACGTGTCCTGTGTGAGCTCCACCACCAGTAATTTGCTGTTGGAGTGAAGTAGTTAGTTGTTCAAAATCAACACCATCTTTGTTAGTGCCTGCTACTTTCCAAAATTCTCCACGACCTGGCATATTTCAGATTGATTGTGTTATGTAATAAAACCTAGTATTAGCTTAGAAACATTGAGCATGGTCAGCTATTACTATGTATAGCAACCTTGCTTAGTAACCTGTTACACGAGCTATATAGCAACCTTGTATAGCAAGGTTACTTACCTTCATCGCAGTTTGGGTGTCTGTATTTGTGTTCTTGACAAACGTACTGCTGACACTCTAGGCACACGTCATTAGGATCACCATTACAAGATTTGACTATACATTCGAGTCCTTTGATTGGAGTCTTTCCTAATACATCATTCCTATCTCTGACTGGTCTGCCACCAATCTCTCCATATAGTGCGAATTTGTCTAGGCTCATTGTGCTGAAATATAATACCAGTCTATGTCTTTGTCTATTCCCACTTTGGCTAACATTACAGAAACAAAAGAATCTCTTGGATGGTTGAATTGTTTCCTAGCGTGTTGTCTAGGATCAACGGTTCTTACGTCTTGAATCTTAGCTAAGTCGTTCCTAGTCAAGTCTGTAAAATCGTCAATTAGAAAATTAACCCTATCATCTTCATAAGCAGGAATTAGGAGTTTGGGTTTCCTAAGATTTCTATCATTTGGATATGTTGGGTGAGTTGTATATGAATCGATGAGGTCAGCAAGTGATTGTATCTCTGTCGTGTTGTCGATTGTAAACCTTGCGACAGTATCTCCATGCTCATCTGATACTCCCTCGTCAAGCCTAGCATTTTTCTGGTAGTCAGAGCCAAGAGTCTTGCAACCGAAGAATTTATCGATTCCAATGCCCTCGAAGATTTCTCCAGTTGATCGATTAGCTCCACCGTCTTGAATCCACTTAACCTGATTCTGTCCATATCCCAAGTCGCCTAGTCCAATGTCGGCATTTGCTCGTTTAAAGAGTTTGTTGATATACTCTGCCTGATCCATTTGGTGTTCCTGTTCTCTACGTTCTATGTAGGCTAAGTGCCATCTGCCTGAATTCTTCCAGTAGATGAGAATTGATATTGCAGTATAGGAAGCAGATGGACCACTACCGAAATCGACTCCGAATCCAACTTTGATTTTATCCTTATAGGTTTCTTTGTACCACGCTATTTCTTCTGGTGTCAGTAGGGCATAGTTCCTATCCATACACCTCATCATCATCTCTCTAGTAATTGGTCTGCGTTTTGCTCGATAGAATATTCCCATAACGTGAGAGTCATAAAATGACTTGGGAATGTTCTTCTGTTGCCACTCGATTGAAAAACTAGGGTGAATCTTATATTTGTCAATAGCTTCTTTAATTGTTAATGGAATATTGGCAAAAAGTGTTTGAGGCATGTGATACCCGTGATACCATGAGTTATCAGGGGCTTTTGCTATCCACTTACCTTGCAGAATGTTTTTCATATACTCACCAATTATTAAACCATCTTGGTCAAATTGCAAATGCTCACGCCAATCTGCTATCTCATATTCCCATTCTCGTTGATCAGTCTGTAACCAAAGCCTATGATACTCAGATCCAGATTCTCCTCCAACTCCTAAGATTTTCAAATCACCATGTGTCATCATTAAAGCCTGACGTGCCTTCGGAAGAAATTCCAAATCTACATACTGACCTTCATCAATGATAAGAGATTTTAGAGCCAAACCTTCTATGTGTTTCATTTCCTGATGGTCTGTAACTCCGTATAATGTAGAGTTGTTTTTAAGAGAGATTTCACCAACATTTCCAGTTCCATGTCTTGGATATACTCGTAAAACGTCATTCATACTAATAGCTCCGACTCTTAATCTTTGAGTCATAAATGCAGATAAAGAATAATCATCGTGTGTAACGTAACAAACTTGGACTCCGTGTTCACTAGTAGCATCGGCTAATAGAATATCTGTGCAGTATGTAGACTTGAAAGTTTGTCGACCATTAACAATCATTATTTCAGAATGGTTATCATTGTAAACGTCTATCCAAAAAGGAGCTGTAAGAAAATTTCTTTGCTTGCTATCTACTAGAGGTCGTGCAATCTCAATCCACTTTAAGTAATTCTTGGGAAGATTAGGCAGAGGTATGTTAAACTCTGGAAATCTATCAATCGCCGTTTTGATTTTGTGTAGTCTGAAATTGACCAAATTCTAAAGCTCTCCTTAATGCCACAAGCGTTGGACCTTGTTCACGAAGTTGAATCTGATAAGCTATACATTCTTCAATAGCACGATTCAAATTAATTAGTTCATCAGTTTCCATTAATGTTTTCTGGTCGCCTTCCTTCTTACCGAAATTTAATTGTGCTTCCTTTTCTCTCCGTTGAGTCCTCAAGTCCAATTCTATTCTAAGTAGTTTATCAAGAGCCAGTTTGCATTGAAAAATAAAGCCAGTCTTAGCTTCTTCGGTTAGCCACTTATTTGCTTGTTGCTTTAATTCGTGAACATCTCTCACAATAGTTTCTCTAGACACACCCATAGTTTTTGCTATGGCTCTTTCTGTAATAGCTTCACCAAGAAGTAAATTAACCTGATACTGTCTTTCAGCGATTTTTGCATCTGTGTATTTCAAGACTGGTCTAAGGTCGCCCATGAGTTGGTATTGCTTGTCCTTACTACTCATTGTAACAGTTAGCTTCAAACTATGAGTTAAAGTTTGACGCAGGTGAGCCATTTTATAGTAATTACATCAAATTAACACGTTCACATATCTATCATAAAAATAGGATAGTGGAGAGATGAATC
>SDBT01021269.1_pt1 | contig 10144 bp, 6 predicted proteins | sample 2277101 | NCBI WGS metagenome assembly SDBT01 (sample SAMN10404973, study PRJNA504765) | marine sediment metagenome | isolation source: marine sediment core GS10_PC15, 103 cmbsf | place: Arctic Ocean: Southern Knipovich Ridge | collected 2010
GTATTATTGCTTGTTGAACCGAACCCCAAAGCGTCTATTAGTTGGGCGCTGGGAGGATTCTCCAACTCAACAGTCTGGCTTATCTTTGCCGCGTTCAATTTTTCTCTCGGCTATCACAAGACCGGATTGGGACGACGGCTGGGTTTGCTCCTGGTTAAAAAGTTAGAAAGCAGAACACTCGGACTCGGTTATGCGGTCGCGATGTCGGATGCGCTCCTGGCTCCCTTCATGCCCTCCAATACGGCACGCAGCGGCGGCACGATTTACCCCTTGATCCGCAATATACCTGAGATGTACGGCTCTGCACCCGGGGAGACCGCCCGTAGATTTGGCGCGTATATCGTGTGGACTGCGCTTAGCGTGACTTGCATCACCAGCTCGATGTTCGTGACCGGACTGGCGCCAAATCTGCTGGCACTGGATTTAATCAAACAAACTGTAAATGTCGACATTTCATGGACAACCTGGATGATTGGATTTTTACCGGTTGGTGTTATTTTGCTTATAGCAACGCCGTTTCTTATTTACAAGATCTATCCACCAAAAATTAAGGCAAATAACAAAATCACGGCATGGGCAGGATCAGAACTTTTCAAGATAGGGAAAATGACGGGCAAAGAATGGATCATGGCAGGATTGGCGCTGCTGGCACTAACTTTGTGGATTTTTGGTCAAAACTTTATCAATGCCACCAGTGTGGCTCTGGTCGTTATCTGCCTCATGCTCGTCAGCGGCATTGTAAGCTGGGATGATATTATGAAGAACCAGCAGGCCTGGAATGCCCTGGTTTGGTTCGCCACATTGGTTGCCCTGGCGGGCGGTCTGGCGAAAGTCGGATTTACCGGCTGGCTTGCCAACGGCGCAGCATCGGTTTTCTCGGGTATCTCGCCGGTTTTGGTCATGGTTTGTTTGGTTGCGGTTTTTTTCTTTACACAGTATATGTTTGCCAGCATCACCGCGCATACGATAGCGATGCTGCCCGTGTTCCTGGCGGCCGGAGCAGCTATACCCGGGATGAATGTGCAGGTGCTTGTTTTGCTCCTGGCGTATTCGCTGGGGATAATGGGTATTCTGACACCCTATGCTACAGGTCCGTCTCCGGTTTACTTTGGCAGCGGTTTTGTCTCCAGGAAAGATTTCTGGAGACTCGGATTGATCTTTGGGACAATTTTCCTGGTTTTATTACTCTTGTTGGGGACACCTTATTTATTGGCTATTTATGGTTAATTAAATGGAGAAATTAATCGCTTTAAAGCTGCGATCTATTGAAGATAGTAAAATAAACGATTCGCTTTCTTTTTTTCCTTTAACATAATAGCAATAAATATAGGTAATACAGAATATTCATTGACTTTTAGTATCCAAATATATAATATAAGAAATATACTATCCACAGAATCGATAAATTCTCCGCTATCCGGTAAGTCAGGGAATATATGGACAACTCAAATGTTGTAGTAATTGTTCTTATTTTCTAAAACTTTGGAGGGCCAGTGATTAAAAATTTATATTCAGCCGGTGGATTTTATCCTATAATTATTTGTGATAATTGCGGTAAGAGGATCAAGGCTGGGGATTCCGGCGTAGTTGTTAACTATTTTGGCAAAAACCCCAAAAGTGAAGGTGTTTTATGTGATCTGTTTTATACTCATAAAGGTGATTGTCACAACTCGATTATAGCCAGAATAAATCCTGAAGGAACCCAGCCTCCACAATGGGTAGACCTTGATCTGCATCTGGCACAACTAAATTATTTCCTTAAAATAACCCAGGACAAGATATCAGAACTTTATAAAATGATCGAGTTGGAAAAAAAATGGTCTATAGAGTAAAGCAGTAAAATTTTATGTAGCTAAAAATCCTAACAAATATAACTTTGAACTTTCTGGAATACAGAATCAGTGATTCTGCAAGTGTATAAACCCTGTCAATAAACTCTAAATTTACTCCATATTTCGATCGGCAGAAAAAACCTATGAATGAATTAAAAAATCTCTTACATATTGAACTTGATGAAAGCCTGTTTTTACAACTGTTCCCCCAGTGGACCGGAGCAAAACTGAAGATTTCAACACTCACCGGCGGGATCACCAACAAACTTTACCGGATTCAATCGGAAAAAGGCGATCTGGTGCTCAGAATATACGGTGAAAAAACCGAACTTTTTATCAACCGGGATTTTGAAGCCGACGCTATAAATAAAATGGCCGATTTAGGCATATCGCCCAAACTGGTAAAATATATGCCCGAAAAAGGTGTAACAATCGTCGAGTATATAACCGGCAGTTATACCTTGAAAAATGAAGACTTTTTAAATAAAAAGCTTCATGAAAAGATAGTGAATCCCATTCGCCGGATCCACGAAAGCGATGTTGTTTTCCCGAAGATCTTCAATCCCATGATTGAAGTTAAAAAAATGGCAAAAATCCTGTCCGACCTGAATGTCGGCTATCCGGAGTTTGAAATAAAACCAACGATTCGATCTCTTGAAAAACTAAATCAGGAGATCAATATTCCTGAGAATGATTATACCGCCTGCCATAATGATCTGTTAGCGGACAATTTTATCCTAAATCAAGATAAAAATCAAGCTGGTTTCGAACAACCCATGTATATTATTGATTGGGAATACGCCGGTATGGCTCCGAAGTATTATGATATTGCTGATATGTTCCAGGAGATTCTTGTCCCCAGGCAGGTAGAAAAAAGCCTGGTGGAACATTACTGTGAGTTCAAAGGAATCGATAAACACATTTACCTGATCGATATGTTTAAACCTTTTCCGGACATATACTGGTTTTTGTGGAGCCTCATCCAGCACAACATCTCAAAAATAAAATTTGATTTTTACACTTACGGCAAAGTTAAATATGAAAACGCACAAAAAAACCTTGAATATTTGAGGGATAAGTACGGTGCGAGAATTTGATGAAGTGAACAGAGCTTGTGCAGCGAAGAATCTTCCGTAAGAGTGCTTGAAGGTAGATATTGAAATATCACAGAAACAGCTTCGCTATCTTATGTGAGCAAGTTTCCCCCTTTATTGGTAACATTTTACTTACTATTTATGATATTTCTTGACTTTTTAAAATAATATACTTAAAATAGATCAATTACTCCATCTGTATATATACTATACTGTTAATGATTGTAATCAAATTAGAAATTAAACACTAGTGTTTAATCATGGGAGAGAAAGTAAGTTAAAGCATAAAAAATAGGATGTTTTTTTATACTGGTGAAGGGGATTATTAAATGAAAACCGTAAATCCCACACGTAGTAAATATCCTTTCAAAAAAATTACTATTCTTAAATAAGAAAAATCTATTTATTCAAACAAATGTTATGAATATTAATAATTATAAACTCTTTATAAATATTTTGATTGTTGTTAATGTATATTATTTTACAACAGTTTTAGCCCAGGAACATGATTCCTATTTTTATTTTGAACAGGGCCATAATTCCTTCCGGCAAAAAAATTATGAATCTGCGATATCTCACTTTAATTTGGCAGATTCGTTATTTAAAAAGTCGAATAATTTTAAAGGCAGTTATCTTTGTTCTTATTATTCCGGCTTATGTTTTTTTGAAGATAAAAAAAATAATAACGCATTCAAATCTTTTAAATCGTCTTTAAAGATTTTTAATACAGTTGCTGATTCGTTAAGAAATCAAATGGTAGATATCATTCCATTTGTTTATATGAATTTAGGAAAAATAACTTATGAATCGAATGATTTAATAGTTGCGTTAAATCACTTTGAAAATTCCTTACGGTTTTATTATCAAAAAAGTAATCCGGCTGATTCCGTTATTTTTTCTCTCCTGAATAATATTGGTGCAATCCATGGTGAATTAGGAAACTTTAATAAAGCCTTACAATTTTTAAATCAAGCAGGAAAATATCTTAATCTGAAAAATTCTAGGCTAGTTTATAATCACTATATGACATTATCTAAATTGAATAAAGATAAAGGAGATGAAAAAGCCTCTGAACTAGCCTATCAAAAAGCAAAAGAGCATTCAGTGCTTCTTCAAAATGATCCGTTAGTAATTCTGAATAAAATCTTAGCCGCTTTCCATTCTACACCTGTATTAGCTTTATCGTCATTAGATTCACTAATTTCTGAATTAAAAAAACAAAAAGAAACTCCATTTTTAGCTAAAGGATTTCAGATTAAGGGGTATATATTATGTCAAAATAATGCTTTTAAATCTGCTATTGCCGCTTTTGATTCTTCTCTGTTATATAGTCAAAAAAGTGAAAATGTAAGGATGATATTTGAGAACTTTCTTCATCTTGGCAATATTTATATGAAAAATATGAACTTTAAGCGCAGTTTGAATTATTTTAAAAACGCGCGAAAAATTCAATTATATAATAACCTTACGGACCAAAATTCCTGGTATCTTTATTATGGATTAGCTAAAGCTTTTCAAAATCTAAATGCACCCGATAGTGCAAAATTTTGTTATTCGAAGTCAATAGATTTAATTGAAGCAATGAGAGTTTCCATACGTTCTGATGAAATTAGGTTTAGCTTTGGGCTGAATAAACTTCAAGTGTATGATGATTTTGTTTCATTTTTAGTAGAAGAATGTAAGAATTATAATTTGGCGTTTAATTATGTTCAAAAGTCAAAAGCACGAGTGTTTTTTGAAAAAATTGCCAAGTCTAACAATCAAAAAGTTGCTGAAGATCTATCAAATATCAAAACAGTCGATTGGGACCAAATGCAATCTTCATTGGATAGCCAAACGGCTTTTATTGATTATTATGTCACTAGATCAAAAACATATCTATGGCTTACAACTTCTGATTCAACAAGTTTTAAAAAAATTGAAGTTTCAGAGTCGAAACTTCGACAGGCTGTTTTTATGTTATTAAATTCTCTGAATCGTAGAGAATCTGAATCATTAAGTTATTGCAAACAATTTTATGATGAAATATTTATTAGATTATCTCGATATCCGAAAACAATCTATATTAGTCCGCACAAAATTCTACACTATATACCATTTCAGGTTTTTTTTGATGGTGAGAAATATTTATTAGAAAAAACAAATATTATAAATGTTCCCAGTGCAAATTTATTTTATGCTTATCAAACTAATTATTCTAAAAAGCAAGTCAATATAAATTATGCTTTTGCAAATCCCAAATTTGAAGATTTTGATAGTTTACAATTTGCGATTCAGGAAATTGATACTATGTCGCACTATTTTTTAAATACAAAAATCTTCAATAATCATATAGCAACAGAGTCGAATTCAAAAAAAATTAATGAATTTAATATCCTTCACTTTGCTTGTCATGGTTATTTTGATAAGAATAATCCTTCTCAGTCATTTTTGGCCCTAAAAGCGGATTATACAAATGATGGAAAATTGACTATTGCAGAAATTATTAATACAAAATATAATGGAAATTTAGTGGTTTTAAGCGCGTGTCAATCAGCGATAGGAGAATTAACCGCTGGAGATGAAATCGTCGGACTTACCCGCGCCTTCATGTATGCCGGGACTAATATGGTAATCGCATCACTCTGGAAAATTAATGATATTTCAAGTTTTTTGCTAATGTGCTCATTTTATCGTTTTTTATCTCTCGATTATCCTATTTCAGAGTCACTCAGAATGGCCCAATTAAGCTTGCGACGAGATGAATTTGAAATTCGACAAAGCAAAGGAAAAGGTACAGTCTCATTTGAACATCCATATTATTGGGCACCGTTTGTGGTATATGGTTACGATTTTTCCTTGAATTTTGATAATAAACTAAGATAACAATAAAAGTGGAATGAAAAAATCAAAATTAAATTTTTTCGCAATTTTTAAAATCAACAAATCTAAGGCAGAATCTCACTTGGATATTTTTTTAAGGTTTTTTACAGTTGAAGTATTTGCCGGCCTTATAATCGTAATTGTTTCTTATACATGGTTGACTTTTATTGGCGGTGAGTCGAATTTAACTGATTTAAAATATAATTTAAAAACAAACATTATCGATAATCAAACTTCAGATATTGTGATCGTTACATTAACTGATGAAGAATATGATACACTTAGAGTATTGCCGCAATATCGGGATGAATTCCAGGCAATGCAAAAATATTCTTTTCCTAGAAAATATTTAGCTCAGCTCGTTCACGCAATTGAAAAATATAAACCTAAAATAGTTGCACTAGATATTTTGTTGGACGTTAAATCAACTTCGTCTGAGTTAGATAATCAACTTTCTGAAACTTTCTCCCAGTACGACAATTTAGTTTTTTGTTCTGATTTTTCAACTTGGCGCAATCGCGAGATTCCACCATTAAAAAGATATTGGGATCGAACAAAACATGTTGTTGGACATGTAAAATTGTTTAGAGAAGAAAACGATTATCCTTATATTCAACATTTAGTCAAAATGAATGATGGGCAAATTGTTCCTTCGTTTTCATTTGCTGCATATATGCGATTAGAGGAATATAATTCCAATAACCAAATCAGAAAATCATTAATGAATCTTTTTAATTTAACAATAGACAGTTTAGACGTTCCTTATTCCTCAAAAGAGTTGTTTTCTCCTCAATTTATCTCATTTTCAGAGATGATAAAAAATCAACTTGATCGGAGATATGGATTCAATTTTAATACTTATGAAAGTGGCTTGATTTTAAAAGGTGGTATTCCTGAAAATTGGATTCGGGACAAAATTATTTTAATAGGAGCAACTTATGAAGAAAGCAAAGATTTTGGGATAATACCATTAAATAACCGAAATAATGATTCCGGATATTCATTTCAACAAGGCAATTTTACTCCTGGTGTATTTATACACGCTTGTATTTTAAGTGATTTACTAACCAAAAACATTATAAGGAAAGTAAACCCATATGTCATTATTTTTGTTTGTATTTTTATTTTAATATTTATCGTTGTTCTTTTCAGTCGGATAAAATTTGTATTATCAATTCTATTTAGCTTTGTATTAATTTTTTTCTTTGCTATTATCAATATTGGCCTCTTCGCTTCAAATTATTCTTATTATTTTCCGTTAGCAGGCCCTTCAATTTTGTTTTTTTTTACTGTATTGTTTATGATATTTTTGTCGTCTTATAAAAAAGAATCTACAATAGATTACATTCGAAGAATCTGGGGGCCATATGTTCCAAAAGAGCGGTTACAATCAATTATTGAATTGACGAAATTGGGACAAATAAAACCTGGTGCCGTTGGCAAAGCTGAAATCATTACAGTAGTTTATCTAAAATTAGAAGGTATAAATAGTATATTTCCATCTCTTGAAGATGATAAATTAACTGAATTCGATTTTACGGATCAAATAAGAACGATTGATAAATTGATTGACCTTTTAAAGTCTGAAGTGGTTTTTCTTAAACGCTTTAAAGGTGCTTCTGAAAGATTTCTTGGCAATGGAATATTATTTTACTTTGGCATTCCGGTTGGTGAAAATGATCAAATAGAGGCTTATAGGGCAGTTATTTGTGCTTGGGAATTAAAACAAAAATTTATGTCTTTAGTAAACACATTCCCGGAAATGCAACAATATTTTCCTAATATTAAAATAAAGATTTGTGTTCATTCTGGTGGAATTGTTGTTGGTGAAGTAAGAAATTTAGAAAACCGTATCGAACCTACGGTAATTACCCAAATATTTGAAGAGATCTATAATTCATTAGCAATTATGTCTGTGATTAATAGAGATGAGTGTATCATTATTACAGAAACAACCCACCAGCTCGTTCAAGAATTTGTTGAAACTAAAGAAGTCAAAATTGTTCACATAGCACAACCTGAATTTAAACTATATGCACTAAAAAAGTTAAACAAGGTTGGAAATTATTTATAGAAAGCAGGTAAATATTTAAAAAACCGTAAGCAAGGAGGCAAAGTGATGATAAAACGTTTATTAATATTTCTAACATCTGTAATTATTCTAAGCACTTCCTCAATAATAAAAGGTTCTCAGGATCCACTTGCCGTTATTTTGAAAGCTGAGGGTAATGTTAAAGTTACCCGTTCTGATGGTAAAGAATATCTAGAACTCAAAAGTTTTTTTGAGCTATTCGAAGGTGATAGTATAACTGTGTATGAGGAAGCGATAATAGAAATATGTTTTGTTAACGGAGATAGAAAGACCAGTTTTGGTTATGATAAATTTGTTATTTCTCATCAAATCTCAAAAAAGGTTGAGCAAAAAAAAGGATATCCTATTTTTACGCAAATCCTTAATAAGTTAAATGGTAGTTCAAAGACAGTGAAAATGAATATTGGTGCTACTCGCTCACTATATGATGAGTTTTCAATTTTGAGTCCAAGAAAATGTTACATTCAATTTCAGGCCATCAATTTTCGATGGGTAGCAGTAAAATATGTTGATCAATATGAATTTATTCTCTCTGACAAACTGTCCTTTGATTCTCCCATTTATTCAAAAATAGTTCAGGATACAACTGTCCTGATATTCCCGGATAGTCTACATTTGTTAAGAAATAAAAATTACTACTGGAAAGTAAGAACTTTAAATCAATATTATGAGTTTCGGGATAGCAGCTTTTTTCAAATCTATTCTTTTGACCAGGAAAATCATTTTTTAGAAGGGAAAGAGATTATCAGCAACATTTTTGGAGAGTTTTCTGATATTCCTTTAATTGTATATTTTGATGTTCAAAAAGCTTATTATAACGAATACGAATTTCTTGTAGATCTGATAAATCAGGAGTCATCCAATCCAATATATTATCAATTAATGGCAGACCTGTTGAATAATATCGGGATTCCCAATTTAGTTTACAAATATTCAGTTAAAACACAAAAAATTGAAGAAAAAAACAGACAATGAAAAATTTATTGTTTTATATTTTTATACTTTCAGTTACAACTTTAACTGCCCAGGAGTCGGATATAGAAATTTTTAAAATCCGCGCTGCAGGTATGGGCAATGCCGTTTTAGCCTGCGATCATATGAGTGACGGTTATTATTTTAATCCTGCAGCTTTATTCCTGCAAAATGATATTACTTTCACATTATTAATTAATGGAACAATGTATCTTAATCCAGGTTCTGTTGATTTTTTTAATTTTTCTAGTTCTTATCGTGGAGAATTAATTAGGAATTTTGATGGTTCTGTTGAAAATGATGATTATAATTTAAAATTTCAAAAATATAGTCAAAAATACTATTATCGGGGATTTAATAATTTTAGTATAGAATATATTAAAAAAGGCTTTGGTTTTTCGATAAGTTCTGTTTATAGACAGGCTTATAAGCTAAATAAACTTAATGACAAAGCTAATATTACATTTCAAGATAATTTTAATATAGTTTCTTATATAGGCTATAGCGTTGCTGTTCCCTATTATAAAAACAAAAGTAATTTATCAATCGGTTTTGCTTTAGAAAGCCATTTTTCTAAAATTAATGATAATATAAGTATTCACAACAGGGATAAATTTGATTTGTTTTATTCTGCGTTTAATTTTAGAAATATTTTTAAGCAATATCCTGAAATATTTAATTTGGGAAAATGGCAAAATGGTTATTATTTGGATGTTGGATTTTTGTATCAAATAAAAAAATACCATGTGAATATAGCAGCAGTTCTGAAAAATGTATTAGGAAAAAAAGAGACCTCTCAGGCTTACCGATTTGGAGATATCGGAATCGCTTATTATCCGGGCATATTTCAAAATCGGAAATTTATAAAACATTTCGTTTTATCCTGGAATCTTGTCAATATTGGTAGAAATGAACCATCTTTTAATAATAGTAATATTATTGGAACAGAAATACGGTTGCCATTATTTGATCTCAGGGCAGGAATGCATAGGTGAAAATTTTCTTATGGACTTGGATTAAATCTGGGCGCTCTCCGTTTGAATTTTGCTGCCGGATATTTTCAAGTTTTTGATAATCACTTTTCACAATTATATTTATTTGGATTTAAGATAGGGAAATATTAATGAAATGTAGGTGTCCATTGAAAAAAACAATAATTGTCTTCGCGATATTTGGGGTGATCTCGTTCCCATTTTTAGGTTTTGCCCAAAATGGCACTTTCCCCCTTGAAAAAATTAGATTTCCCGGCGAAGCATTGAGTCTTGGTTTAGGCGGGGCTGTTAATGGTGTTT
>SDBT01021270.1_pt1 | contig 10144 bp, 2 predicted proteins | sample 2277101 | NCBI WGS metagenome assembly SDBT01 (sample SAMN10404973, study PRJNA504765) | marine sediment metagenome | isolation source: marine sediment core GS10_PC15, 103 cmbsf | place: Arctic Ocean: Southern Knipovich Ridge | collected 2010
AGTCGAACAGGTCGGCGCACTTCTCCACCCCGAGCACCAGGCAGGTGTCGTACAGGCCGGAGGCGACCTCGGAAAACCCGATCCGCACCGCCGTGCCGCCGGTGGCCCCGCCCGTGGCCACCCGTGTGGCGGGTTTGGGCGCCATGCCGAGGTAGTCGTGCACGTACAGATCGGGCTGGAACTGCCGCTCGAAGAAGTCGTTGTAGATGCCGTAGACGCAGCACCCGATGTCCCGCCTGGTCATGCCGGCGTCGCGCAGGGCGGCGCTGGCCGCGTCGAACGCCAGCTCGCAGTAGTTGCGCTCCAGCCAGCGCGGCTTGAACTGGCTCGTGGCTTTGCCGACTATCGCAACCCTTTTCATGACCCACGGCCCTTCAGTCTATTTTTTTATTGCAACATTACAAGCATGTCTCCAAATCCGAAACCCATAACAATACATAGACGTATACAATAACGGTTCAAAATGGTCTGACATTTTCGACTATGCGTGATCCGAAAAAGTCAATACTGTATGTGTTTTTCTATTTTTCTTATTATTTTTTTCTTGCGCTTTTCATCTGCAAAGTCCATCCAATCAATGTATATTCTTATCATTTCTTCTGTGCGTTTTTGTCTTTCATACAGCGAACAAAGCCCAGCCCTTGCACTTTGTAATGTAATGTCTTTCTCTAAAGCCTCGAGAAATAATTTCTCAGCCTCTGCCGGTTCTGAATAAAACTTCCTATACCCAAGATGTGTCAATTGGATTCCTTTTTCTTTTTCATTTACTGGTCTTCTGTAGTAGATATACTCCTCACCCGAAAATCCCAATATGCCAATAGGTCTTGGTGCTATTCCATCACGAAATTCTTTCCCAATTTTTACCTCAATCTTATACAGATGGTCCACCTCTATTTTCCCAATAACTGTTTTCAGCTCCAACGGAATAGCGTTCCACACTTCCATTTGTGGTTTTATCGTATACTTATCACATTTTTTGTCTCTCACTCCCCTTACCATAGACAGGAATCCAGGAAAAAGTCTCCCCATATATTCCTCATCTTTGCCAAGGATTTTTTCACCGACTACCTTGTTGGTATTCATATCAATTATTATTAGCCTTATTCCCTTTAGCCATCTTTCTCTATTGATCAATTTGTATTCTTTGCTATCATATCCAAAACTGTTATTTCGTAATGCTATACTTATCATTACATCTTCACCCTCCCAATATTGAACTAAATTGATGATTCCATATTTATAAAACCATATGCTTTCTTGTTTGTATTTTCTCTTTAGTTCTGCGCCTATTTGTTCTGGATTTTCATCAAGAGTACCCTGCGAATTTATATTTATTTTCCCTTGTAAAAGCGATATCTTCCTCTCCGCTTTTGCATTTATTTCTGCATATATCACGCAAAAAAGCACAATAGTAACTATTGCTATTTTTCTCATGTTACACCTCACAGTATCTAGTGAGACTCAAATCATCTTTGTAGCTCGAATTGCACGAGGTCTTCATGAAAATAAGTACTAGGTACGCCATTATCCACCATTTCCTGTACTGAGGCTCGCGTTGTCATTATCGACCACCTATTGCAGGGAATTTCAGGAGGTTCAGCATTCCAGACACAATCATCCATATCAGTAAAATGCCCTATTTCATGAGCTGTAGTATTGCCTAATAGCTGTCCCCACAATACATCATTTGAACATGTAGTTTCTTCTGTGCATATTATATGTTGCACACAGCAAAGATCCGCCTTAGCAGCTAGATTTTCGAAATATACTTCTGATTTTTCAACCTCGCATGGAACCCCTATGCCCGGAAACGTCGCCCCCCAGTCTCTCGGGTCAGCAGGAATACCCTTTATCGCAAATACCCGAGCAGCGCATTGGTGTTTATGATTATCAATCCCACTACAATATGTGTTTATTCCAGCATGTTGAGCGGGATTATATTCACAATCTACTAGATTTTTCTGATCGCAATAAATCAAATGTACGTTCACTGGTAGGCTTGTTGTATACCCCAATCCCGTCTCACTCCATATGAAAAGATCTCCATATGTCGGATCAGTTCTTCGATGGATACCCTCCACCATGAATCCGCGGTACTCTTCAAAAGCGATAATTCCGTCACCTATGTCAGCGTAAATATTTTCGCCATCATATGCCTTCGGCCAAACATCGTCTATGGGTTTTGAAACAGCCTCTCCTTTTGCATCCCATCCATTGTCCGCTATCTTATTGCCTGGGGTCGAGTTTCCTTCTCCCCTATCAATAGGGATCGTTGTATAATCTTCCTTGTCTGGCGGTCTACTTTGTATTGTTCCTCTACTTGGAGAACCTTCAAATTCGAAAGGCTCTGCAAGTGGATCAATAAGTTCTACAATTTCAGCTTTCACTTTTCCATAGGCGGCATAGTCATACGACGTAATTACAACCTTTCTATCGTCTTCAGGATCATTACCTTTTATTTCCTTTTCACAGTAGCATTCAGTTACTTTTTCTTGACATTCCCAATCCTGATTCTTTTCTTTCTCACAGAGGAGATCTGGCTTTGCGTTTTTGTCTGTATTTGAATGAACATATTTTGCATTCATAGCGTAACCTGCATATTGTGTTCTATCATATACAGTTACACGTATTTTCGCCTTTACTTCATTATCACCTATTTTTTCCGGATAAAGCTTGACCTTCATTTCAATCTTTTCTTTTCCGTCATCACTATTATCTCCTGGTATTCCAGGAAGCCAATCTATAGGAGTATCTCTCAATTCTGGATAGATAGGTATAAGATTGACTGTACCTTTTACGGTCACATTCCCAGTTCTGTCAGAAAAAGGGTTGTTTGGTCTTACGTCTACAAAGTCCAGTGTAATTCCTCTTATTTCCTTGACTTTTTGAAGTCTAGTGTATGGCACATTGAATGAATAATGGTCCGTCCCTAACCAGCTTTGCGGCAGAGATGGACTCATTAATGCATAATCTCCCAGCCAATATGATATCGATATATCTTCTACGTCTTCTGTACCGTGCTCCGGACATTCTGGATCTTCCTTATATGTTATAAGATAATGTTCAGTATCGTCTTCTGTCTTTATGGCAGTGCCTATGTTGAAATACCATTGTTCGTTTTTGTATTCTCCTATTACCGCTAATGGCACTATTCCGTTTTTTGTAGATTTTTGCCATTCGCAATCTTCTATACAGTCGTCACCTTGAGGAGTGTGTTTTGGGGGGCATGTAAATTCATAGTCTGAGAATTGTGTTTCTGATTCACCATAGTCACCTTCTTTGCCAATAATTGCCTGACCAGATAATACTAAGTCCTTATCTAGCGGACCCACAAGTGTTCTCTGAGGACCACCAGTTACATGCATGTAGCCTTCCCCTGGACTGCCTGGATCATTTGACTCCCATCTAAGATAAAGAGCTTCTATTTCTAATACCCAGAAATAGGGTGGATCGAGCAACTCGTCAGCCGGAGAGTTAGATCCGCCACCTCTCATTGCTCCTTTAGAACCTCCTTCAACAGGACATAGAGACCCATCACCAATATCCTCCTTGTCTCCACAGCCATCACCATCTGTGTCTGGATCCAACGGGTCTGTGAAGTAACCATCTACACCAAGCGTGACTTCCTCAACATCAGAAAGACCATCACCATCACCATCTGCTGATGCTGGATCACTCAAGAAACAATCTTGTCCTGCTGTTATTTCCTCTAGATCCCAAAGGCCGTCTCCATCTGAGTCCGTGCATGCATCCCCACTCAAATCCCCAGTGCCATCAGGAACCCAGTCGGTATTATCCGGATCAAAATGAATCGGGCACAAATCGCATAAATCTGGTATTCTATCGTAATCTTGGTCTTCCTGTCCCCTGCATAGGCCACTAGAATTTACCTGACGATCGTAGAGGCAACGTAAGCCTGCTATTCTACAATCAGAATGATAGACGCATACAGGTCTTGGATTTGGAGTGCTTGGACATCCATCACAAGAATCTCCAACACCATCACTATCAGCATCATACTGAAACTCATTTATTTCCATTGGACAGTTGTCATCACATCCTACTGTGTTGTCTCCAATGCATGGATTTGAGCCGTCGCCCTGTGGAATGCCATCACCGTCGATGTCATCGTCACATTCGTCACCTACTAGATCTCCATCATGATCTAGCTGACTGAAGTTATAATTAAATGGGCAGTTGTCGTCACAATTCTCTCGAATTCCATGAGAACATGGATTTGTTCCGTCTCCTTGTGGAACGCCATCGCCATCAACATCTTCGTCGCACGCATCTCCGAGTCCGTCATTATCATAGTCTTCCTGTACTGGATTGTCAACATCTGGACAGTTGTCATCTTCGTTTGGAATTCCGTCACTGTCTAGTTCTGGCTCGCATGCATCGCCAATTCCATTATTGTTCCAGTCCTGCTGACTAGGATTGTATGTTGTTTCACAATTGTCACAAACATCACCAACCATGTCGGCATCAACATCTGGCTGGAAAATGCAAAGGTTTTCAACTGGTACGCAGAAGAATCCTGCGAACATGCAATCTTCATTTATTTCGCAAAAGGGTCTCGGGTTGAAATCGCCGGGACAATTGTCAATTACATTATAAACTTCATCGCCATCAAAATCATCATCACATTCATCACCCAACCCATCAGAATCAATATCACTTTGTGTTTGGCCATCCTGGTAGGGATTGTAAACATCGGGACAATTGTCTAAAACTGTAGGAACACCATCAACATCTGGGTCGTGATATACTCGACGAATCATGTTGTTATCGCTATCCGTGAAAACGAAAACATCGTTTCCAGGGAAATACCCAATTTTCAACGGATTATTCATCAAGGATTCCAGCGCTGCACCTTCCTTGTATCCCACATCGCCAGTACCCGCAAAACGCGTAACTCTCAAATCCTCTAAAGACATGATAAGCAGTTGCTGATTTTCAGTATCCGAAATAGCCAGGTACCTGTCTGGACAACTAGTTTCTCCCTCCTCACAAATATTTACAACTTCTACACCTCTTGGGCAGCTCAATGGAATTTCTATCCCAATCTTACCATATGTTTCTAACGGCTGATTTTGACAAAACCCAGCAGCCGATAATATTCCTGCAATAATTGCCTTATGATTAGGTTGTATCTCTATTCTTCGACCTAAAGGATCACCAAGAATCACAGTGTCTGGCGTTCCAAAATATTGAGATATATTTACAGCGTGGATTACTGATGTCGCAGAACTAGCAACAAAGAGTACTTGACCATTTGTAGCTACGTTTCCTATGCTTATATCCAAATGTTCAAACGGATCAAACGGATAGCGATGTATAAGCTTAAGCAGATTCCATTGTTGTCCATCATAATGTAAACGCATGACACGTAATTCTGCTGAAAAGCCGTCGAATAGTGGAACTTCTGTAGCAAACCATAAAGAATTATCTTCAGCAACTTCAATGTCAAATACCCTTCTGAGATATACTTCGACACCAGGTGATTCTGCTTGCCACCCGGCGATAATCTCAGGCTCTGGAGAAGTTGGCGAATTTGGAGCGTGTCTGATGATATTCGTTCCAAGATGTTCAATCGTAGTTGGATCAACAACCTGCAGCTGACTTTCTGCGTAATACCAAACAATACCATCTTGCGCATCAAACGTAAAAGTAACTGCAGTGTACCTAGTGTAGTACCCCGCCACCAAAGGATCGAACTGCATATCAGTTTCAATCAATCCTTCATGAGTTTCCTCACTACTACCAAGAATAGTAAAATCAATGGCACTGCGATTTAGCTCATTATAAGCTGCTACTAGTTGGCCTCCGACCTCGCCAAGATCAACATCAGTAGGAAAGCTAATATCGCTTCTGCTTGCAGGTCCTCCGTATGCTCCTGGGGGGCAAACACAATCAATTGGTTGGTCGATAAGGCATTCGACACCAACTTTTTCAGGATTTATCCATGCCTGAGTATTGCAGAATGGAGATACTGATTCTGGCGGCACTCCGGCTACCGGGGTTGTCTGATAGCCTGGAGTCATATTGAACACCTGAAATGCCATCAGACGATCACTCCAACCTTCAGCCAATTCCTGTCCGGGATAGAATGTGACGTCATCAAGAGGCCACCAAGGAAACCAGGGAGCATACTTCCCAAGAAGTGTTAGCTCATCATCACCAGCCCTGAAGAACCTTTGTAATTTACTAGAGTATGGAATTCTTACTCTTGCAATAGCACCATCGACAAGGCCCGCTCCTATCAGGATAAATTCTACCGCCGGGCCTACTTCTATTATATCAGCATGGAACCGTGTGGGCTCATCGAAAGGTTTCGAGATCAATAGGTAGGCTTCAGCCCCATCAACTGTAATTGAACCGGATGGAAACATAATCTCTGCGCCGTAAATACTACTCTGTGGATCTGTGACCTCATATAAGCCTCCGTTGGCATCTATCCGAACGAACACCTCAGGCAAACGACCAATTTCGCCCCTGTAAATCGCTATGCTGTCCTGTTCGGTGTTACCCGCATAATCAAACACTTCAGCAGTTATTGTATTAACTCCTATTTCAAGCGGAACCTGACTACAAGAGAATTGGCCACCTAGGAACGGGCATCTTATGCCATTGACAAATACAGCTTTGATGTCATCGTCAGGATCTAAATAGGTCCCACTTACCCTTATTGAACTGGGTGTAGTAGTGTGTAAATCTTCAGGAATAGTTATGGTGACAGTCGGCGGATTGTCGCATGCATCACCAACTCCATCAACATCAGAATCGCTCTGGTCAGAATTTGGAACTCTTGGGCAGTTGTCCCCTGGAACAATTATCCCGTCACCATCCGCGTCCTGTTCACCACAAACATTGTAGTATAAATAATCCCATACTGAATGGCAGGTGTTAGTGGTCATACCGAATATAAATGGTGGATAGTCGGGAATTGAGTCTGGTATATTTTCGTAAGGAATTTGAAGAAGAAGAACATCAGTTTTCTCCGGTCGTACCCAATATACTTCAACAAAACCCGAGCGATCCACCGTGATTCTGTATATATTTGGCTGAGACCAGTGAAAAACCTCGCCAACGGATGCCCCAATATCGTCCATATTAACACAAGAAATGACGCCTATAGTAGTAGGAACACATAGCCTGTTGAAAGCATCTTCATATAAATCATAATATGCAAGCACGCCAAATGTCTTCGTGCCATCGCTTGCACCGAATCCTAGATTCCACATTAAAAAAGCACCTGGCGGGCGAGCCCACGAAAGAGCCCACACAGATGCCTGTATTTCATATGTTTGTGCCGTAGCTAGTTCAGGCTCATACCTAATAAACTCAACCTCTTCGTCCGGCTCTGACATGTCCAGATGAAGTAAACTGTTCCCTTCAACAGATTCTAGAAAAACCTTCTCAGCGAATTCACTTTCACTGTCCCAAAGAAGAATTTCCCAACCATCTTCCCCTGGTAATACGTCGCAATTATAGCTGTATGTAGCGGTAGTGTATGGGCAATACGTTCCGAAATCTAAACCTTTTTCAATCCCTGCCACATGATAAGAAAAACTTGATACTTCTATTACTATACGATTCTCATCCTGTAGAATAAGTCCCTCGGTACGAGTCCAAGACTCACCGCCTGACTCTGCATGGTAAACACCGATCTGGTCCTCCGATGACCAAGGTGGCACCGCGTATTCGTTATACGGCAGCACTATAGTTACCGGAATGTTGAACACGACTCCAGATGGCAAAATCTCGAAAATATGACCAACCGCAATGAAATCGATTATTGGTGGAGATCCCCCACCTGCGCGGATAATAATTATTGTCTCCTCATCAAGAGCTCCGGGAGAAATCTCCACCAAAGCGCCAAAGAATGGGCTGTCCGTGTCGTCCACTGCAACCGTCCCACCCTCGGGACCGACAATCCCAAAGCCGCTCGGCGGGTACTCGCCTTCCTGAACCAAGTATATCGCAGACAGGTCAGCCGCAACATTGCCAGCAGCGTCAACAGCCACCGCATCTATCCTGTTGACACCGAAATCAAGAGGCAAACCCACCAGGCTGAAGGTGCAATCCTGGACTGTTGCCGGAATGCCGTTCACCTCTACCGTAACCTCGTGGACGTCCGAGACTGTTCCCGAGACCGCGATGGCCGACAGGTCGGTGACCATTCCCGAGATGGGCTCAAGAATCACGACGACGGGCGGGATGTCGTCGTGGACCACTACCACCTCGGCCGCCTCGCTCGTGTTGCCTGCCGGGTCGGTGGCCGTGACCAGCAATGAGTTGGCCTGGTTGGGCAGAAGCTGTACCTCCACGGAAAACGATCCTGTCCCATCAGCGTGGCCGTCGGCCGGCTGGTCTCCACCACACACGTCGATGAACGCATCTGCCTCCGCGTTTCCTGAGATCGCGATCGGGTTCTGCGCCGTGGGCGATGCCACCGGATCGAGCGCCGGAGCATCCGGACCCACGTAATCGCCGAGCAGGTACATCAGGAGGTTCAGCTCTTCCTCGGTTTCGATCTCCCAGAGATGCTCCCTGGGCTGGCCGTACTTGGCTCTCTCCCCCGCCCGGAACGCCGCCAGCCACTGAACCACCGGATTCTCGATGACGGTCTCGGCCGAAGCTCGGCAGTGCTGGCTGGAGCAGCCGCTCAGCTTGTCAAAACCGCGGGCGATCTCGTAGACCAGCCCGTGGTCCAAGAACGGTAGACTTTCGATTTCTTCGTCGCTCAGAGGGCTCTCATTCGCCTGGTTCTGCTCCAGGGCCACCTCGAGGACCGTCCTCTCGGGCCCGTAGACCAGCCGAACAACCTCGGCCCAGTCGCCCTCGAAGCCGTCGGTGAGATCCATCACGGCCAGGACCACGGTGGCGGCCTGCTCCTTCTTGTCAAGATCGGAAAGCGACGGGTAGATGCCATAGGCCACCTCTCCGGCGTCGATGGCCGCGAGCAGCTCGAGTGTGGACTCGTCCACCTCGCCTAGGGCGTGGCGCTGACCCACGAGCATCCTCAGCCGCCATTCTGGAACACCGTCGGGGCTGGAGTTGAAGTGCAGCCTGTACAGGTCCCTGATGAGCTCCATGACTGGAAGCTCGCCCGGGTCGGACTGGTAGGTCAGGGCAGATGACTTCTCTACCACGGGAGCTGGCTCGTCCTTCCCCACGTCGATGAGGCAGCTTGCGGCGATGCAAACGCCGACGAAAAGGAGAACACCAATGAAAGCGCCTCTTCGCTCCCGGATCACCCGCGGCATGGAGGCCTCCGCTCACCACTCTCTCGAGGTGCTGTGGGAAATGAAGAACTCGTCATCTTTCGACCCTCGGGCGCAGCCGAAAACTGCCCGCCGCGCCACCGTCAACATTTCAAACTGCCCGGTTTAGAATCCTGACTGTCAGTAGCTTACCAAAGATGAAGCTCGTTTTTCAAGAGAAAAATTGCGCCCTTCGTAAAAAGGCACCCTCTCTCAGGCCCACCCGGGCCCGGGACACGTCGTCCATCTCGAGGATCGCGCACAGCACCGAGTCGGCGCCGTCCAACTTCACGTAGGCGCACACGAAAGGGTAGCGCCTGTGCGAACTGGTGCCGAAGTGGACCGTGGTGAAGGTCACGATCTCGCCGGTCCCGGGCAGCTCGACCCAGTCGGTCGGCTCGTAACACAGCGGGCAGTGCCTCCTGGTCGGGCAAAAGACCCGGCCGCAGGCGGTGCAGCGCGAGCCCATCAACCTGCCGTTGTCGCGTATCTCGCGGAAGAAGCGCGAGACGCCGCCGTAGCTGTAGCGGTAGGTCGCCCGCCAGACGTCCGGCACCTGCAACACATCGTCGGGCGACGATGGTTCGGCCTTGTGCGCGAAGGCGCGCCGCAGGTCCTCCTCGCGCACCCCGATCCGGGCCGCGTTGCGGACGACCCAGGATTCGAAGTTTTTCATTTTTGCCACGCTTCAGCCCCCCTCGAGCACCAGGCACACTGTCCAGGCGCAGGCCACGCCCCCGATGCTCTGCACCAGGCCCCGCCGGGCGCCCGGCACCTGGCGCTCGCCCGCCTCGCCCCGCAGATGCGAGACCACCTCGTTCGTCTGCATGATGCCCGTGGCGCCCACCGCGTGGCCGCAGCCGATCAGCCCGCCGCTC
>SDBT01021271.1_pt1 | contig 10144 bp, 8 predicted proteins | sample 2277101 | NCBI WGS metagenome assembly SDBT01 (sample SAMN10404973, study PRJNA504765) | marine sediment metagenome | isolation source: marine sediment core GS10_PC15, 103 cmbsf | place: Arctic Ocean: Southern Knipovich Ridge | collected 2010
GCACGGCGACACCGAGTACACGGACACCCCGCATCGCCGCAGGATGGTCACGATGAAGACCTATGAGGTCGCAGACCTCGTGGATCGCGCAGACGCCCGGCGGCTCCTGAACGACCCGATCAATGCCTACACGAAGTCGATGGCAGCAGCAGCGAACCGGCGGCTGGACGACATCATCTTCGCGGCATTCGATGCCACGGCATCGACGGGACCGGACGGAGCGGGCACCGCCATCTTCGACACGGCATTCGACGTGGACCTGGGGGCGGGCAACAACATGAGTCTCGTTGCGCTCACCGGAGCACGGCGTCGGCTCGAGGCGGCAGAGAACGAAGAGGACGACGGAGACAACTCGTGGCACATCGTCATGAGTGCGATCAACCGGCAGGGGCTGCTCGAAGAGGACCCCACGTCCGGCGTCACGCTGAACTCCGCCGACTACAACAGCGTCCGGGCTCTGGTCAATGGCCAGATCGATACGTTCCTCGGCTTCAACTTCATCAAGAGCCAGCGAGGGAACATTACGGGCGCAGGCATCCGGGACGTGTTCGCCTGGGTGAAGATGTCGATGATGCTCGGTATCTCGGAAGAGAGCCGCGGCTTCATGGACGTACTTCCCACCAAGCGGCATTCGATCCAGGTGCGCTACGAGATGGACTCGGGAGCTACCCGCATGGACGAAGCGGGCGTAGTCCGAATCCTGGCTGACGAAATTCCGTAAGTCGTAAGTCATGGGGCGCCGGTCTTCGGGCCGGCGCCCTTTTCCGGCTCGCTCGAGGAGGAGCAGGCAGTCGCGGTTGACCGGAGCGGATTGTCCGGCCGGGGACCGAGACAACAGTTAGGAAACTGACATGACCGATTGGTACTCTGAGCACTACAGCGCCGACGCGGTGCTGGTGACGGCACCGACGACAGGGGCGATCAGCCCCGACGACCCGCCCATCAAGGCCCCGCCCGGCACTTCGCACGCTCCAAAGCGTATGAAGCGCGCGTTCGTGGACTTCACTCTGGGCGACACCATTCCCGACGCTTCGACTTGCCGCATGTTCCCGCTGAAGAGCGGGGACAGGATCTACAACCTGTTCACCTCGGCCGCTGCGGCGGACTGGGTGGCGGCGGCGGATCTGGACATCGGGACGTACTTCGCGGACCCGGACCACACGGGCGCACAGATCGACGTGGACACCTTCGGCGCCAATCTCGATCTCGGTGCTGGCTTCGTCTACGTGGATCACTTCACGGCCGGGGCTCTCGAGGACGAGGATCGCGGCAAGCCGTTGTGGGAGCTGATCGAAGAGGTGGCAACGCAGAGCTGGACGGAGGATCCGCAGCTCGATCTCGACATCGTGATCGAGTTCACCCAGACGCTCACCACGGCTGGCACGATCCTGATGGTCTGCGAGTACACCGCTGGCATGGGCTAGATGGCTGACTTCTACTCGGACCAGTTCGCGCCTCGTGGCTCGGCGACGGCGATCGTCCACACGGGCACTTTGCCGAACCGTCGCTTCAAGATGCCACCCGGAATCAGCCGCGTGCCGATCTACTCGACACGCGGCTATTTCGACTTCGCGGACTCACGCAATCCGACTCTAGCGGCCAATGATTTGCTTCGGATCTTGCCGATGAAGAGTTCCGACCGGATCTACGAGCTGAATCTCTGGGTCTCCGGGGCTGGCGGCGGGGGCTGGTCTGGGACGTTTACCTTTGATCTCGGCTTGTATCAGCAGGGGCAGAATCACGATGGGGAGGTCGTCACGCCGAATATGTTCGCGACCGGCGTGGACGTTGTTGGCGGCGCACCGCATCGTCGCACCGATCTGTTGATCGAAAGCACTGCAGTGAAGGATGCCAACCGGGGTTGGCAGCTCTGGGAAATCATGGCCGAAATCCTAACTGCATTTCAGAACGTGACGAGCGATCCGGGCGAGGAGTACGACCTTGTACTGGAGGTTGCTACCGGACCTCCGATCAATCAGGGCGCGATTCTGGTAGAGATGATCTTCTCACCAGCGGGGGTCTGAGATGGCCAGCGAAACGTCGATCGCCAACGCCTGCCTGATCCTGCTGGGTCAGCGTCGCATCTCGTCTATCGACGAGCAGCGCAAGACGGCACTCCTGATCAAGGAGCGGTTCGACGAGGTGCGGGACGAGACTCTGCGGCTACACCCGTGGAATTTCGCGACCGCCCGCGCCTCGCTTGCCGTCAACGCCACGCCACCGCTCTGGGGCTTCGACTTCGCCTACGACTTCCCGGTCGATCTGCTGCGGCTGCTCGAGGTAGACAACCCCGCGCAGTACCGATACCGCGTCGAGGGGCGCCAGGTGATCACCGACATCGGTCCACCGCTGAATATCGAGTACACCCGTCAGGAGACGAGCGTCGCGCTCTTCGACGTGACCTTCCGTCAGGCCTTCGCAGCCTCCCTGGCCGCGGACCTGGCCGAGGCGATCACCGGAACAACCAGCAAGGTCGAGCAGCTGATGGCAATCCGAGACGCCAAGGTACGCGGGGCTCGAGTGCCGGACGGCCAGGAGCCCAGCCCGCGACACATCGAGTCGAGCGAATGGCTGGATGCACGCGAAGAGGTGGGCTTCGAGCGCCGGGTGCCCTCAGGTCCTGGCACGCCGCTATAGACGTGGAGCTACCCGTCGTAGAGGACTTCGACGTTCCTTCCCTGGGTGTGATTCTTCGAGACGACCGCAGGGTGCCTCGTGCCGACCAGTTCACAGCAACCGACATCTTCCACCAGACCCTGGAGGCGCTGATCGCGCAGTACGGGAGTCGCTCTCTTGAGTTCTGTGGTGACGGGCAAAGCGTCCACGAGAACGAGCAGTGGAGCGCCGCGATGGATGCGGACCCCAACAGAGAATGGCAAGAGTGGTGGGACCAGGCGGGCGACACCATCATCCGGGACAGGTCGGAGCAGAACCCCAGGCTCGCCGTACTGCAACTCGTGGTGATTGAGAAGATGGGAGTCCAGGAGATCCTGGGCTACTTCACGCTCTACAACATCAAGGTGGAGGTCGAGGACGCCGGAGGCTTTCAGATCAACGCGATGGTGGTCCCCGGGATGAACACTCTCGGCCCGCGGACCCTCGAGACCATGTGGACCCAGATCATGCGGCGCATGATGCAGTTCGACATGGTGACAGTCGACGGCCGCATCATCGATCTCATCGAGTGGCAGTTCCCGGACCGCGTCACGCAGAATTGGGGCGGTCAAGAAGTGCTCGGCAGCGGCTTCAGTGCCAATCGGGTGGTCGATCTCGTTGCGGTGGGACAGGACCTCACGAAGATCGGCGACATCCCGCTCAAGGTGCGACGCAAGCCCACCGGTCCGTGACCCATGGCACAGTTCACCAAGACCTTCTTCACTGACCCGGGTACCGGTGCCCACGCGAACACCGGCAGTGCCCACGTCGCCAGCGCCAACACCCCCAACGTCTTCGGCTCGAACAGTGCCACTGGCTGGGTTGGTCGTGCTGCGAAGAATGGCCCCGAAGTCAATGTCTTCCTGCGGTTCCATCCCACGAACGCAGAGTTGCCGCTTGGCTCCCGTATCGACGGAGCGAATCTACGTCTGACGACGAACGCAGCTGCTACGGCGACCGGGGGCCTGAGAATCGGTGCGTTGATAAGTACGTTCGACTCCAACGCCAAGGCAGAGCGTAACGGATGGCGGTTCGACATCGTCGCTCCCATTGAAACCGATTCTTTTTCGCACGCCTATCATTTCTCTTCTCCTACGTCGAACGCTCCGGCTCATGTCAGCAACAACAACACACTAAACAAACTTACTGGTCGTACTTGGTTCAACAATTGGGTCAGCAACACCGACTTTATCTGGACTGGGATCGGCTCTGGTGTCCAAATTCATTGGGGAGATGGGATCGGAGGCGAGGACCAAATCATGCCCGTGGATGGTTTGGTAAGCCTCTATCTCAACAGACAATTTGCTGGGGAGGCTTCTCTATGGACGTTCGATTCCCAGGCCGTCAGTAATGCCGATGATCGACTCAAGGTGCACCTTGACCCCACCGCGCTGGACGCGAACAAGCCTGCACTGGTAGTCAAGTACACCGAGAATTTCCCGGACTTCACGATCACGCCGTCCGGTAGCCAGCTAGAAGCAGACGCGACGTGCGACTACACGATCACCATTACCGCTGATCCCTACGACACCGCAGGCGATCAGACTGCCGGCCTGCACCTCGATCTCGTCTTCAGCCTAACGACCTTTCCAACAGGGATGACGATTGTCCCCGCGACCGGGGTCATCGAGTGGACTCCTACTCTCGCGCAGGAAGACGCAGACCACGACGTAGTGGTGCGAGTGGAGAATGAGGGCGGCCTGTTCGCGCCCTCCGACCTCGAGTTCACGATCACGGTCGCAGACACCGTCACACCCGTCATCAATGCGACGGCTACCGGCGACGACCTTACTGCCGAGTCCACCTGCGCGTACACCTTCGACGCCGATGGGACCATCACCAACGCCGTAGAGGGCTGCCAGGACGACACGATCGACTGGACCCTGGAGACGTTCCCGACCGGGATGTCGATTGACTCTGACGGTCTCGTCACTTGGACCCCCACGGTTGCTCAGCAGGACACAGCCTTTGCGGTCACGGTACGAGCCACGAACTTTGCCGACAAGAACGACGAGCTTGATTACACCGTCACCGTAGGGCTCATCGGCACTCCGAGCTTCATCAGCTCCCCGCCATTGACCGGCGAGGAGGAGAAGCTCTACGTCTACGACGCCGACGCTGTCCCCGGGACCGCCGCCTGCCAGGACCAGACGGTGACCTTCTCGCTGATCGTGGGCCCACCCGGCATGGTCATGGACCCCGTCACGGGAGTGCTCTCGTGGACGCCGGGGCTCGGCGATGCGGGCAACCACGACGTGACCATCCGAGTCGTCAACTTCATCCCGAGCAACACGACCGACCAGAGCTTCATCATCTTCATCCACGTGCAGCAGCCCGCTGGCCTGGCCGACCCGACGCTTACCGGGATCGCCAACTGCGCCCTGATCTCGCTGGGTGAGCCGCGTATCCGCAGCCTGGATGACACCGTCCTGGGGGCGCAGCTGATCCGCGATCGGTTCGACGACGTGCGCGACGAGCTGATCCGTCTATTCCCCTGGGATTTCGCCAAGACGCGCGCACGCCTAGCGGCCAACGCCACGCCGCCAATCGGAGATTTCGCAGGCTTCACGTATGCTTACCCGTTGCCCTTCGACTTCGTGCGGCTGATCGAGGTCCTCACTCCGGCGCACCACGCCTACCGCGTAGAGGGCGGCCAGATCCTCACGCACAACGAGGCCCCGCTCGAGATCGTCTACCTGAGGAGCGTCACGAACCCGGGAGAGATGGACGTGCTCTTCCGTGAGACGCTGTGTGCATCGCTGGCCTTCGAGATTGCTGCAGCGATTACGGACAACTCCGATAAGATTGCCGCCGCGGCGACGCGATTCCTGGCCAAGCTCCGCGACGCGAGACGGGCGAGCGGCCAGGAGGAGGAGCCAGAGGACCAGGGCGGCGAGTTCGGAGGCTGGCTCGAGTTTCGTGGGTCAGACAAGCGCCGCGAGGATCGATAGTGGCTCGTGAAACGCCGATCCAGCACAGCTTCAACGCTGGCGAGTGGTCGCCCAGGATGTTCGGGCGTACCGATCTTGCGAAGTACTCCGCTGCAGCTCGGCTCATCTCCAACTGGCAGCTGATTCCGCAGGGCGGCCTGGTCCGGCGCTCCGGCACGCGCTTTGCCTCGTTCAGCAAGAAGTCTGCCACCGAGACCGCGCAGCTGGTGCCGTTCGTCTTCAGCGACACCCAGGCCTACGTCCTCGAGATCGGCGACCGCTACACCCGCTTCCACACACTCGAGGGCTCACTGCGCCTGCAGACTCTCACGCCTGTCCGATCAGCACAGCTCAACGCTGTCACCGACCTCGTGACAGTCACCGGACACGGCTACTCCGATGGCGACGGCGTTATCCGAATCACGAGCACGGGCAACATCCCGGCTGGGCTCATCGCAAACGATCCGTACTTCGTCCGGCTGCCATTCACCATGCTCATCAACGGCGACGCGACTGGCGTGGACACGGGTACCAACGAGCTGATCATCCCAGCGGGTCACACCCTCGGATCGGCCGACGATGTGGGTCCCTATCAGCTGGTCGCTCCTGCTGGGTTCCCGGGTGGCTTGCTGCCGGAAACCGATTACTTCATTGATCGCGGCACGCCAAGCGCCACGCGCTTTGGCCTCGCTCTGGTTGCTGGCGGGACGCGCATCGTTCTCACGACGACTGGGAACGGGGTGCTGACGCTGGTGCCGTCGCCCAACTTCGTGGCCAGCAATTTCTGGTTCGTCCCCGACCCCGGTGACGACCCGATCAACATGAATGACACGGGCACACTGATCCACACCATCACGCCGGACGAAGTGCCTGCCCACGTACAGGTTGCGACGCCGTGGAGTCTGTCAGACCTACCGGACCTCAAATTCACGCAGTCCGCAGACGTACTCACGATCGTCCACCCCTCTCATCGTCCGCAGACCCTCTCTCGTATCTCTGCTCAGGGCTTCGTGCTCCAGGACGCGAACTTCACAGACGGTCCCTATGAGCCCGAGAACATCACTGCCGTCACGATCGCGGCCAGTGCCACCACAGGCGTGGTCACGCTCACAGCTACAGACCAGATATTCCGAGGTTCCGATGTCGGCCGTGACGTGCGACTGCGGGGACCGAGTCACTGGGGCTACGCGACGATCAACGCGGCCAATCCCTTCTCGGTCGGGCAGGCAGTTTTCTTCGGTGGTTTCTTTTTCAGCGTCGACACATCGACAGACATCATCAACATCAACACTCCATTCGCTCTGCGGAACGGCATTCCGGTTCGCATCCATGCCAACGGTGGCACGGTCCCGGCAGGCCTGGTGGAAGGACAGCTCTACTTCATCCACGCGCACACGGCTGCTGACGTGAGTTTTCACGACAACATCTCAGATGCTACCGCCGACTTGAACCGGGTCGACATCACGAGCATCGGGGCGGGGCTGCCCCAGCTGATCAAGCAAGTCATCCAGACTGCCAGCCACGGGTTCACGGGAAACGACGGACCGCTTCGTCTCAAGGCAGTCGGTGCGCCGATCATCGAGGGGCTTTTCGAGGATCGAGATTATTTCATCTACTTCTTTGACGTGGACGCCTTCGGCCTCTCGGAAGTCGCTGGGCAAGATCCGGTGGGTCCGACAAACGATCAGCCCAGTGGCACCATCACCATCAACGGCGACACGCTGCCGTCCACGACGGCAACTGCGGTCGTCAAGCACGATTTCGAGGACACGGATCCGACCAGCGCCTGGCGCTTCGGGGTCTTCGGCGGGCCGCTTGGGCAACCGTCTGGCATCGTGTTCCACGAAGCACGCCTGTGGCTCTCGCTGGCACAGACCCTCTTCGCGAGCAAGTCGAACGACTTTTCCGTCTTCAGCCCCACTGGCGACATCCTGGCCGGAGACATCACGCTGCTCGACGACTCGGTCGATCAGAACAACGGCATCACCTACGAGCTTGGCTCGCAGGAAGTGAATGTGATCAACTGGCTGCACTCGGCCAGGACGCTCGTGGCGGGAACCATCTCGGACAACTGGACGATCGAGTCGGGCATCTCGGGAGAGGCGTTGGGGCCTGCCAGCATCGTGGCGCGTCCGACAGCGGAGCAGGGCGGCAACACCGTGGCGCCGGTTCGGGTGGGATCTAGGACGGTCTATGTCAGCACCACCGGCCGCAAGCTCTTCTCGCTGGGCTACTCGTTCGCAACCGACAACTACGAAGCTGCGGACCTCACACTCTTCGCTGAGCACATCACTGGCGCCGCCATCACCGACTTGACCAATGCCCCGGAGCCCGGCGCCAATGTCTTCGCGGTGCGGGAGGACGGCAAGCTCGCGGCGCTGACCTTGATTCGAGACCAGGAGATCGAGGGCTGGTCGCGCCATGTGCTGGGTGGCGCCTTCGTGGCTGCCTACTCGTTCACCTTCACGACCACCGACATAGCGCTGGCGACGGATAGCATCATGTTCACGGCGAGCGGGCTCGAGACGGGCCAGCGAATCCGCATGAAGCCACAAGCCGGCGCCACCCTCCCTGCGCCCTTCCTTGCCCACCAGGACTACTACGTCCGCGCCGATGGCGCTGACCTGCTGTTCTTCTACAACACCCCGGCCGACGCACGCAACGATGTACTCCGAATCGACATCACGACTGTGGGCGTAGGCATCAGCGACATGGGCACCGCGACCGACGCCGTCGTCGAGAACGTCGCTGCGATCCCGTCACCGACTGGCGACCCCTCTGGGACTGGCCGCCCGAACCTCAAGCATGACCAGGTGTGGATGCTGGTGAAACGCACGATCAATGGCTTGACGGTGCGGTCGATCGAGTTCATGGAGGACCTCTTCGAGGCCTCTGGAGAGGCCCCAGACAAGCTCGAGGATGGCTACTTCCTGGACTGCGGCCTGACCTACAACGACCCCTTGACGCCCATCACGGTCGTCACGGGCCTGATCCACCTGGCTGGTGAGTTCGTAGACGTGCTCGCCGATGGTGTTGTCTACCTGGACCTGCAGGTGTCCCAGACGGGCACGGTCACGATCGATGTCGCCGCGGTCAAGATTCACATCGGCTACGGGTTCAGTAGCGATTTCCGCTCCCTGCGGCGCTCGAGTGGGGACCTGGCCACGACCTCCGAGACGAAGCGCGGGCGCACGGACGCCATCACACTGCGGCTGGACGCATCGCTGGGTGGGAAGTACGGGCCGACCGAGGACGATCTGCTGGATATGAGCGACGAGCTTCTGCCCTTCGATCTCCTGATGGACACGATCCCGCCGCTCTTCACCGACGACATCGAGCTGCCTTTCGAGGGGCCCTGGGACACCTACGGCGAAATCTACATCCGGCAAGACATCCCGCTGCCCTTCTCGCTGATCGCACTGCTGCCCGCAGGCCAGAGGGACGCCGACACCGCCGGGAGGCAGAGGAGATGAGAGCCACGATCCAGCCGAGTGTGTGGGAAGACCTGAAGAGCTTGACCGATGTCGTCGGGGCGGGCGCCTGGAACGAGTGGGCGATGAAGCAAGTCGAGGAGGTCGACTATCGCGAGCTGGTGCTCGAGCAGTACGTTCGCTCGATCTGGATCGATGGCCAGGTGATCGCCGTGGTCGGAGTCTGGCCGCAGCACCCCGGAGTCTCTCGTGCCTGGACGCAGCTATCGCGCCTGGCCGTGGAGCACTACCCGAAGGCCCTTCACCAGGCCACCCTCGAATGCATCGAGCTGGCCTTCGAGACGTTCCGCCTGTGGCGCATCGAGGCGCACTGTCGATTCGGGCACGAAGAAGGCCGACGTTGGCTCCGGCACCTGGGGTTCATGCCTGAGGCGCTGATGAAGAACTACGGCTTCGGCGGATCCCCGGACTACTGGCTCTACGCGAGGACGAGACAATGGCCCTAGTACCTGGATCGCAGCCCACCCCGAGCGCCGTCGTTAGCGCGGGCCTCACCGCGCAGACGAGCCAGGCTCCCGCGGTTGGCTTCGGCGCCTCGATCTCCGCGTTGCAAGGCATCACGCAGCTCCTGGGAGGCATCGCCGCCAAGGACCAGGCCGATGAGAATGCCAAGCTGTTGAGAGAGCTGGGGATCCTGCGCGCCCAGGCTGTCCGCCGAGTGGGCCGTCGCCTGGAGGGTCGTCAGATCGCCCAGGCGGGCTTCGCGGGTGGCACCATGACCGGCAGCATCATCGACATCATCGCGGACACGACAGTCGAGAACGAGCGAGAGGCACTGACGCAGCAGTTCAGCTTCGACGCCCAGGCGCAAGTCGAAGAGGCCCGAGGTACCGCGCTGCTCGTGGCCAGTATCGCGAGAGGTCAGAGCACCATCCTGGGCGGCGTGTCGCGGGCGCTGGGGCGCCTGCCACGAGAAGAAGACCAAGACGATGTTACGACCGAGGGGAAGTAGCGATGCCTGTGATCCCTGGAGCGAGACCCGGAGGCACCCCTGGCGGCGCAGCACTCACCCGTCCCCTCGTAGCCGCGCTCCCGGCCGCAGCCGCTGCGAGCAGCATCGCCCCGCTG
>SDBT01021272.1_pt1 | contig 10144 bp, 16 predicted proteins | sample 2277101 | NCBI WGS metagenome assembly SDBT01 (sample SAMN10404973, study PRJNA504765) | marine sediment metagenome | isolation source: marine sediment core GS10_PC15, 103 cmbsf | place: Arctic Ocean: Southern Knipovich Ridge | collected 2010
CGACAAAAAATATGATGAAAAGACAATTATGTTATAAAAATGGAGAATTTTCAAGTTTACTTTAGCTTGGTTTTATGTCGTAATTTGTCGAGTGAGTGGGGATTGCCACTTAAGAAAAAAAAGGTAATTAAAATATGTTACATTAAAAAGTTTTAAGTTAAGAATAATTTCTTGAATTGGTAAACATGAGGTTTATTTCTGGCTTAAAAAAACTGTCGAAACAGACAATTTTATTAATAATTGTAGTATTATTTATTATTTCTTGGTTTTTCTTGTTATATGCTAGATTTACCTCAAATACTACTATTTCTAATTATATTAAAATTTTTGGTTGGATCTTTTCAGCATTTACTTTTGTATTATTAATATTGTCTATTTTTATACCTATTGACAAAATGGGCATAGCAACAATATTAATAGCAGCTGTTTTAACACCTTTTGTTATGTGGATGTTTAGTGGGATGTTAGCTATTTTTACTAGTTTCAGTTTTTTTGCAAATCTATTTATAATGGCATTTTTTGCCTTTAAATTCTGCATGGACACATCAACAGGCTTAGATGATTATTTGTATAGAAAGAAGGGTTCTCGAAAATTTACAAGAGTATTAGAATTTATACTTTTTTTAGTATTTTATATATTGCTCCTAATATTAATAATTAGATATTTTAGAAGTTCTCCTAATATAGACATTCAGAATTTAGCAAATATCTTTATTTTTGTCTTTTGGTTAAACTTAGTATTAATGGTGTTTGTACTACTAAGATTGATATTTACTAAAAAAATAGCCGCATATATTTCTTTGTTCTATTTGTTAACATTCTTTTATGTTGTTTTTCTAGTTTTTGACTTTCTGTTGGATTTAAGTGCCATCATAAGTGCAAGTTATAATATTGTTTCCTTTCTTATCGATTTATTTCTATTTATATATATTTTGGGCAGCATTCTAAGCAGGGTTGATTTTATAAAAGAAAAAATTAAAATATTTAGAGCAGGTACAATAGCTCTTTTTGTAATTTTAATGAAAATTTATGTTCAAACAATGGAAATTACGCCGTCGCCGACACCAGTTGAAGATTTAATATTTCAGGTGCTAGTATTATTTTCTTTCTTTGTAATATTTACCCTATTAATAGGACTGTACACGATTTTTGCTCATAAAGAAGGAAAACGTTCTTGAAAAGTTTAAGCTATTTCAAAATAGTATATTCTTAGATATTATTTAGATAACAACTCATGGATCATCAATCTATCGATAAAAAATAAATTTAATAAATATATTTTAATAAACTTTATTTCAATTATGAAAAAGAAGTGCCATTTTTACGTAGTTATCAAGCCATACCGTCAAGATTTTATTACAAATCCAAAGGAGGAAGAAGATAAAATAATGTCGGATCATTTTCTTTATCTAAAATCATTATTAGAGCAAAATTACTTATTTTTTGCAGGTCCAACATTAATTCCAGATGATCCATTCGGAGTTATAATCCTAAAAACAGAAACTGAAGAAGAAGCAAGGAAATTAATGAAAGATGATCCTTCTATTAAAGCAGGAATACAGAAAATTGATGATTTTAGACCAATTCGATTATCACTCACAAGAAAATAGAGAATTAATTATCTTATTTTCATATGAGCAAAATCATTCCCTTTTTCTTAACCAATTAAAAAAAATCATTTCACTAGTATTTTAATTTGAAAACCACAAACTATTAATTTTTCGAATTATTGAATAAATTACTAATCTTCGTTAATACTCTATTTATTTAAAGGTTCCATTGACATGTTCAAGCTTTTCACTTTAGAAGGAAAAATTGAAATACCTCCATTCCTCTTTAATCAAGAAAAAACTATAAGTGCTAGAATAATACTTTCGGAGGATTATGAAGGTATTATTACACGTAATTACGGTTTTATAATAGCAGTGGTTGATGTCCTTGAGGTTGGACAAGGGATTATAATACCGGGAAATGCTAACACTTTTCATGAAGTTCAATTCACAATTTTATCATTTAAACCAACTGTTTCAGAAGTCGTAGAAGGAACTGTAGTTGAAATTGTTGACTTTGGTTCTTTCGTGCGTTTGGGTCCATTAGATGGTTTAGTTCATGTATCGCAAATATGTGATGATTATATCTCTTACGAGCAAATTGGAAACAGATTTATTGGCAAAGAAACTGGAAAAATACTTGAAGTTAATGATCAAGTCAGAGCAAAAATAATTGCCGTATCTTTAGGTACAGGAAGAAGCGGAAAACTTGGTTTAACAATGAGACAAAAATTTTTAGGAAAAGAAGATTGGGTTGAAGCAGATGTTGAAGATGATTTATCCCAGAAAAGTGGAAAAAAAACAAAAACCGATGAGGAAGATAATTCTCATTAAAATTAATAAGCTAAGAGATGAAATATGAAAGAAAGAGCTTGTAAAAATTGTCATTTAATAACTAAAAATGAAACTCTATGTCCTAAATGCAAGACCCACACTCTAAACGAAGATTACACTGGAGAAGTTGTTATCATTAAACCTAAAGAATCGAAGTTCGCGGAATATCTCAAGATTCATTTTCCTGGCAAGTACGCGTTAAGAGTAAGATAAAAATATATTAAATTTATTTTTAAGAACTTTTTGATTAAATATCTTGGTTTATATGGATTATAATTTACGAATTCCATACGATAAAAGACATTTATTTGCTGAACCATTAGATATTTTAATCGCTGGAACACGTGATGAAACTCTTGTCCAGGTTGAAAATATTTTTAATGATTATATAATACTAAATCCTAATGTTAACTTTTATATTGTTGGAGATATTGTAGCTATGGATTTTTTCTCTAATCTATTTTTAAAGTCATTTATTAAAATCTGTATAATTGATGAAAAAACGCAAAGAAAGCACATAAGTATAGATTTTGAGGAGTTTTTTGAACAAACTATTGAATTTCAAAACCCAGAGGGAATTATTCAAAAAGATTGTTGGAATCTCTTTAAAGAGATTATTAAATCTGAGAAAAAAACATTAGTGTTAATAACAGAAGGAGAGGAGGATTTATTAATACTTCCTCTTGTGCTTGAAATTCCTGTAAAGAAAGGGATTAAGAATTTTGCTTTTTATGGACAACCTCCTATAACCGATTCTAAATATGTAATTCCCGAGGGTATTGTTATTGTAGACGTTGATAGAATGGTCCAAGAAAAAGTTAAAAACGTCATTTCAATAATGGAAAAATTCTAAAAATTTATAGATCAAATTTTCGATTATCTAAATCTTGCTCTCACTAAAAAGCAAAATTTTATTTTTTATCTATTCTTTTAAATTTTATAATTTAGAAATACTTAATACAATTAGAAGAGATTAGCTATAAAAAGCCGATAAGTTTAATATGTCATTAAAAATTGAAATTACAGAAGAATTGAAAAATCCTTTAATTGATAGGACGGAATTGACATTTAGAGTTGATCATTTTGGAGTAGGTACTCCAAATCGATTGGAAATAAAAAAGAAAATCGCTGCGATGCAAAATTCTGATGAAAAGTTGACAATAATTCGAAAGCTCCAAACTCATTTTGGAGCCTCATACACTACAGGGCAAGTAAATATATATAATAATGTAAAAGAACTTCAATACTTTGAGTCTTTTCATATCCAAGTACGGAATCTTGAAAAAGATAAAAGAGCTGAAATTACTAAGTTAGAAAAGAGAAAAGAACCTTTTAAACACCTTTTTGAATATTAAAAAACGAATATTTTTAAATATTTAGTAAAATGGATGCCTCAAAATATTATAAGATAGAAGGAAATAAACTAACACGACTTCATAGATCTTGTCCTAAATGTGGGCCAAGTTTTTTTCTTGCTAATCATTATGACAGATGGACATGCGGAAAATGTGGTTATACTATATTTAAGAGAAAAGGAACCGCAAAAGGGAAAACTGTTAGAAGAACTCCTCGTAAACGAACTAAAAGTAAGTAAACCTAAATTAGCTTTATAGAAGCAAGAAAATATAGAATAAAGCTTTTACGATACTTTTTAAGTAAATCCTATTTTTAAAGAAGATAGATGTAAATAGGAGATTTTGGCGAAATAAATGAAAAAATTCTGCCTAGGAATAGAAAGTACTGCACATACCTTTTCCGTGGGGATTCTCGATTTTGACGGAAATGTATATAGCCTTGCAAATGATATTTTTATTCCTGAAAAAGGAGGACTCCACCCTGCTTTAGTTAGAGAACAACATATGAACAATTTCATGAGGATAATAATTGAAGCCCTTGCTAAAGCTAAAATCTCAGTAAAAGAATTAGATCTAATTGCTTTTAGTCAGAGTCCAGGATTAGGTCCTGTGTTAAAAATAGGCGCATTAGTTTCTCGTATTTTAAGTCAGTTTTTAGAAATCCCCATTGTAGGAGTGAATCACTGTATTGCACATATAGAAATCGGGCGTTTAAAATGTAATACTGAAGATCCTTTAACTTTATACGTTTCTGGAGGAAATACAATAGTCAGTGCTTTTGAATCGGGAAGATATCAAATTTCTGGTGAAACTCTTGATTTGTCAATAGGCAATATGATTGATTCATTTGCTCGAGATGCTGGATTGTCTCATCCTGGAGGGCCTAAAATCGAAAAACTCGCATCTAAGTCAAAAAAATATATTTCATTACCTTATATTGTAAAAGGAATGGATTTATCGTTTTCAGGGCTATATACTGCTGCAAAAAGACTTCTAGAGTCTAAAGATTTCAATAAGGCCTATAATTTAAACGATGTTGCATATTCCTTACAAGAAACTGCGTTTGCTATGTTAACAGAAGTTACAGAACGAGCGCTTGCTCATACGGAAAAGAGAGAAGTTCTTTTAACCGGTGGTGTTGCTGCAAATAAAAGGCTCCAACAAATGATAGAATCTATTTCTAAAGAACATAACTCAAGATTCGAAGTTGTACCATTGAAATATGCTGGCGACAACGGTGCTATGATTGGGTGGACAGGAGTTTTACGTTATAAAGCTGAAGGTGGACATAAAATAGAGGAGACAATTGTAAAACCAAAGGAAAGGATGGATCAAATTACAGTTCCCTGGAGGTCTGAGAACAAAAAATGAAGCCTGATATAGTTAAGGAGAAATTAATTCATAAAGGTGCTGAAGCTAGTCTTTTCTATGGACAGTGGTTTGATAAAAAAGTAATATTTAAACATCGTGTTCCTAAAAAATATCGTTTAGAAGAATTAGATAAAGAAATACGAACTGAACGGACATTAAATGAAGCAAGAGCGCTTATAAAAGTTAAGAAATATGGTATAAATGTGCCGCAAGTTTATGAAATTGATGTTCAAAGTGCTATAATAGTTATGAAATACATTGAGGGAGAAAAATTAAGAAATATGATAGAGACTTTAGACGATATTAAAAAACATAAGTATTTAAAAAAAGTCGGACGTGATATTGCTATACTTCATAAAAATGGCCATATACATGGCGATATTACTACAAGTAATATTATAATAACTCAACATGAAGAAGTTTTTCTTATAGATTTTGGTTTGCATGATTATTCTGATAAAATAGAAGATAAAAGTGTGGATCTGCATCTATTTAAGAGAGTATTGATCTCATCTCATGGAAAATGTTATGAGGATTGTTATAACGCTTTTCTGGAAGGATATCAATCTGAATATAAGAAAAGTAATTTAAGTGATTGTCATGAAATCATTAAAAACATTGATGTCATCGAAAGTCGTGGCCGATATGTAAAATCGGAAGATCGATTATAAGATTAGCTAATATTGAGGCAGATATTATTTGCAATAAATTATACGGGCAAAATAAAATATGTTCAACTATTCTCTTAAGATAACCTTAAAATGTTCATCAAAATAATTAAACAATCAAAATAATTTATATCTGATTTAGGAATCTTTAAATACTTTAAATAGCGCTCAATAAATTTATAAAGTTGGTTAACTTATAATATAATGTTAAATAAGAGTGAATAGATTAGGGTTATTGGATATATATCTCTCGAATTCACGTAACTTAATAACTTAAAGGATATTTTTAAAAATTGAATCTGTTGGAGCCAGCAAAATGACAGATAATGGGAAAAAGAAGACTAAACGTAAAATGGTTAATATCACGATTAATTTACCATATATTTATGACGAAAACATACAAAAACTTATTGCTATGAAAATCACGGCCTCTCGTTCAGAAGCGATAAGGACAGCTCTCCGTGATTTTCTCCATAATGAGTATAATAATCTAAAATTATTGGGATATTTTGATGACAAAATTTAACTAAATTTAATATTTATAATTTAATTTTGCTTTATGAATTTAGTCCCATTTTTTTTTTTTAAAGTAAAAATTTATTATTTTGCTTTACTTAGTTTTACTATATTACATTTAGATAATAATTAAGGAAAATGCTTTTTTATAGTATTGCTGAAAACGGATATCTGCGGAAAGTTAATAAAATCGATTTTAATGGAAATAAAGCCTTTCTTGTAGATGATGTCAAGAAGATTTATGTATGGCTAGGTGAGAAAACCTCAAAGAAAAAGAAAGAACTAAGTATAAAAAGAGCAGAGTTTTTAAAAAGTAAAAGAAAAAAGTCAACAAAAGTTGAAATTATAAATCAAAATCAAGAATTCGGTTCATTTTTAGCGATAATGGATATTTTGAGAAAGGGGATAATACCCACCGCTTCTATTAAAAGAAGACCCGAATTAAAAATAAAATTTGAAGATACGATGGAACTACTGGAAGCGGGATTGGATCCAGATTTCGAAGCTGAAATAACTATAACAGCTCATAAACTTTCGCAAGAAAAAAAGAGTTATGAAGATTTGTGTCATAGGCTAGCTGAATTGCAGATGGTAATCCTAAAAGGTGAAGGAAAAGCATCAAAAAAGGAGATTGAGGAAAAAGCTGAAGAGATTTATATGTCTTCATCCACAGCGGACGAGCTTTGCTGGCTTATATCTGAGATTGACAAATTGAAAAAATAAAAGATGGTTTAAGCGACCACTTTGCATTTTATTTTTATTGGCATATCACTATTTTCAAAATTAATGTAATTTTCAAATAATGCATTTATTGCTTTAATGTAACTACCCCCGCGTCCGACAGCAATATGATATGAATTTAAATCTTTTAGGAATAATACGGAGATCTCATAAAAACCTGATAAATCATTTAGTTCAATTTCAATATCATATATGTATAGATCTGGAAATAGGTTATAAATTAAAGGTAGTAAAATATTATCGGCTCTGATTATTGTGATCTTTTTATTCTTTAAATCTCTTCTAATAGACCTTAAATAAGTTCTCGCTTCAAAATAACTCTCTTTTTTAACAAAGAAAAAAATATATTCTAACTCTTCAATTTTGATGACATTTATATATGTTGGATATAAATTTGTCTTGTCATAAAAGTAATTATGAAGTTTAAGCTCAAAATTTGAATATCTTTTTAAAAAATATAGTAGCTGATAATAAATTAAATCATCGAGAATAGAATAAAACATATATTATAAATTTGAGAGCAGATTTTTAAAGTACTATATTTGTTTTAAAAATAAAAGAATAAGATATACACTTAGATTTCTATTAAAAATATAATTATCGTCGTTTTCTAATCTTTCTTGCTTCTCGTTCAACTTCTCTAAGAATAACGATGTCATTTATCTTAATTGGGCCTTTAACATTCCTAGTCAAAATCCGATTTTTATCCCGACCTTCTAGAATTCTTACTTTTATTTGGGTGATTTCCCCAGTAAGCCCGGTGCGACCAATCACTTGTATAACTTGAGCTGGAATAGATGCATCTCTAAATTTGAGTCCTTTTGATTTATCGAGTTTAACCAAATAGTTTCACCAGTCTATTCTATTTTTTGATTTCTTCTAATTTTTTGATAACATCAGCCAAAACATTATCATTTCCAGTTCCAACATTTTCAATTGCTATTGCACTTGATGGTACGTTAATTCTGGCGACATTACCAAGTTCCTTTTTGGTGGAAAGATATCCATAGGGTATATTTTTTTCTTCACAAAGTATTGGGATGTGAAATAATATCTCTGGGGGCGAAACATCTTCTGCCATCACGACAAATTTAGCTTGAACCCTTTCAATAGTCTTCGTTACTTCGTTCATCCCTTTTCTAATTTTAGAATCCCGAGTTTCTGCTATAGTAATTAAAGCATTTTTAATTTGATTTTTTAATTTTTCAGGAATTTGAAATTTAATATAAGAAATATTCAATCATCTCCTTCTCCTTCAAATATATTTCATTTCAGATATATTTTCATAAATCATCGAGTTATGATAAGAAATGTAATTATAGGAATTAAATAAAATTTTTCATTTAGAAAAGAAAACCTAAAAATATTTTTATCATGGTTCATTTTATAGAATATGATTATACCGATCAGGTGCTTTAGTTGCGGAAAATTAATCGCACATGTATATAAACCTTATTTAGAGCTATTAGAGAAAGGAGAACCATCCGAAGAAGCTTTTAAAGAGCTAGGGATAGAAAGGTTCTGCTGCCGTAGAATGCTAGTTTCTCATGTTGATTTGATAGATGAGCTCCTTAAATTCCCACGCTTACAGTAATTTCCTATTATTAAGCTTGAATAATAGAAAGAGAATTGAAAATGTAATAATTAATTACTGTTTCCCGTAATAAGCGGTCCATCTCGTCTTTCTCGCTTTTTTCTTGTATACTAACAATGCTTTTCGGCATTTATTAGTGCAAAAAGTAAAAACAGTACCATCTCTCTTCACGAACATTACTCCCCTTCCAATAGAGATATCATACCCGCAGAATGAACATTTTTTGACTTTTACCATGCCTACCCATCTCTTTCTTCAATCTTATTACTTTTTAAAAAGCTCTGCTTCTCCATATTTTATAATCTTTAAATTAATTAAGGTCATATCACTCGTTATTTCATTACCCCGCACAGTTCTCCGCCGTTTTTCTCCCTTCCTGCGGGGTTTATAACCAACACCTCTTTTAGAAAGGAGAATTCTTTTTTTAACTGGTCCATGAACATCTTTTCTCATTGGAAATCCGCTTGAGTCGCTTCCACCCCTAATTTCGAATTCATAGTTTGCAAAGCCGATAAGGCCCCCCTTGATGATATCTCCGATTTTCATGGATTCAAATCTAAATTTTTTCTCATCAATCTCAATGAGTTTAGATAATCCTTTTCCAGGGCCCTCGCTTCCACCACTAATGTTCAATTTGTATACAATTTTTTCTGAAGACACGATACATCAATCTCAAACTTGAAAAACCACGATTAACTTCAAGAATGTTTATTTTCATAAAAATTTTTTGGAATTTAATTGTTTAAATTGATTTCTTATTAAATTTAGATAAAGAAATTTATTTTTACGAATTACCTATTACAATTATATAAGAAATTAATTAATATTCTGACATGCAAATATTTGAAGTAATTACGCTAAAAGAATTTCCATTTATGGAAACAAGAGATGTGCTTCAAGGACAGATAATTAGTGATATTATAAACGATACAAGTATAAAAAGAGTATTTCTGCTTGTAGATCATGATACCAAAAGAATTTGGACTTATAATGGACGCCAAAGTTCTCTAAAAGTTCAGATTTACGGAAGCATTTTAGCAGAAATGTTGCGTCGGCAATTAAAATTATTTTATAGAGTTTCTGCATTAAATATGTATTCTAGTGAAGATAATGAGTTTAAGAAATTTTTTGAAAACCAAATTAGCGGAGGTAGAGCTAAACCAATCAATAAAAGTGATTTTTCAAAACCAAGGCCTGATAGATATGGTGTAGATGTTTCGATTTCAAATCCAAAAGCTAAAGAAGCGATTGAATATATTAACCAGATTCCTCAACCCGAAGATTTTGTTCGTAGATTCATGATAATAGGAGGAACCATATACACTGACGAAGAAATAACAGAATCAATTATTAAGGAAGAAAAGACTATCATTCAGCCTGTAAAATTAGGACAATTAAATAAAGGTTTTACTTTTTTTCAAGATCATAATTATTCAACACGATTAATTATAAAAGAACGAAAAATTCAAGGAATAGAGTTATTTATCTATAAAAATGATAAATCTTCACCTTTAG
>SDBT01021273.1_pt1 | contig 10144 bp, 4 predicted proteins | sample 2277101 | NCBI WGS metagenome assembly SDBT01 (sample SAMN10404973, study PRJNA504765) | marine sediment metagenome | isolation source: marine sediment core GS10_PC15, 103 cmbsf | place: Arctic Ocean: Southern Knipovich Ridge | collected 2010
TGAAGGTCCAGGATACTTTTAAGCCCATCAAGATAACAAAACACACCGACGGCGGCTGGCTGTTTGAGTTTGACCGGTATTTCAGCGGCTGGGTGCGCCTGAAAGTAAAAGGCAAAGCAGGCGACAAGATCACGATTCACTACGAGTTGGGTGAAAAGGATACTTATATCCTCAAGGGCGTTCCCGAAGGTGAAACCTACGAACCGCGTTTTACCATTCATCCTGTCCGGTACGTTCGCGTGGAGGGGCTCGAAGGGAAACCGACGTTCGACACCCTGGCCGGGCGGGAGGTCTACAGCGATGTTGAAATGCACGGCCGTTTTGCCTGTTCCAATGACCTTCTCAACCAGATTCACGGCAACATTCAACGTACAATGAAGGTGGCGCTGAAGGGGTTCGTTCTCGACTGCCTGCATAGGGAGCCGATATTTTACAACGAGCCGGCAAGCTATTTCGGAAGTCTGTCGGCGCGCAAGTGCATGCCCAACCTATGGACCGATGTCGCGCGGAGCATTCCGCTGGCCGGATCCGAAAACGGCGACCTGTCCGATATCGTACCCAGACTGCCGGGGATGAATCGGGCCAGCGACGTTTCCCAGAATGCCGCCTATCCGATGCTCGTATGGTATCTGTATAACTGCCACGCTGACCAACGGCTGCTCGAACATCATTACGACAGCGTCAAGGCCTGGGTTGACTTCATCGGAAGGGAGTTGGCAGGGGATGATCACATTGTCACGAAAGGTTGGCTCGGCGAACATATGTTGCCCGGCCGAGAAATCGGGCACTGGGAATTCATCAGCGAGGAAACTCCCAAGGATTTCATATGGACCTGTTTCTATTACCACAACACGCGGACGCTGGCGAACATGTGCCGGGTATTGGGAAAGAAAGAGGAAGAGGAACGTTACGCGAAGCTGGCCCAAGAGATCCGGGCCGTGATCAACAAGAAATGGCTCGATCCCAAGACGGGACACTATGCAACCAAGTCGCAAACGTCCGAGATTCTGCCGCTTGCTCTCGATATTGTGCCCCAAGAACACAAGCAGCAACTCATCGAGAACATCGCCAAGACAATCACGCAGGCCGATGGCGGTAAATTGCGCGTGGGGCACGTGGGCCTGCCCGGATTCATGGAGTCGCTGGTCGAGAACGGTCTTGGCGAGGTCGTGTACGACGCCGTCAATCATACCGAGTTTCCCGGCTGGGGGTACATGATTGACCAGGGCGCGACTACCGTGTGGGAATCCTGGGGCATGCTAAAAGGTGGGTATCATGCGGAAGAGAGCATGACCATGCTGGCCGGCGTCGGCCGGTTTTTTTACGAGAGTATCGCAGGTATTCAGGAACCTCCGTTCTATGGAACCCGCGAATTCGGGCTGGGGTACGGCCATTTCCATATCAGGCCCCATGCACTTGGAGGCCTGAAGCACGCCGAGGCCTCGATCAAGACCGTCCGGGGTATCATCTCGTCGAGTTGGAAGCGAACAAAGGATTCGTTCGTACTGCAGATCGAGATACCCGTGGGCTCGACGGCCAAAGTGAGTGTGCCCACGCTCGGCCTGAAGGCGGTTGGAATTGCCGAGGGCGACAAAGATGTCTGGAAGGACGGTTCCTACGTCCGTGGCGTCGTGGGGATCACCGGTGCCAGTCGGGACGTCCACTGGGTGACCTTCGATGTCGGTTCCGGATCCTACTGCTTTAAGCTCACGGGGAGATGACACCGCGAATCTGGCCCGTGGCAGGCCAATAGCAACATTCTCCCGCGCAAAACGAAGAACGAGGTTCACGATCTCTTATTCTTGTTGGTTCCGGATCTTCGTTGTGTCGAGAACAAAAGCGCTTCTTCCGTGAGTGCCGACAACCAAATCGCCCTCCGTGGGATGGACCGCGATGTCATGCACGGGTGTGGTCGGAAGGTGGTTGCAAAGCGAATGCCAGGTCGCGCCTCGGTCGATGGAGCAATAAACGCCCAGGTCGGTGCCCACGTAGAGAATGTCTTTGTCGTTGGGATCTTCGCGTATCACATTGATCGACTCCGAAGGCAGGTTGGCTGTAATGGGCTTCCATGTCCTCCCGAAATCGGTCGACATGTAGAGATACTTGTCAAAGTCATCTTCCCGGTACCCGGTTAGCGAGACGAACACGGTACCTACTTCGTATTTCGATGCAACAAGACGGCTCACCCATTTATCGGGCAGGCCCCGGTTGATCTTTTCCCAGGTAGCTCCGTCGTCCTTGGTCACATGGACCTGTCCGTCATCCGTTCCGGCATAGAGCAGGCCCTGCTTCAGTTCGGATTCAGAAATGTCGGTTATGGTTCCGTAGGGAACGTTGCCTTGTTTGTCCGGGCTCGGGTTTGTTGACAGGTCGGGGCTTATGCAGGCCCACTGGTCACCGCGGTTGTCACTCTTGAAGACCCTATTGGCGCCCGCATAGAGCGTTTGTGAGTTGTGATGCGACAGGATGTAAGGAGTCATCCAGTTGAATCGCAATCTCTGCTCATCCGGTGCCGGGCCGGGCCTGATACCGCGCCTCTCGCCCGTCCTCAGGTTTTGTCGCGACATCCCGCCGAACATGCCCTCGAAGTACATCGTATCCAGATTATTCGGGTCGATCCTTGTGACATACTGATCTCCCCAGTCGAACCACTGCCAGTGTTCGAGGTCGAGGATCATGGGCTTGGCCTCGCCGCCAAACAGCCCGTTGTCCTGGGTACCTCCCCATATTCTGTACGGCGTGGCCCTATCGACCGAGATGGCGTAGAACTCGGCGATGGGAAGTGTGTTCACGTGGAGCCACGTCTTGCCCCGATCATACGAAATATAGAGTCCTCCGTCGGTGCCCAGCATGACCTTGTCTGGATCGTCGGGATCAATGAACATGTCGTGATTGTCGCAATGCGGGTCCCGGCGGCGGGCTTTGTACGAAAGCATGGAAACGGTACGCTCGGAGATATTGGCCTGGGTCTTGCCCCCGTCGGATGAATAGAGAAGGTTAAACCCGAGGATGAATATCTCGTCTTCATTGTCCGGCAAGACCCTGATCAGACAGAAATCGTAACCGATCCCCGTCTTAACATTGCCCTCATGGGTTCTGCGCCAGCTTTCGCCCTTATCGTCGCTACGATAGACTTTCCCCCCTTCGTAGGCGGCGATGATATAGAGAACATTCGGGTTGGAGGGCGCGATGGCGATGCCCATCCTGCCGGCATGCTCTCCACTGGGGAGCCCCTTGGTTATCTGTTTCCAGCTATTGCCCGCATCGGTTGACTTGTAGAGCCCGCTGCCGGGGCCCGCGTCGACATTGTTCCAGGCCTTTCTGTCTCGCTCCCAGGCAACGGCGTACAGGGTCTTGTTGTCGGAGGGGTCCATGGCGACTTCGACAACACCGACCTTGTCAGAGATGTAGAGAACTTTGTTCCAGGTTTTTCCACCATCGGTCGTTTTGAACACTCCACGTTGCTCGTTGTACGTATACTGGTGCCCCAGGGCAGCGACGTACACGACATCCGGGTTCTCTGGATCGATAAGGACTCGGCCAATATGGTGCGTGTCATGAAGCCCCATATTCTGCCACGTTTTCCCCGCATCGGTGGACTTGAATACCCCCGTTCCGGCAAAGGAGCTTCGGGCCATATGAGGCTCTCCCGTTCCAACCCAGACTAGGTTGGGATCTTTGTCGGATACGGTCACGACGGCAATGGAGAATGTGGACTCGTTCTCAAAAATCGGTTTCCACGTGGTGCCGTTGTTCACGGATTTCCAGAGGTTCCCCGACCCGGCCCCGGCATAGATGGTGGATCTGTGGCCCTTGGGACTCCAAATGCTTTCGATTTTTCCTCCCTGAATCCTGGGGCCAACGGCCACCCACTGCAAATCCTTGAAGATCGATTCTTCCTTGAGTTTTACATGATGTTTCCATGACTCCATACGAGCCACGGGATCCGTGGCCGGGCTTCTTGCGCCGTCGCTGGTCTCCTGGGCAAATAGCCCACCTGGAATTGTTGAAGAAACCAACAGGAGAGAACAAAAGAGACTCGCTGTTTTGATCATGGGGTTTCTGGCTCCGCAAATTGATTCTGCCACCGATCGGCTGTTCTTCATCACCGTTTCCTCTACGCATCCCTTTGTTCTTGTTCCGCAACCGGCCCGTAGTGTTCTCCCAACTCGTCGGCCCGTTGCCGGCCGAGTTCGGCGAGCTTTTTTCGCTCGGCGTCTGAGAGGGGCTGGAAGGCGGCGGCGTGTTTGACGTTCTGCCGGACCTGTTCGATGTTGTGTACTCCCAGGTTGGCGGTGGCCACGCCCGGCGTGCTCAGCGCATAACGAACGGCCGGCCCGATGTTCTTTTCGCCGACGTTCGGTTTGGCCAGCGGATTCCACCATTTGCCGGTCTCGGCACTCGGGCCGGCGAAGACCTTCATGGCCACGATACCGACGTTGTGTTTTCGGGCCAGCGGCAAGACCTCCTTTTCGAAGCCGTAGATGAAGTCGTCGACGAAGTTCACCGGAACCATGAGCACGTCGACCTGACCAGTCTCCAGGAAGGCCGCCACCCGCCCCGGGAGGTTGTGGCAGGTCACGCCCACAAAGCGGCACTTGCCGGCCTGCTTCTGCTTCAATAGCCAAGTGAACACTCCATCGGGCTCCCGCGCCTTCTCGACGTCGCGGTCACCGAGTTGGTGGAAGTAGAGCAGGTCGACGTAGTCGGTTTTCAGCTTCTTCAGCGAGCCGGCGAACGTCTTCTCGGCTTCGGCGACGCTGTCCGTATAGACCTTCGTACCCAGAATCATCTGCTTCCGACGCTTCCCTAGCGCCGGGCCGATGCCCTCTTCGGCGTTGCCGTACCCGGGCGCAGTGTCGATGTAGTTGACGCCGAGGTCCAGGGCCTCTTTGACGATCTCGGTGACCTGGGGTGGGGTGATCGCCTGGGCCATCCCACAAGGGGCGGTTCCCAAGGCCATGCAGGTCACTTTGAGCTTGGTTCGGCCGAGTACGCGGCGCGGCAGCAACTCGCGCTCCTGCGTATTAGATGCCTCGGCCGCCAATACGGCTGCCGGAGCCGTCCCCGCCGCCACCAGGACCGCCGGGGCCCGCCGGATGAATCCTCTACGTGACAGAGATGATGGTTTATCTTCGGGCATCTGGAGCTCCTCTGAATTGCGGCGCGCGGTTTACTTCTGTTAGCGTTAGGCACCAACTTCCCATATAATAGCAGTATTCGCAAGCGGACATTGCGCAAATGGCGTAAGTCCTTGACAGCACACGAGGATAGGATTACTAATAGGGATTCGTATTGCCACCAGATCGCAGTAAAAGCTCAAAATAGTCTGGAGTCTACAATGAGGAATGAAATCGCTTTGCCTTGGTCTACCAGGCGCCGAGTGTCGGTGGCGATGGTTGCGGCCGCCGCGGGCCTGGCGTTGGCGCCGGTCTGGGCCACGGCGGCCGGATCGCTGACCATCAACGCGTGGGAATTCGACCGCGGCAACGCGCGGGTCTCCGAGAATCCTGGCCTGTATGGCGATTACCGGGACAAGCATCCTGAGCTCATGCTGGTTGCAGGCGATAGGCTGCCGTGGGTGGTGGAATATGACTTTGAGCTTCCCCTCAACGCGACCTACACGCTGAAGGTGCGCTATGCGTCGGCCGGGGTGCGGCCGGCGGACATCCTGCTCGACAACGAGTCGGTGGGCAAGTGCTGTCTCAAGATGACGTGCAACGCGCCGCCTTACCCGGATCGCCATCCTGCTGTATGGGAAGGGCTTCCTGAACGCACTTGGGACAAGCATGGCGCGGAGTGGGAAACGGTCGCCGAGATACCGATAACCCAGGGCAAGCATACGCTGAAGCTGACGCGGAACGGGCCGCCGCCCAACCTGATAACGATCATGCTGGAATCGCCTGTGGAGTTTCCCAAGGGATGGAAGCCTACAAAGCGAGTGTTGGACCTCAAGAGAATCCCGGTTCGGTATCGTAACGTATTTCTGCCTCCGGACGCGGTGAATACTGAAGCCCTGCGCCTGTCTATCGAGGACAACATCAAGACCTTCGGCTCACAGTATGCCAATGGTCCGCGGTACCTGGCGGAACTGGCCGCTTTGGAGAAGAAACAAGTAAAGGCCGCCGCCGGCACGACAAATGAACAGCAGACGGTCGCGACAGCGCTGAAATTGCTGCGGAGCAGGGCCATGCTGGAGCATCCGGCGTTGGAGTTCGACAAGCTCCTGTTCGTCTCGCAGGAGTATGCCAAGGCAAGCACCTATACCGCCCAGAAGATCCATTATGAGCCTGGCGCCCGGGCCCGCAATCTCTGTTTGCTCTCCCCCGTGGGGCCCGAGGGCAAAGTCACGCAGTTGGTTCCGGAGTTGACCGACGGCAGGTATGGGCGGTTCGACCTGTCATTTGACGCAACCAAGATTGTGTTTTCTTACGGCAAGGACAAACAATATCGCATCTACGAAATTGACATCGACCCGAAGACCGGGTTCAGGGCAGGCGGCAACAGCTTTCGCCAACTCACGTTCGGAGGAGCCGAGGAAACGGATACCATGCACCGATACGCAGGCACTCACTGCGCGGTCGGATTTCACGACCTTGACCCGGTGTACCTGCCCAACGGCCAGATCATGTTTGCTTCCACGCGCTCTCAGCGGTCGGTTCTCTGTAACCCGACGACCGTGACGACGCTGCACGTCATGGATGCCGACGGCGAGAATATCAAGTGTATTTCGCAGGGCCAGGTCAACGAAATCAGCCCTTGCGTGCTGGATGACGGCCGCGTGGTCTATATGCGTTGGGAGTATGTCGACAAGGGGTTCGGCAACGTCCAGAGCCTGTGGGCGGTGCGACCCGACGGCAGCGGCTCGGACCACGTGTACAAGAACATGATCGTTTGCCCGGGCGCCATGATTCACGCGCGCAGCATCCCGGACAGCCACAAGATTGTCACGACGGCGGCGGGACACCATGGCGGGCTGCACGGCCCCATCGTACTGATCGATAACCGGCGCCATCGGCGCACGGCCGACGCGATGGAGAACCTCACGCCCGAGATCAGGTATCCGGGTCTGTACCCCATGCCCGGCAGCATCGGCGCTTTCCGGGAGCCCTATCCATTCTCGGAGAAGCTCTTCCTCGTCTCTCACAAACCCGACGGCGCTGAATACCCAAAAGGAGCTGGGTTCGGGATCTACGTGCTGGACGCGTGGGGGAACCGGACCGAGTTGTACCGCGATCCGGAACTGTCCTGCCTGGAGCCGATGCCGTTGCGGCCACGCCACACGCCCATTGACATTCCTCCGGTCATCCCGACGCCCGAGGAAGAAGAACAGCAGCTGGCCACGATGTTCATGGTCGACGTGTACCAGGGGTTGCCGGACATCGAGCGCGGAAGGGTTAAGTATCTGCGCGTGATGGAGGCCATGAACTTGAACTGGCATGACACTTGGCGGGCGGTCACGCAAGAGGACAGCGGGCCTTTTCAGCAGATATCGATGGTCAGCAACGGGGGGGACGTCGCGAGAAAATATGTGCATGGCATCGCCACCGTTCAGGAAGACGGATCAGCGTTCTTTACCGTACCGGCCAACAAGAACATCTACTTCCAGGCGCTGGACGAGAACTACATGGAACTGCACCGTATGCGGACGTTCATAAATCTCATGCCGGGTGAAAAGCGGTCCTGTGTCGGCTGCCACGAAGTCCGGCGCAAGGCACCTAACTTGAGAACTGCGGTCCTTCCACAAGCCCTGAGTCGCGACGCACAGGCCCTCTGTCCGCAGCCGGGTGATACCGGCCCTCGCGCGGTTCACTACCCCAAGGACGTGCAGCCGATACTCGATAAGCACTGTATCTCCTGTCATAACGACGAGACACCCAAGGGCGATCTGGTTCTTACTGGTGAACCGCAGGGCAAGTATTTCAGCCGCTCCTATGAAGAGTTGACATACCACGCCGAACTGCAGAAGAAGGCGTTGGTCAGCTTTCTGTACACCTCCACGTTCGGCAGTGCCCATGTGCCGCTGGAGCCGCCGTTAACTTTTGGTTCACATCGAAGCAGGATGGTCGAGCGGATTCGCGAGAAGCCCTGCAAGGCCGGAATCACCCGCGAGGAGTTCATCAAGATCGTCACCTGGATCGACGCCAATGCCCCGTTCTACGGAACTCACGACGGCAAGAAGAACATCAAGTGGAAGGACGATCCTGACTTTCGTCCGATGCCAGGGAAACTCGTGGAACAATAGCTGCGGCTACGTGAGTTGCAACACACGTCCGAAATCAACGTCTCGGGCGAAGTTAGCTCCTGATGTATTGGTTCAGCGTGACGTTGAGTTTCGATGTACTGGAGTTGGTTGGTTGGGGATGGACTGAAGGCTGTGTTGCTTTACTGGGGGCCCCCCCTGGAATCTATCGCTTGGAACTCAAAGTAGCAGGAGGAAGGAGGAGGAGCCGACGTGTGATCGACTCTCCCTTCTGCTTCGAGACCTGATGCGGCGCTCGGGTCGGTTCCCACCGGTGCCCTATCCTCCGACCAGGCCGCGTCAATATAGCATCTCTTGGCCGCTTTGCCACGGGTGCGATCGGCGGCCCGTTGCTGGCGAGCCGCTTCGAGTTTGGCGTCGCGTGCGGCGAAGATCTCCGTCTCGCGGCCGTAGAGTTTGTCGGCCGGCGCGACGTAGCCCAAGGCACTGTGCAAGCGGACCTCGTTGTAGTTCTCGACGTAACCGCCAACCAAACGCCGGGCATCTTCCAACGTCAACGGCGTGCCCGGTCTGATGCAATCACCCTTGATCGTGCGATGATAACGCTCCAGCTTGCCGTTGCTCTGCGGGTAATAGGGCGAAGTTCTCACGTGGGTCATGCCGCAAATCCGAATGAACTCCTTGAAATCCTTCGCGATAAACTGCGGGCCGCTCGGCTGGTTAGAGCCCGTGCCCTTTCTCGATGGCTTGCGGTTGTGGTGATCGAGCACGCCCGCCGCCTTGAGCACGCGGTAGACACTCGACGCACTGACGGCCACGACATCCTCCCATTGGGTAGTCACTTCGTGACGATGCACGATCATTGCGGAAACTCGTGGGTCTGCTACAATAATCACCGTTGGGAGCCTGTATCGCCTTCGGGCTTATCCCGCAATGGGAAATATCGACTGACCTATAAGACGAACACGAAATCCGATGACAAGTAACTCAAGGCCCCTGCAAGGACTCATCGCCGCCACATTTACGCCGCTCAGCAGCGCTGGCTCCGTCAATCTCGGCGCGATTTCGCCGCACCGATCTATCAGCGACTGCTGGCCGCGTTTGCCGATGGCACCTCTCAGTTCATCACAAGCCGATGCGCTGCAGAACGATTTGGAAACGATTGGTTTCTTCGAGTGGAAACAACAGCAGTAAACCAAACAGGAGGAAGTGACAATGAGGAACACATTTACAAGAGCATCCGGCCTGCTTTCCGGCACGAGCACAAAGCGGGGCCGAGCGGCTTTCGTGACTGTTGTATTGTTAGTGACACTGGCCGTCGCCGAAGCGCCGGGTAACGATGAGGGGCTTACTGCCGCGAGACACCCCTCGGAAGGCAATCTTGAATCGTTTCTCGGTAAGCCGACACTTGACATTCAGTCGGTACACAAGGGAGATAGGTACCCAAACATCGTCGTGACCGTTGATGGTACGGTACTGGCCGTTTGGGGATCGGGTCATGTCAGAGTGTGTCGTAGTGAGGATGGCGGCGAGACCTGGGGCGGCGAAATCTTGATCGGCAAGGGTGTTCTGGGTGGTGGCACCATCGTCAACGAAACCAATGGAGAGATTCTGGCCTTTGTCGAGAAGGACCATCCACCGGCCCCGGTGATCGTTTACAGAAGCAAAGACGATGGCAAGACATGGTCCGCGATGGAAACCCAAATCAAACCGAATACCAACGGCCATGTGCCGTCGATGCACATGAATGAATCGGGCATTACCTTGCGGCACGGCAATCATGCCGGACGGATCATACGCGCCGCGCGCCACTACGCAGGGACCAACGACCGTGCGAAATGGCCAGAGCACTACACCACTGCCATCTACAGCGACGACAACGGCAAGACCTGGCATACCAGCGATCCGCTGCCGGCCATGGGCACCGGAGAAGCGACGCTG
>SDBT01021274.1_pt1 | contig 10144 bp, 8 predicted proteins | sample 2277101 | NCBI WGS metagenome assembly SDBT01 (sample SAMN10404973, study PRJNA504765) | marine sediment metagenome | isolation source: marine sediment core GS10_PC15, 103 cmbsf | place: Arctic Ocean: Southern Knipovich Ridge | collected 2010
ATGAGTATCGTTATGCAGCCGGAAATAATAGAAAGTAATAGATGGCTGAACTGGCTTTATAACTCCTTTGGTTTTACCAGCGTAAACAGATTTATCATTTTTATGGGCATTCTCATGCTGCTTATCATAATTATCGGGAACCTAACTTCGGCTTTAGCCGCCTGGCTCAAAGTTCGTTTCGTATGGAGAAAGAATCATAATATCTCTTCTGCTTTATTAAAAAAGTATCTATCAATGCCTTATGTTTATTTTTTAACCCAAAATACCGCCGACTTAAGTAAAAATATTCTTAGTGAAGTTAATATTTTGACTAATGGTTTTATACTTCCATTGATAGAAATTATGATTAAGAGCTTTGTTGCCATAGGCATTTTATCTATGCTTTTGTTTACAAATCTATATATAACTATATTATCAGCAATTATATTTGGCGGTTCATATGGCCTAATCTATTTTTACTTTCACGATAAATTAAAAACAAATGGTGCTAAAAGATTAAAAGAGAACAAGCAACGTTTTAAGACTGCGGGAGAAGCCTTAAGCGGAATAAAGGATATTAAAGTGATGGGAAGAGAGGATTTCTTTTACCACAGATATTTAAGGCATTCCCGTGAGTATTCCAATTTAGAGGCATGGAGCTTATTGATAAGGACAATGCCCAGATATCTCTTAGAAACTATAGCCTTTGGAGGGATCGTAACTCTGGTATTATACTTTATTACAACAACAGGAAATGCGAATGAAGTAATCCCCACGATAAGTTTTTTTGCCTTTGCCGCTTATCGTCTGTTGCCAGCCCTACAAGTGGTATTTGCGTCTTCTACTCAGGTTAGGTTTTCTCAAACGACAGTAAAGAGAATAATAGAAGATTTATCCGAAAAGGGTGGATTTAGAGAACAATTTTTGGTTTACGAAAAAGAGCCAGTAAACACGATGCCTTTTAATACTTCCTTACAACTAAAAGAGGCTTCTTTTAATTATCCCAATACCAATGAACCGGTAATCCACAACATTAATTTATCAATCCGGCACAATACTTCAGTAGGTCTAATTGGTCCTACCGGAGCGGGCAAGACCACCCTGGTTGATATCATCCTGGGACTTTTAACTCCTCAAGAAGGAGAGTTTTCTGTCGATGGGCTTAAAATTGATGAGAACAATATCTTAAACTGGCAAAGAAATTTAGGTTATGTCCCCCAGCATATTTACTTAAGTGATGATACCATAATAAATAATATTGCATTTGGTATTCCCGATGAGAAGATTGACCGAAAGGCTGTGGAACATGCCGCAAGAATCAGCAATCTTCATGATTTTATTATTTCAGAACTACCCAATGGCTATCAGACCATAGTAGGAGAGCGAGGAATTAGGCTAAGCGGGGGAGAACGTCAAAGAGTTGGCATTGCCAGAGCCCTTTATCATGATCCGGAAGTTTTGGTGCTTGACGAGGCGACCAGTTCCCTAGATGGTATTACCGAATCCGCGGTCCTTGAAGCGATAAATAATGTGGCAAAACTTAAAACTATAATTATTATTGCCCACCGTCTAACCACGGTGAAGGATTGTGATATAATTTATTTGATCGATAAAGGGAAAATTACCGCTCAAGGCACATATAACGAGTTAATGGGCTCAAGTGCTTTTTTCCGGGCTATGGCGAAGGTGAATGTTTAAAATATTAATTCAAAATTAGTAAAGAAAAAAATAATTGTTGTTAGTGTGAATTTTAATGGAGTAGTTTAAGAAAGAAAAGAATAATTTTTCCTCACGTTATACTTTCTTTTTATTAATTTGATTTTATTATTTTTTTCCGATATTATTTAGTCAAGTTCATAATATGAACATAACTAAAATAATAAACATTATTGAAATTTAAAAGGGAAGAACTTGCGAATAGTTAGGCTTAGGTATGGCGGCCTGCCGCTAAGATATTATGAGACTATGTTAGTTAGGAAAATTAAAGAAGATGGTAAAAAGAGAGTGGTAGTAACTTGGGATTTAACATGTTTTTAATGTTATAAAAAGAATGTACTGATAATTATGGAAGGAGGTAAGAATGGAAACAAAAAAAAGAGTTATCTACTTTGTTCCTGCTTCAACAGAATGGATAGATGTAGTAAATAAATTGAAAGAAAACAATGGATGGGAACCAGTATATTGGGTTACAAATCTCTTAAATGAAGAAAAACCGAAAGGAGAGTTCCCTAACATTATTTTTCATCATGTTTATGATGCTTTGAGAGGAGTTTATCCGGATACATTTCATGATGTTAAGTATCCATTAGACAAAGAAATTATCCATGCTTTTTTAAAACATGAAAAAGTTGTATTAAAAATGATGGACAGGCAGGATCCTTATCAATCTATTACTTATCACGAAAGGAAACGTTTGTATTATAATCAATTGGCTTACTGGTTTTTTATATTAATAAAATTATCAGTTGATGTTTTTGTTACTCATTATTCTCCTCATTTTTTATCTGACTATACTTGCTATGCTGTATGTAAATATTTAAAAATACAAACGGTGATGTTTGGATCTGCCCTAATTCCAGGAATAATGTTTCCCAAAACGAGTATTGAAGATATTCCAACAATAAGAATAATTCCTGAAGATATAAATCAAACATCAAATAGTAAAAAAAAATCTGAATTAATAAAAAACTATATTCGTAGCGTATCCGGAGAATACCGGGGTGCGATAACTTGGGGCATGAAAAGAGAAAAAGAAATAGATAAACTAAAAAGAAGTAAATATAAAAGATTAATTAAATTAATCTCCATTAATAAATGGCCAAGTTATCTGATAAACAAAGTACTTCCTTTAGGAAAAGTTAATCGAAATAATTATTTTAGAAGAAGTGGATATTTAATAGAAGAATCCCCTATGACAAATTATGAACTAAGGAGATTGAGTAGTAAAGGTAAAAAAAAGATAGATAAAATAAAGAAAAGCTACAAAAATATGTGTCAAGCAGTATCGCTTGATAAAAAATATCTGTATTTTCCGTTACATTATCAACCGGAATGTACATCATCACCAGAAGGAGATATCTATGTAGATCAATGGTTGATTATTAATATGATATCATGTCTATTGCCAAAAGGTTGGAATTTATTTGTAAAAGAACATCCTTCGCAGTTTATGTATACTAGAAATGCATTTATGGGAAGAACGGTAGATTTTTATAAGGATATTAATAAATTTAAAAATGTTAAAATGATAGATAGCAAAATCAATCCATTCAAATTAATTGATAATGCCAAAGCAGTTGTTACATTAACAGGAACATCTGGACTTGAAGCTGTTTTGAGAGGAATACCAGCTTTGGTTTTTGGATATGCTTGGTATCGTAATTGTCCAGGGGTTTTTTATACGACAACAACCTCAGAATGCACAGATGCTCTAAAAAAAATTGACGATGATTTTAAAGTAAATTCCAAAGAAGTGGAAAGCTATCTGTTAGGTATAGAAAATAAATGTGTTAATTATGTTGGAGGATATGTTGCTCCATCAAAGAAAGATAGTATTCAGCCAACATTTGAAGAACAGGTGAACGAGTTGTATAGAGGGATTATTTCAACAATTAAATAATTCGTATCTAATGACTATCATGACATGGCAAAAGTGAACATTTAAAATATGAATTCCAAATTAAAGGATAAAACTATAAACCCGGAGAGCAGAGTATCACAACGAACATTAGCTAAACAGCAAGTGCGGTCATAGTTATGGGCTTTGTAGGATGAATGTTTTTTATAAAAGATAAGCAATAAAGGCAAAAGAGAAAATAAAAAGTTGGAATTAAATGAGAATTTTATTTTAACTTGGAAAACTATCTTTTTTGAAGGTGGTAATGGATTTGAAGGAGGTACTAAAATGCCATTTACAAATAAAGTAATTTTAGTTACTGGGGGGACTGGTTCTTTTGGTAAGAAGTTTACTCAAATTGTCCTGAAAGAGCACAATCCTAAAGCAATTCGTATTTTTTCTCGAGGTGAATTAAAACAACAACTGATGCGAGAACAATTTCAAGAATTTTATAATGATGAAAAGCTTCGTTTTTTCATCGGCGATGTTCGAGACAAAAATAGATTGTATAGAGCAATGAATAATGTAGATATAGTCATACATGCCGCTGCCTTAAAACAAGTTCCCACCTGTGAATATAATCCGATTGAGGCAGTGAAAACTAATATTGATGGTGCGGCAAATGTAATTGATGCTGCAATTGATAACAATGTAGAAAAAGTAATGGCACTTAGTACAGATAAAGCAGTTCATCCAGTGAATCTATATGGAGCAACTAAATTGGTAGCGGAAAAACTTTTTGTACAAGGAAATAGTTATTCCGGTGGCCGAAAAACTATCTTTAGCTGTGTTCGTTATGGTAATGTAGTGGGTAGTAGAGGAAGTGTAATTCCGGTATTTCAAAGGCAAAAGGAAAAGGGTAAAATTACTATAACTGATAAAAATATGACGCGTTTTTGGATTACCCAAGAACAAGCAGTTCGTTTTATTATAGATTGTATTGTAAAAATGAAGGGTGGGGAGATATTTGTTCCCAAGATTCCCAGTATGAAAATAATTAATTTAGCTGAAGTTATTGCACCTGAATGCAAGAGAGAGGTGATTGGTATTAGACCTGGTGAAAAAATAAATGAGGCCCTTTTAACAGAAGAGGAAGCACATCATACTAAAGAATTTGATAATTATTTTGTAGTAGAACCAGAACATCATTTTTGGGGAGAGGGAAATTACAAAAAGGGAAAATTACTTTCTTCCAATTTTATATATTCAAGCGGTAATAATGACCACTGGCTTACTAAAGAAGAGCTGAGAAAGATGTTGGAGGAATTATAATGACCCAAGAATTAGCCATTAATGGAGGAAAACCAGTCAGAGACAAATTGTTACCTTATGGACATCAATGGATAGATGAAGAAGATATTAGAGCCGTTTTAGATGTTTTAAGAACTGACTGGATAACCCAAGGACCTAAAGTAGCTGAATTCGAAAAAGAATTTGCTAAATATGTAGGGGCAAAATACGCGGTAGCAGTAAATTCTGGCACTGCAGCTCTTCATGCTGCATGTTTCGCTGCCCAAATAGAAAAGGGAGATGAAGCAATAACAACTCCTATAACTTTTGCAGCTTCTGCAAATTGCGTACTTTATCAGGGAGGAACTCCAGTATTTGCTGATATTGATGTAGATACTCTAAATATAGACCCTGAAGAGATTAAAAAGAAAATAAATCGGAAAACCAAAGCTCTAATCCCTGTAGATTTTACAGGGCGGCCGGTAGATTTTGAAAAGATATTACAAATTGCAAAAGATAATAATTTAGTAATTATTGAAGATGCTTCTCACGCCTTAGGAGCAACTTATAAAGATCGTAAAATCGGGAGTATCAGTGATATGACTATTTTTAGCTTTCATCCGGTAAAACATATTACTACTGGAGAGGGTGGAATGACAACTACTGATAATAAAGAATATTACGAAAGATTGAAATCATTTAGAACACACGGAATTACTAAAGACAAAGATAAATTATTAAATTACGATGGTCCCTGGTATTACGAGATACAAGAATTAAGCTATAATTATAGATTAACCGATTTTCAATGTGCTTTAGGTTTAGGTCAATTAAAAAAAATAGATAAATTCATACAACGGAGAAGAGAAATTGTAAAAAAATATAACTCCGAATTCAAAGATATGCCAGAGATAAAAATTCCTCAGATTAATCCGGCTGATTCCAACCCAGCCTGGCATATTTATATAATTCAGCTTAATTTAAAAAGATTAAAAGTAGGCAGAAGAGAAATATTTGAGGCCTTACGATCAGAAAATATTGGAGTAAATGTCCATTATATACCCATACATTTACAACCTTATTATCAAAAGAAATTCGGTTATCATCCTGGAGATTTTCCAAAAGCAGAAAATTATTATTCTCGAGCGATAACTTTACCCGTATTTCCTAAAATGTCCGATGAAGATATTGATGATGTGGTCGCGGCAGTGAAGAAAGTAATAAATCATTATAAAAAATAATTTACATTTTATAGCAATTTAATGTATAAATTATTATTTTTTGTAAAAGAAAGGTGAATAATGAAAATAGGGGCGATTATTCAAGCAAGAACTTCTTCTACAAGATTACCCGGAAAAGTTTTAAAAGAACTTCCTTATAATAGTGGTATTACTTGTTTGGAGCAAGTTGTTAGAAGATTAAAGAAACCCAAAAAATTAAATGATATTATTATCGCTACCACAAAAGAAAAAGAAGATAATGAGATTGTAGATATTGCTAAAAAAGAAAACGTAAAATATTTTAGAGGCAGTAGGGAAAATGTTTTATCCAGATATTATTTTGCTGCAAAAGAAAATAATATTGATTTGATAGTTAGAATAACTAGCGATTGTCCTTGTATAGATGCGGATATTACAGATTTAACAATTGGTGACCATATAAATAAAATGGCAGATTATACGACAAATTCTTTAATAAGAACATATCCTCACGGTCTTGATGTGGAAGTTTTCAATTTTGATGCCCTAGAAAAAACTCATAGAAATGCCACCAAAGATTACGAAAAGGAACATGTTACTCCTTATGTCAATAGTAATCCTCAAAAATTTAAAATTAATATAGTAAAAGCACCGAAAGAACTTTATGCCCCTGATATAAGAATAACTCTGGATACAGAAGAAGACTATGCCCTGCTTTGTGCAATATATGATTATCTATTTCCTAAAAATAAAAATTTTAGTGCGTATGATATAGTAAATTTATTTAATGAAAAACCCTGGTTAAAACTGATAAATAAAAAAATAATACAGAAAAAGATATTTAATACATTAGAAGAAGAACTTGAAGAAACAGTAAAGATATTAAATTTACAGGATTTAAAAAAAGCAAGGGATTTTATAGGAGAATATTTATCGAAATGAAGGTTTTTATAATTACCGAAGGCAACAAAAATACAGGTTTCGGTCACATAACCCGATGCCTTTCTCTTTATCAGGCTTTTCAAGAGAGAGGAATATTGCCAGAATTTATAATAAATGGAGATAATAATATTGAATATTTATTAAAGGATGTAAATTACCAGATATTCAACTGGCTTGATGAGAAAAGTAAATTATTCGAAAAGGTGAAAGATGCCGATATGGCTATTATCGACTCTTATCTAGCAGATATTTCTGTTTATAATACTTTATCTGAATTAGTAAAATTATCTGTATATATAGATGATAATAAAAGATTAGATTATCCAAAAGGGATCGTGGTAAATGATAGCATCTATGCAGAAGAGTTGAATTATCCCCATAAGAATGGAGTAACATATCTTCTTGGAACAAAACATATTCTTTTAAGAAAAGAATTTTGGGAAGTGCCAAAAAAGAAAATAAAAGAAGAGATTGATAGCATAATGATAACTTTTGGCGGGGATGATGCCAAAAATATGACTCCCAAAATATCGGCATTTTTAAATGAAAAATATCCAAGTTTAATTAAAAATGTAATTATCGGAAGAGCCTTTCAAAATATAAATGAAATTAAAAAATGCGCAGACAAAAATACTAATCTAATTTATTCTCCTGATGCAGAAAAAATGAAGGAAATTATGCTTGAATCCGATATAGCTATCTCTGCGTGCGGACAAACCTTAAATGAACTTGCAAGTGTAGGAGTACCTACAATAGGAATCTGTATAGCAGAAAATCAATTAGGGAATATAAAGGGTTGGGAGAAGATTGGATTTTTAGAATATGCTGGATGGAATAAAGAAAATAGTTGTATAAAAAAAATAAAAAATCTATTAAAGTATTTAGAAGATACAAAAGTTAGAGAAAATAAATCTAAAATAGGAAGAAAATTCATTGATGGGAAAGGTGAAAAGAGAATAGCAAGATATTTATTAACTGAAATTTTAAGGAGGGACTTACATGCATCGGATTAAAATAACCAATACTCGTTATATAGGCAATGATGAGCCTTGTTTCATAATAGCTGAGGTTGGAATAAACCATAATGGAGATGTAAATTCAGCAAAAAAAATGATAGATGTGGCAAAAGAGTGCGGCGTAGACGCGATAAAATTTCAGACTTTTAAAGCAGAAGAGTTTGTTTCAGATCCGGATGAAACATATACATATAAATCACAAGGAAGAGAAGTTACAGAATCCATGTTAGAAATGTTTAAAAGATATGAATTCTCAGAGGGTGAATGGAGAGAGATTTTAAATTATTGCAAAGATATGAATATAATTTGTTTTTCTACTCCTCAAAATCCTTCAGATCTTGATTTTTTACTTAAAACAGTTGACTTACCAATTATTAAAGTGGGTTCGGATGATTTAACTAATTTAGGGTTATTAAAATACTATGCTTCTAAAAATAAACCAATGATTATATCTGCAGGGATGTCATTTACATCTGAGATAGAGGATGCAGTTGAGATAATTAGAGAAAAAGGTAATAATGATTTAGTTGTGCTTCATTGTATTTCTTCTTATCCTTCTGAACCAGAAGAAGTAAATTTGAAGAAAATGCTTACTATAAAACAAGCTTTTAATGTAGTAGTAGGTTTTTCAGATCATACAGTTGGCACGATAGCTGCTACAGCTGCCGTTGCATTAGGTGCAAAAGTAATAGAAAAACATTTTACATTAGATAAAAACCTACCCGGACCCGACCATTGGTTTTCTTCTGACCCAAAAGAATTATCTCAATTAGTGCAAGCCATAAGATACACTGAAAAATCTTTGGGTAATTACGTCATCAAGCCGACCTCGAAAGAATTGAAGATGAGAAAGATTGCAAGACGGAGTATTGTAGCAGCCAGAGATATAAAAAAAGGAGAAATTATTACACCAAAAGCACTCTGTGTTAAAAGACCTGGTACCGGACTTCCACCAAAATTTATAAACTATATCTTAAAAAAGGAAGCTAAGATAAACATTAAAAAAAATGAATTGATTACATTTGAGAAAATTTGTTAAAAAGGAGCAAAAATGAATAATATAAGATATTTTTGGAAAATGTTATGGAGCGAACATGCAGATTCAGATAACATATTTGTTCGAGCAAGTTTCTCTAAATGATATGGAATTCCCATAAATTCTAAGCTTTGTCAGTCAACATATATGTTTGATTTTGTGAGGGAAAAATGAAAGAGGAAGATATTTTACAAATAATTAAAAATCTTAAAGATGAACCAGAAAGAAAAAAGGAATTTCTTTCTTTATTAATTGAAATTCTTGACTTACGTGAAAATCCTTTTCATCCTTTGGTCTTTATAAATGGTGAACCTAAAATTGGGAAAAATGTTTACATAGGACTTTTTTCAGAGATCAATGCGAAAGATGGTGAAGTTATTATAGGAGATAACTGTGATATTGCATCTTTTGTTTCTATAAATGTTGCTGACTCTCACAGATTATGTATTGGCTTAGACGTAGAAATAAAAAGAGAGCCTATTATCATAGAACATAATGTATTTATAGGTTCTCATTCATTTATAAATGGTGATACCCATATTGGGCATCATTCAGTGATTGGTGCAGGAACCATTTTAATAAACGCAGGATATATACCACCTTACTCATTGATAATTGGTAATCCTGTAAAAATAAAAGTAAAGTATTTTCAGAAAAATAAAAAATATGGGAGAAAATTATGAAAAAAATTGATATGTTATTAGTTTACCCGATACCTACTACCGATTCACCTTTTAAACTTACTCCATTGTCAATTCTTTTTCCAGGAGCATTATTCGAAAAACAAGGTTTAAAAATAGCCTATTTTGATGAACGATTTGATTCTGAGAAAATGTTAGTCGAATTAATTAAAGATTCAAAGGAAATTGGAGTTAGCTCTTTCACTGGTTACCAAGCAGGACGAGCTGCCGATATTCTCATAAAGGCCAAGAGGATCAATCCTCATATAATTGCTGGAGTTGGTGGACACCATGCGAGAATTCTACCAGAACAAGTCTTAGCCGAGCCTTTTGTAGATAAAGTTTGGACAGACAGGGTTTACGGTGAAGACCTGTTTCCATATAATGAGAATACTAAAATCCATTTCCAGCGTACAGATATGCAATATTTTACTTCGCGAGGGTGT
>SDBT01021275.1_pt1 | contig 10143 bp, 18 predicted proteins | sample 2277101 | NCBI WGS metagenome assembly SDBT01 (sample SAMN10404973, study PRJNA504765) | marine sediment metagenome | isolation source: marine sediment core GS10_PC15, 103 cmbsf | place: Arctic Ocean: Southern Knipovich Ridge | collected 2010
GTTCACAAACCCTTCTGGAAATCCCGCTTGTTGTGGAGTGATGGATGATTTTAGTTGGGGATGTAGTGCTGGAGCTTGTAGTTAATGAAAAAAGGAATAGGAGATGGATGGGATGAAGAAGAAGGATATTTTTAAAACTAAGTCATTAATTTTATTATCATTGATTTTATTAATCATTGGTATAGCAACAGCACAAGTAATCTCAAACATTGACTTAAACTTTAATTTAGAAGATAAAGAAACTTTAAGCAGGGTTGGTGATGGTATTGGTTTGATTGAAAAAGAAAGAATGCTGTTTGACGAGAACGGAACAAACTATCTAAATGAAACTTATATTGATACATTAAAATTAATTCCATTGAATTGTGAAGGAGCTTACTGCCATTTCAAACTATATGAAGAGAACGGAATAAACAAACCATTCAAAGTAAAGTTAGAAAGTATATGTGCAAAGGAAGGAATATGTTTAGAGGATGGCTTTGAATATGAATGTTGCCTAGAATGGAGAGCAGAAACAGACAATGAAGTATTAGCAAAGGCAGAGATTAAATCAAAAGAGATTTTAAATAAGATAGTAAGCATAACAAAAGATAGAGAAAGCAGAAACAAAGAAGAAAGGTTTGAGGAGATGGATATATCCATATGAATAATGGGAAAAGGAAATACAATAAGCATAATATTCACATTGTTAGTAATAGCAATTTATTTAATTCCAAACTTTGCTTCAGCTTTGCAGGTTGATATAAACAAAAACAAATATCAAAAGACAGATAAAATAATTTTCAATATGAAACTGGAACAATACAATGAAAAAATAAGTAACGTAACCTTATTTATTGATGGTAATATGGTTTGTAATGGCTGTGACTATAACGAGATAGAACAGAACTTTGGTTACGGTTATGGATATGGTTACGGTTACGGTTACGGTTACGGAAACAATAACAATAACTTTGAAGCAGAACTAACTTATTCTTTCAACAACTTAAATGAAGGTGAACATTCCTACGAGATAATATTAAACTCCAGATACAATAATAAAGGAAAGTTTAACATAGAAGAGGAAGTAAGTGGAAGCATCGGAGGAGGGGGTGGAGGCAGATATAAATATTCTACAAATGTATTTAAAAACCCAATAGTAAAAAATATCACTAAAGAAGAACCAATAGAAAAAGGAATAATAGAAGAGGAGATAATAGAAGAACCAATAGAGCCGATAGAAGATTTAGAAATTGAAGAGATAGAAGAACAGATAGAACAGGCAGAAGAAAAGAAAGGGATTGGAATCTATATGGGGGTAGTGGCAGTTGTTATGATCATACTTATACTTGGATTGATTATATATTATAGGAAGAAAAATAATGTACAATGAAATGGACACTAATAATTTTTATAATGGCTCTGTTGATGTTTCCAATAGCTTATGCTTTAACAGATTGTACAGGAATAATGGTCAAAGGAGATTTACCCTGCATAATATTCGGTTCTTGGATACCAGAAAACAACTGCAATACATACGAAGCAAAGATATTCAACGAAGTGCCAACACTCCTGGATACAAGAGCATTAGGGAGTTATGGGGGAACTGGATTATGCAACACAACATTTGGAAGAAATTCAAACGAAACAGAATTGGGAAGTTATTATATAAATTTCACCTATGGCGATACCATGAGGGTAATAATAGAGGAGGACAATAATATGTTAATTGCGTTAGTGATTGGGGTTAGTCTCATAGTTGCATTATTTATAATACTGACTTTTGCTGTAAAAGATGATAAGCCATTCCTAGCAAACTTCTTCTTCCTGGGGATATTCATATTCACAACAGTATTATCCAATCTATTATGGAAGATAACTAATGTAAACTCTGCACCATACGAGCCAATCATGTTTGCCGTTTACAGGATATTTTTGATTATAACAATGCTGATGATGTTCATAGTATTAGTCATGCTAACAGTTGAAGTAGTGAAGGTAAGAAAGATAGCTGGAAATCCAGTAGATAATTATAGAGATAATCTAAACAAAAATGAGTAGGGTAACCTTCGATAAAAAAGTGGAAGTGCATTTAAACGAAATAATAAATAGGTTAAAACAGATGGGGATTAGCCCAGTATCAAAGTCAATGGCATTGAGAGTTATAGTAGATATGAACGAAGAAGCCCAGGTCAAATTAAAAAGAAAGAGGAGGAGCAAGTTCGGACTGTTGTTTAGATGATAAGAACACCATTAAGAAGGAAAAAGAAAGGGCAGATTCAACAGATAGCATTTTTCTTGATATTGATATTTACAATTACATTTACATTATTGATAGCAAGATACATATTTGTCCAGTTCGATGAAGCACTGGAAGATGATGGTTTGCACACTACAGAGAGCAGACAGGCTTTGGTAGATATGAATGTTGCATTCCCAACCTTTGATAATATGATTTTGGTGGTTCTTATATTACTAACTATAGGATTAATTGTAACAAGTTTTTTCATACCGACACACCCCATATTTATGGCCATAAATGTATTTGGGATATTCTTCTTGGTTTTCATGGGTATGCTGTTAAGCAATATGTATGCTGACATCATAGCAGAATCTGTAGAGTTAGCATCTGTCTATAGCACATTCCCTAAGTTAAACTTTGTGATGAACCAGCTTCCTTGGATAGCTGCTATACTGGTTTTCATTGTTACCATAGTTCAATACAGCAAATTCAGGAGTGGAGGATAATGAGAAAAGGATATGTGATAATACCTGTAATATTATATATAATCCTTCTTAGTATTTCTGTCTCTGCTGGTGTTGATGATATTGATATGCAACTTCTTTTTAATGGTAACCTTGATGATGAGACTGGAAATTTCACTTTTGTATTGTTAGAGGGAGATGAGGAATATATCACAGACCAAAAACAAGAAGGGACATCTTCACTTTGGTTGGATGGAGATGATTGTATTGTAAATACCACAGGAATAGTTGATGTAGTTGCTAACCATACTACTTCTTTTTGGGTATATATAAATTCAACAGTCCCAGACCAAGCTATTGGTCAGATAGTGGGTGCTAATCAGGATACTGGTGGTGAATATGTTATCTCTCTTGTAGTATCTTCAGGTGTTTACAGTCTTAGTTGGTCAGTCAATAACAACCCCCCACTTGTTGCACCCTTTGGTGCAGACCATTTAGATACTTTCTTCCATGTAGCTTTTACATATAACGGAACTCATAAGATTATCACCTTTGATGGCATTGAGAATAAGACAGAAGTCCATGCCTCTCCAACCTCCTCTACAGGAAAACCTTATGCTATTGGATGCAAGGGAACTGGACAGAATAATGTAAATGAGATAGCATTAGATGATTTCAGGATTTATATGAAGGAACATCTTACCCCTGCTGAAATTCTTACTCTTACAGAGGCATTACCAACAGGAGCTACAGAAACACCAACAATAGTATTCCCAAGCCCAGTAGATAATGCAATAAATAACACCAATGTAACATTCAATGTTACACACCCCTCAACTTTAAATGATGTAACCTATTATCTGTATTTTGGAACTAGCTCAACATTGACAGAGGATGATTTAATACTCAATAACACAGTGAGGAATGCAAGTGAATGGAAATCTTTCAGAACAAATGTTTCTGATGGTGAATATTTTTACAAATGGAAAGTAAGGAACACAACAAATAATAATTTCTCAGGCAATACCACTATCAGGGCTTGGTCTTTGGACACAACAAAACCGATAATAATAATTCACCCAAACAATGCCTTTAACTCCAGCGATGTATCTTCAATAAACCAGTATGGAGATTTTATGTTCATAAATATAACCATAACAGATGAGACCAGCCTATTTGGTTTTATGTTTAATATAACCAGAGCAGGAGTATTGTTCTTCAACTATATCAATGTAAGCCTATCTGAAAATAAGACATTTAATTATTCAGTCAATATCAGCATTACAACATGGCCAGAGGGAGTCTATGATATTAATGTTTCTGCGAGTGATGCCCATACAACTGCAAAGATAGAGGATTATGATGTATCAAGATTATTAGGCAGGATTACATTTGACACTACAGAAGGAAACGAGATAAGCATATCTGGTGGTGGGGCATACTCAACAGACTACACAAAAAGAAGTGACAGGTATGAATTTGGTTTTAATTATATCCTTACATCTACAGAAAGGAGATTCACAATAAGGTCGAAGAATAAGATATACTATCTCCCAGACAGCAGTTATGCAGGACATTTCGTTATTATAGACAAGGGCCTTAATGGAAACTGGATAGACTTTGAAGGTATAGGAAATGATTATTCTGTAAGAAAGATAGATGATTTTGAATATGAGATTACTTTTATCAATCTTCCCCTGTCCAATAAGATAACTGCCAAAAGTATAGGTGGAGTAAATGTAGTTACTCAACTTTTCAAATGGTACAGGGGAAACTTTACAACAACATCACCAAACGCAACAGCATTTGGAAACACAGAAACATTCATATTAAACATCACAAGAAATACATCTCATGTAAATCCTAATGCAACACTTATCTATGATGGGACTGAGTTTACTACTACAACAACATTTGATGATGACTATGTTGCTTTCTCCAGAGATTTGGTAATTACTCAACCACCATCAACTTCTGAAAAGATTAATTTTACATGGTCTGTTAGTATAGTACAATCTGATACAAGTACATATCATTTCAATATATCAAGCACTATCAATGTAAGTGAATCATTATTGGATAATTGTTCTTCTTATAATAAGACTGTCTTGGCTATAAGTGGAAAGGATGAAGAGACAGATGCAGAGGTAAATATAACTCTAGACATATTGTTCATACCCCTATCAGATTCACCAGGGATAAATAATAGTTATGAACTGACTGGAAGTTCAAACTATACCTTCTGTTCAAATTCAGATGATAATTTTACATTGGATTCAATAATGGAATATGGGGATGGGGTAACCTACACAAAAAGAAAATATTATCTTAATAGTTTCTCTATAAATCCTTCAGAGATAAGTGAGGTTACACTTTATCATCTTAACAACAGCAAGGCAAGTGAGATTGTATTTACAGTGTTTGACACAACTACTGGGGATAAAGTTCCGGGGGCATTCATAAAGATACTTAGGTTCTATCCTGGAGAGGATGTATTGAGGATTGTTGAGATAGACAAGACAGATGAATTAGGAGAGACTTTGGGTAAGATGGTATTGGCTGATGTGTTCTATCAATTCCTTATAGAGAAACCAGCAGGAACAATTAAGTTAGATACTGGTGTATTGAGGATATTAAGCCTTACAAGAAGTTTTGGAATAACATTTGCGGAGGATGTACTTGATACATGGAATAAGATACATGGGGTTTCTACATCCGTTACTTGCACTAAGGGAACTCAAACTTGTAGAATGATTTGGAGTGATTCATCAAATATAGTTCAGGATGCAACATTAGAAGTATGGGGGACAACAGGACTAACAAATAATTTATTATCAACACAAACAATATCTGCAGCTGCAGGAACAATCTCTTATACCATTGTAGAAGATACTACTGGGAGGGCATATACTGCGAAAGGATTCATAGAAAGTAATACTGGAACTTCACTCTATGGTGTAGGTATAGCATCATTACTATTTTCAGATAATCCATTCTTCACAAATGAATCAGATAGATTGGCATCTTTATTCCCATTATTCCTTTTGGTTGTTGTAATTATATTTGCCCTCATAGATTTTGGTGTTGTGGGGATAGTAATTGGGGCATTGTTGGGGATGATTGTTGGTTCAATGATAGGTATATTACCCATAGATCCATTTTATCTGATTAGCTTTATACTTATGGCTATAATATTGATATATAAATTGTCAAAATGAAACTACAAAACTTTTTAATTGGAATTGGAGTTTTTGCCTTATTTACTGTGATAATATTTGGTTTCATCAATACAAGTGGAACTGATTGTGCAGGGATATACTGTGAGAATTTCCTTAATATAACCCATGATGAAACGACTAGCAAGGCCATTTCAAATATATCTACAGTTGGTGCAACAACGAAGTCTGACTTTGAGGGTGTTGGGGATGATATGGAAAGTTTTACCAGTAATCCAGATGCACCAGAAGAACCGACAGAAGGGAATATGTTAGCAAGAGCAGTAAAGGTATTGATAGGCCTTCCTAGTTCATGGAAACCAGTAGCTAATGTAATGAGGATGATTGAAGAACAATTTTCAATACCAGAAGAATTTACACAATGGGTTATAAGCTCAGTGATTATCATAATAATCTTAATCCTACTAGCTGCATTCCTTAAAAATAAATTACAGAGTTGATAAGATGAGTATTTATAGAAAAGATTGGTGGAAAAAGTATAGACAAACACCACAAAGGAAATCATGGTTAAAAAAATATTATCAAACACAAAAATATAAAGAACATATCAAACAAGTTAATAATAGTATAGGAAGAAAAGAATATATGAAAAAATATAATCTAACTTATAGTCAAACACCACAAAGAAAAATATATTTTAAAAAATATCAACAATCACCGAAATATAAAGCTTATGTTAAAAAACGTAATCAATCTGTGGAACGTAAAGTTTATATGAAAAAATATGGATTAACACAAAAACAAAAGGATTATAGAAAAAGGTATTACCAATCTCCACATGGAAAAATAGTTTTAATGAGGAATCAATTAAAAACAAGTTACAAAGGATATTGTAAAAGATATGCTAAAAACTATTATCATACACCAACTGGAAAAATGGTGATAAGGGGGGTAAGGGCAAGAAGAAAAAGAAACCTAAGTTTTATCCCAATAATGGATAACCCATTTCCAAAAGAGATAAAAGTAGATTATCACCATATCAATGATATTTTTGTTATACCCACGCCAATGAAATTACATAGAAAAACATTAGGTAAAAAACATAGAAATAAAAGTAATCAATTATTAAATAGATTAGGTTTTAACATTAATATTTTTAATCAAGGAGGTGAATAATATTCCATACGTCTATTACAACTTGACCAATCTTACATCAGCAGGAAATGATACAACCATCCTTACATTTGTAAGTGAAGTAAATACAATGATGAACGGAGTTCCTGCTTTATTGATGCTTATAGCGATAAACATAATTTTAGTAATGGCATTGATTGGAAAAGGTTTTGATCCTTTCAAAGTATTTGCATCAACAAGTTTTGCCATGGTGATTTTGGCAGTCATACTATATCCAATGAGTTTAATATCTGGATTTACACTAATCTTATTCTGTGTTTTAAGCCCAATATCTATATTTGTTCTATGGGTATTTGGGGATAAGGCAGTCTAATATCCCTTTTAAGGTAAAAAGGAATATAAATGATTATTTCTAAAACCCTTATAAAATATACATGGAGGTGTATAAATGAAATTATTAAAGAAAGCTCAAGTCGGCGGTTTGCAAGGCTTTATATTAAGCATTGTAACTGTAGCAATAGTTCTAGCTATTGGCTTGATTGTATTAAACGAACTAAGTGATGCAAGTACCAGTGATGGGACTTCAAGTGGAACAGCAACTGCAGCGACAAACGCAACAGACTCAATAATAACAAAACTAGCGACTGTACCCACATGGATCGGGATAATCATAATTGTTGCATTAGCTTTCATAGTATTGTCTTTCTTCGTAGGTAAGAGGCAATAAGAATGAAGCTGCTAAAGAAGGGACAAGTCGGAGGTCTACAGGGTTTCATCCTTTCTATAGTGACTGTTGCCATAGTTTTGGCTATTGGATTGATTGTATTGAATGAACTGGCAGATACGCAAAGAGGAACAAGCGGAACTGTTTGTAATTCCACAGGTGGAATAAATGACTGTGGAGCAGCATACAATGCAACAACTAACATAATAACAAAACTAGCGACTGTACCCACATGGATAGGAATTATTATAATTGTCGCATTGGCTTTTATAGTATTGTCCTTTTTCATAGGTGGAAGGCAATAAAAATGAAGCTGCTAAAGAAGGGACAAGTCGGAGGTCTACAGGGTTTCATCCTTTCTATAGTGACTGTTGCCATAGTTTTGGCTATTGGATTGATTGTGTTGAATGAACTGTCAGATACTCAAGTAGTAACTGTAAGTAGCGGTGATTGTAATACAACCACTGGTGGAAGAGTCAGTGGATGTGGAGCAGCATACAACGCAACAACTACGATTATAGCAAAACTAGCAACTATACCAACTTGGATAGGGATAATTATAATTGTCGCATTGGCTTTTATAGTATTGTCCTTTTTCATAGGTGGAAGGCAATAGTAAAGATGAAATTCCGAAGAAAAGCACAAGTTGGTGGATTACAGGGATTCATCCTTTCAATCATTACAGTAGCCATAGTTTTGGCTATTGGATTGATTGTGTTGAATGAACTTGCAGACACAGCGAAGGAATTAGATACTACATCTGTACTCAACGAGAGTATTGCAGAAGGTGGCACATTATCTGGTGGTGCTGAATTGTTCATTGGTGCAAGTGCATGCAGAAATGGAAGCATGGTTGCTATGGACTTAGGTACATTATGTAATGTATCTAGTGCTGGATTAGTCAGATTGGATTTGGAGAATTTCTCTAATGTAAATGGGTTTATTGATTACTCCCATTATACACCATCTGCAGCATACAACAGCTCAAGGACAATACTACAGAAACTAGCAACAGTACCAACATGGCTAGGGATAATCATTATAGTGGCTTTGGCCTTTATAGTGTTATCGTTCTTCATTGGAAAACGACAGTAACAACCAACTAAACTCTTTTTTTGGGCTTACGCCCATTTTTATCTATTTTTTACACTTATATGTATCACCACCACCCTTAAGGTGGTTTAGTCTGGGTTGCCTCTGTCCTATGTGGGCAGGGGTTACTTTTTCTTAGATGTTTTATGTCTAGTATTGGACATTATAATTTAATATGTCTAATATTAGACAATAGGTTTATATAGTATCTCTTACTAATTATTAGTAAAATGTTAAAAACAATTAAGATTCAGGAAAACACACATAAGAGACTTGAAGAAGCAGGGAACAAGAATGAAACATTTGATGATATTATTAATAGGGCATTGAATGCCTTAAACACAACAAAATAATACAAACCAACATAATGCAAGTCAAAACAAATCATTCCAAGACAAGTCCCGGCAAAACCAAACAGATTCAATAAAAAGGAGGAAAAAGGTGATACAAATGGAGATAATAAATCTGAGTGATTATTTTTGGGTTAGAGAACTTGAGGAATACTAAAATGTCTCAAGCCGATGCCTTAGGATTTCTAAAGAGATATAAGGGAGGTTGGTACACATCAGAAGAGATAGCTTCTAAGATTGGTATAAGCCATAACTCATGCACAGCCAACCTTACAAGTTTAATAAGTCATAGTTTAGTCAGTAGAAGAAATAATATCAAAAATTTAAGAGTAGTTGAATACACATATAAAAATGGTAGATAAAAACCCCCATAAAAAGGCTTACTTCAAGAAGAAGAAACCAAAGCTGCCTGATAATGTTAATGAGTATGAAGAAAGGCAGAAGTTCAGGGAGATGGGTGGAGAGATGGAAAAATGAATCAAAAGGACTATAAGGCTATTGGTGAGATAATTAAGTGTGACTTACCAGATAAGGAAGATGTTGATAAGGAAATTAAAGCTTTCTTTGTTGATAAATTAGCCGACTATTTTGAGAAAGAGGATAATTTAAGAGCATTACCAAATGGTATTCAATCTAGTGATTTAAAATTTAACAGAGAGCAATTCTTAAAGGATTGTGGGGTAAAATGATACCAGAAGAAGAGCCAGAAGCTCCACTAACACATGAGGAGATTGAATTGAAACTGAATAAGATAGACTTACTGGAAACGAAGTTAGCAAAGCATGATGTTGATATTGAGATATTGAAGAAAAGGATAAGTAAACTTCAGGATCAAAAGGAGGATAGAAAATGAACTTTATGGAAGCTGTTAAAGCTATGAAAGAAGGTAAGAAGGTTAAAAGACGAGGATTATATCCAGTATATCTCAATAACAATAATTTTGTTTTTCATAATGAAGATGAAGAAAGAGATTATACTATTG
>SDBT01021276.1_pt1 | contig 10143 bp, 24 predicted proteins | sample 2277101 | NCBI WGS metagenome assembly SDBT01 (sample SAMN10404973, study PRJNA504765) | marine sediment metagenome | isolation source: marine sediment core GS10_PC15, 103 cmbsf | place: Arctic Ocean: Southern Knipovich Ridge | collected 2010
GCCAAGTGCTCTTGATACAGGCCACCGCCGAAGGGCTACTCTAGGGAGATAGGACATGGGCATGGACGCCGAAGAAATTGCCAAACTAGCCAACATCGGCCTTGGGGCGGCGATCAACATCCTGGTAGCCGCTGTTGGCATAGCAGCTGCCAGAGACATGGTTGGGGCCATCCAGGCGAAGATGGTCAAAGATGGACGAGGCCCAACCGAAGCGGAAATTGACCTCCTGGCCGCTGACCTCATGGCGCGAGGCCAGCGAATCCAAGACGCTTAAATGTGGAGTGCCCTCAAGCTACTCGCTGAAGCGGTTGGGCTCGTCAGGCTGTGGACACGCTTGGCGGAACGAAAGGCCGACCGCGCCCAAGGTGCTAAGGCTCAACAACTGAGGAGCAAAAGCGATGAGTTGGTGGAGACAAAGAAACAGTCCCGCATCGCTGCTACTGTCCGTCGGCTTACTTCTAAGCCTCGGGATCTTGCTAAGTTCCTGCGGAAGCACAAAGACCGCTGACGCTCTTCCCCAAGGATCCTGCCCGGCACCGCAGATTGCCGAATGGTCGGACGAGGTTTGGGAGGCACTGGCGCAGGAACTCGAGATTGGAGAGCCCGAAACTGAGTGGGAACAGTCAGAGCTTCGTTTCCGACTGCATGTGATTCTACCCAGCATTGGCACCGAAGGTCAGGTGTCGTTGTGGGATCTGTTTCCAGAGACATTCAGCGCACTACAAGAGCACATCGTTCTTCGAGAGCAAATTCTGGGTTGCTCAAAAACAGCCGTCTAAAAGCATAATTTATATTGCCCACTCGATCGCGGCACATTGGCCCAGATCGTCCTGGTCCCACACGATCCAGCAAAAATCGTGCATCCCACCCTTGGCCGGCGCATCCTGCCAGCCCGGCGGCATCGAGGGCCTGCGGGATAGGACTAGGATCAAGTGAGGCGGGTGCTCCGTGAACAGTTTGTGCCGGCGTTGAGAGGCCAGGAAATCCAGCCGCACCAGTATGGCTACCTTGCCGCCCGTGTGCTTCAGAGCATGACGTGCGAAGGCTTCGGCCAACCGATAGGGCGGGTTGGTCACGATAGAGCCGAAGGCCGGGACGTAGCCTTTGGGATTCAGAAAATCGTATTTCTTTTTGCCCATGGAAATGTCGGTGCCGATCACTTCAAGTTTCGTCCATGATCGGAGGGTCGATACCATATCGCCGCGCCCGGCGGCGGGCTCCCAGATCGGGCCGCGCAGGGCATAGGATTGCACCAGCGCTTGCGTGACCCACGGCTGGGTATAATAGGAATCGCCGTCGCGCCGTTCCCAGGCGGGCGGGCCCGTCATGGCCCGGTCAGTCATTACGGAAGGGGGCGTAAGGGTCACGGTTAAGCTGTTTAATCTCGTTGTCGGTTAAAACCCGCGTGAAAATGGCACGCACAAAAGGGTCCGCAAATAAATACTTTCCGACTAAATATTCCTCGTCAGCAAAAACGGTTGCGGCCTCTTTCCAGAACCAACTCCAATCATTCAGCGCCGGAGGGACGGGCATGAGGGGGGCGACGACCAGCGCGCTTGTCCCTAGCAGGAAGGCGCGACGGGATATCATTTCACTGGTCCTATCCTGATAGCGATGTGGTTGATATCCGGGTTCATTAACGGGGCTCCGCGCTCCGCGTCCGCGTGGGCGTCCACCAGATCAATCCGGGCGTCTATTATCTTGCCGGAAGCGGGCCCGCCCTCCCACGCTTTATTTGGGTGGTTCACGGCCACATGGACCCAATACTCACCGTCGCTTGTCCGGGCCAGTTCGATGGCCCCGCCGGGAAACTCCAAGATCGTATAGGCTTTTTCGATCTGCCTATCCTTGTCGCCGTATAGGGCGAAGCGGCCCGCCGCCGGTTGGCCCGGAAAGTTACAGTCGGAGCCGCGATTAAATTTTAGGATTTGGCTCCGCAGGCGGGCGGTTTCGTCTTGTTCAAGTGATAGGGCGTGTTCAGTTTCGCTCTGGTCTGGTCCGTGTGTCATAGCTTGTCCTCCGCGAGCGCGGAATCCGCCGCAGCCTGTAGCGTGATGTGAACGCCGTCTATATCGAGGGGATCGACCGGGTGATCCTTTATCTTGGTAAGCCAACCCCGCAGCACCGTCACCCGGTCCTCCAGGGCGTCGTTGGCTTCGGCCAATTCCGGGGCACTAGCCAGCAGCCGTGCCGCGTCCTCCGGCTCCGTTCTAAGGGCGACGCAGCCGTGTAGATTGATCGTCGCCAAGCAGGATCGGTGCCCGATAGCATTAGGGGGGGAGCCCACGGCCCAATGCCAGTTACCAGATTCCACATGCCCATTTTTATACGCTTCCAGCTTTTCCATATTTTCCTCCGTTCAGTTGCACCAGCCTTTTCGCTTGCCGCCGTGATAAGCCCGCGCCAGCCCGGCGGATATAAGATGCTGTCCCAGGTCGCCAAAGACAGTCTCGATATGGGCCAGGACGCGCCCGCCGAACTTCCCCTTTGCTATCCCCCAAAGCCTGACCCGCGATCCCACCGGGGCCAGCTTCGCGGTAAGCTGGCTGGCCTTCGCCCCCTTGGCTTTTTCCGCCGGGCATTTCCCGCGCCAGCCCTTCTCCGGGGTGTCGATCAGCTTGACCCGCACGTTGATCCTGACCGTCCAGCCGGGCCACGGATGGGCATCTACCTTGATGGTGTCGCCGTCTATGATCCTGACCACCGTTGCCGAGATAACGGAAGCGTCCAGGGTCGGGCGGATCGTCGCGGGGCCGATCTTATCAACCTTGAAAACGTCCTCGCCCGTCCCTTCGGTCGGCTTGGCGCAAGCGTCCGAAACCGCGAGCCCAATAACGAAAGCCATCGTGCCCGCAATAACCGCACCAAGCCCGAAGGCGTTAGCGCCATCCTTAATCCATTCGGGTGCTTTCATGGCCCCACCTCTGCTTCGACTAGGCGGGCGTACACCAAGACGCCCGCTACAAATCCAATCAAGAGCCCCACGAGGAAACCGCCAAAACCCATCGCGGCCATAGCAAATTGGAGGGAGGTCATGCCTTCGGCCCTTTCGATATGAAATCAAGCGCCTGATTAAAGTCCTGCTCACTGATTCCCTTGAGGGTGATGCTCTCGCCTTCCCGCAACGGGAAGCTACCGAGAACGTCACGCAGGGCCTCGACGAGATTATCGGCATAATGGAGCGTCCCCGATAGGCCGCCCGGCCCTTCGGTCGTTTCCGTGATAAAGAATTTTGCAACCTTGGTCATGGCTTGGGCTCCTAATCGACCGGCGTTATTTCAGAATAGAGAACCGGGACTGGGCGGTGCCGTGGGTCGGTCACGATCAGCCCGACCTTTAAGTACTCGTCGGGGCTAAATGCGTAACCAACATCATCGCCATCCCACAAAAGGGTTCCGTTCTGATAGGTGCGAACACCGATATAAATGCCGGTTGTCGGCGGCTGTTTCCATTCAGGCTTCGTCCAGAACCTCCGATTACCCCTGTGCCGTCTAATAAGGTGTCCCGGTGCGGTCACTTTCTGCCCTAGTTCCATGGCTCGAAATTCCTCCTAAAAGGGTGGCTGCGGCCCCGCCGGGAAAGCCGGGCTTTCCAAGGCGGCTCCCCCGCTTGGGGTTGCGGAACCGCAGCCGTGGTCCCTGGCTACTGTCGTTCGGCTGGCCCTTCGTCGCTTATCGGAAGCCACTCCCCGCAATAATGCGTCGTCTGGGTCGAAGGGAAGGCCGCCGCTACGGAAGGGGCCCCCATCTGTTGATGCTGCTGGACGCCGATAATCTTAGGCGGGGCCGGGGCCTGATAGGCGAATAGGCTGGGGGGATACCGGCGGCAATTTCCTTGTGTCTTGTTCTCCGGCATATAATATTCACAGGTTCCGCAACTCTTGTTCATGCTCGCTTCCCTTCGTCGTCTGCTGTTATGGCGGCTTCCGCCACATCGAATAATTTAACGCCACTGCGGAGGGTTACGTCATAGGTCGTCCAGCCCTTCAGCCTCCGGCCTACTATCTCCCCGGTGTAATCTTTTCCGTTCCGCCGCCTGACCTTGACGACTTGGAATAGATCAAATTTTAGGGTCATGGGATCGCCCCCACAGAGCGAATTTATAAGCCTTCCGGCCTGATCGATTTTTGTGCTGTTGGGCCGTTCGATATATCCGCCCAGCCCTTTCCAGTTCGGAGAAGCGCCGCCATACGGGGAAGCCAAGCGCGTCCTCAACCTGTTCCGGGGCCAGGGGGAAGGCGCTGTTGTCGCGCATGACTTGAAGGATCGCGGCGTGCTGCTGCCCGGCGGCGCTGCTCATGGATCGCGCGGCGCTATGGCTGGTATCAACGTCCTCCGTCCTGGCCGCCTTGCGGGGATCGAACAGCCCCATGGCTGCGGCCTTCTCCTTCATCCTTCCCATCGGCTTCCCCCTTCCAGGCGGGCGCAATGGGCGTAGGGCTCGTCAGGTATCTTGTAGAGTCGGACCCTGTGGGTGCCGGGCTCAAATTCTTCAGTGTATCCTTGGGCGACCAGTTCATTCACCCGGCCCCGGCTGCTGTCCCGATTCATCCATTGCCCGTGGCCGCCGTCGTAGTATTCCCGCCGCTCGCTTTCCGAATAGGCCGCGCAGGCGTCACCCTGGCACAAGATTTTATGAAAGTGCGCGTGCCGACTGGGCCCGGAAGCCGACCCGCTCCCCGGCACGATCACCCGCGAAAAGAACGGGCACAGCTTTGCCAATAATTCCGATCTCAACATTTCCTTCCCTCCGTTTACCTGACTTCCTGAAATGAGCCCGGCTCAAATTTCACGACGGCATGGCAGCCCCAGAACCAGCTAGGCGGGTCGTCAGTAACCAAGCAGCGGACGCGCTGCTCGCCGTGGTATTCATGTCTAAAAACAAGCTGGCGTAGGGTCAGCCGATAAAACCGGGATTCCGTGGGCTGATATTTGTCGGGGCTACATTCCGAGTAGAGTTTAGCGGCCTGCTCGTCCACTAGGATATGGTCGCGGGCCTGGATACACATGGCAAGATCAACGTGCCCGGTAAGCTGCCCCTGCGAGTTATAGATTGGTGCCATTTTCATCTTTCCCTCCGTTCCCCCATTTTAAGCCGCTTCATTTTCGGTCTCCAGAACGGGCGGCTGGGGATTTTCTGTTTCCGTCCCTGCTTGGTGCGGCCCAGGAGTCGGTTGCCCTTGGCCCGCGCTGCCGCTTCCCTCTTGGTCTTAATCTTGTGGCACTCGACATGGAGCGGTTGCCAATTCCCGTCGTCGTTTGTTCCTGCCAGCCATAATGGAAGGGCGTGGTCCCACTCGATTCCGTCATGGCGATAGAAGGGAAAGCCGCACTCACCGCACCGCCCCGCGAAGCGCTCAATTATTTCCGCCTTGGCGGCGTCGGAGAGATAGCGGCGATCAGTCATTACCTTGCCTTGCCCTCCAGGCCCGCGCCTGATCTAAGAACGTCACGTAGCTGTCCGTCATTACGAGCGATTGCAGCGGTTCCGTTATCGGATGCTCGCGCCGTCTTTTATCGATCCAAGTGTAACCGCCGACCGAACTTACCGGCTGGCCCTTGGCCTTTAAGAATCTATAAATAATGCAACCGTACCCGTCGCTAAATCTAATCGCCGTTTCCGGCGGCTGGGTTTCTACCCAGGCGACTACCCTATCCAGGGTCAATATTTCGGTCATCCTAGACACCCGTTTGCGATCCTGATTGAAGAAATAAACAGAAAGGCTCCTAGCCAAAAAAGTCCCGTCCCGGTCGTCATTGCGGCACCCCCGATAGCCCGCAGAATCCCTGGCGCGGTGCAGGCGCGCGCGCTTGGCGGGGGGCCCTCATATATTTTAATGACTTCCGTCCCAGGTTCGGGGCGCGTAGGAGTTCGCCGTCGGATTTGGCGTCTACATCGTCCCAGGTCCAGCCTTCATTTCGCATAATGTAGTGCACCTTCGTTGCGATTTGCTGGCTGAAGGGCTGGGGCAGGGGGCCGCGCCACCGCCAATGGCTACACTTACTCGCAAGGCAAAGGTTCGAAGTCCCGGCCCCGGCGTCGTCGTCATTGGGCCAGCGATTCGCCGCCGTCCGGCCCCAATCATCGTCGCTTACCACCCGCGCTTCGGGGCACCATAATTTTTTCGCTTCCGCTTCCGTGTGCATCACGCCACCCCGGCTTTCTTCTCCAGGGCCCGGTCCTCCGATACCCAGCGGTCTACGATCTCCGCTATATCGGTTATCCCGCCCGCCTTGCCCTTGCCCCGCGTCTTGCGCCATTCGATCAGCAGCGGGACCACCGTTGCGCCCCTGACTTCGTTCCGGCGGTGATAGGATCGCTTGCAATTCGGGTGGCAGAAGCGACGGTCTGAGCGCGTCGCTGGGAACAATTTCCCGCAGCCCCGACAGTGGAGCGCTGGCACCTCTATACGGCGATTATCACCAGCGCCCGTCCGGCGCTTTGCGTCTTTCCTCAGAAACGCGGCATCGCTCTTAGCGGATACTCGCACCGTGCGATCAGCGCCCGTCCGGCGCTTTGCGTCTTTCGCCTTTACGGCCATGGGTCGTCCTCCTTGTTCGGTTCGTATCGTTCGATAATCCGCTGCGCTTTCGCCCGCAGCCTTTGGGCCCTTGCCACTAGACTCCGGGCGGCGTTCTCATAGCGCTGCGCCGATCTTAAAAGCTGGCTGGCGATCCAGACCAGCCGCCGCCCCTTGGGGGCGTAGAGCCGAGCGCCCAGCCCTAGCAGCAGATCGTCGCCGTCAGGCTCATTGTCTTGTTCTGTCATTGCCTTGCCTTGGATTGCCCTGCCGCTCCGCGCCCTGCCTATCCCGGCCTTGCCCTGCCGCGCTACGCAACTCCGTGCCCTGCCACGCCACGCCTGGATGCGTCATTTTTTCAATACCAGCACCACGCTCGAAGGCGCAGGCGTGAAATTCTCCGGGCGCGGGTTCGCCGCTACGCTCTTGTGCCGCCGACAGTAGTGGAGCATTGCCCCCGACGAGGCCCGGCGCTGGACCACGGCTGTGCGATTGCATCCCCGTTCTATATCCGGCAGCCGTTGCGAACGGTGATCACAGACTACCCGGCCATTCGTAAGAATCATTTTGTCTCCCTTCGATAAGTATAAGTCCGGCCCTGGTAGGACAGTTCAACCGACACCGGGACTTCGCCCTGGTCGGATTCAAAGTTGGTGCTAATGACCGCGCCATAGGACTGTAAATCCTTCAAGCTGGTGATCGCCCCCGCCAGGGCGGCTTGGCAGCGATCCGCCTTGGCCTGGGACAGCCGCTTGGCCGCTACCCATTTCGGATAGAGGGCGTTGCGAAGGCCCCGCTCCCGTTCCAGTTCTTCGATCTGATCCTTAATCATCGGGCTTCCCCCCCGCCACTAAAATCCGGCCCTTGGCGTCGGCTAATCTGGCGGCTTCGTCCGACCCGCCCCCGCCGCCGCCCACGGTAACAACAACAACGCCGTGGCCGCCCTCGCCGGGGCGATTCCATTTCCCCGTCGTTTTGAATATCGGGCGATCCGGGTCGGCGGGCGATCCCGGCAGCGGCGGGCGCTTCAGGGGCCGGAGCCGGGATTCGGATAGATGGCCCTGCATCGATCTGTCGGACGCGCGCATGACATCGTAGGTAATGGGATCGCTGCGGGTCCGGCCCCAGACCGTTCCGACGTACGTTTTCCTGCCGTCGTGGGCCAGGACCGAAACCCGCTGTCCAAGTTCGATCATTCGTATTCGCCTTCCATGGTCGGGATTGAAACGTCCAGCCGGACAAACACCTTCTCCAGCTTGGCCCAATTATTCTGCGCGCCCTTGCTTTCTATCCCCCGCAGCGTATCCAGAATATCGACCTTCGAAGCGGCGAAGCCGTCCCGGTCGGCTTCGGCGACCTCATGCTCAAGCGCGTTGGCAAACCATGGGAGCCACGATTTCCAAGTTCCTTTCGCGCCCATCGGCGAAGTCGGCTCCGGGGTTAGCTTGGCCCCTGTGTCGTCGGTAGGATCGCCGCTTTCCTCGCTGCCCGGCTGGCCGCCTTGCTTTTCCTCTATGGCCTTGATAGCGGCCTGTAGATCGTCGCGGGCCCCCTCCAATTCCTCGCGGGTCGCCCCAGCGGCCAGCGCCGCGAAGACTTCCACAATGGCTTCCTCGTTGGTTTCAAGAAATCCGGCAAGATTGTTGGCGTTGCCGTTGCTCAAAAGCTGGCCGGTCAATGTCAGGAAGGCGGTGGCCCAATCGTCAGCCGTATCATATTCGTGGCTGGCCCCGTCTACGTCGGTCAGTTCGAATGTGACGGTTTCGGCGCTGCCTTCGATTTCCTCGCTTGGGGGCGGGGGCGGCAGATTGCCGTATTCCATTCCGGCGGCTTCCTCCGCTGATAGATCGCTGCCGATCTGTTCGGGGAAGGCTTCCCGCAGCGCTTCGGCTTCGGTGCATTTGGCAAGCTGTCCGTAGACCCGCTTTTTCCACATGGCGTTGGGTTCGGGGCTGCGGCCCATGCGGGCGTATGTCTCTTTCCAAAAGACCTGTGCCGTATAGGCGTTGCGCATCTGGCCCAGCTTTTTGTAGACCGTAATCTTGCACCATGCCGGATAGGTCATGTTGACGCCGCCGATTTCCTCAGTCACATCGGGCCCGAATACCGGCTCGTCCTTCCCCGCGTATTGCTTGGTGCGCGAGGCCGTGGTCCTGAGTTCCGAAATGCCCGGCCAAACGGTGTCGATGTTTCCGCCCTTGCCTGGGCCGTGCAAATCCTTGTCCCAGATCGGGACGATATGGCAGGGCTTTTTCATCGGGTCCAAATTCCGCGCCTTGCAATAGCGCAGCACCATGAGGACCGAATTGACCGCAGCGTCCCGGTAGAGGACTTCGCGCAGGGTTTTGAACGCCCCCGCGCTTACGCCCAATTCCTTCAGTTCTGCGTCTACCTCTTTGTTGACGACCAGCGCCGTCGATTCCTGTGTCTTAGCCATGATTTCCTCCGTGGTTAAAATGAAACGCTTTTACTTCCTTGCCTTGGATTGCCGGGCCATGCCGGGCCTCGCGCTGCCTAGCCCGGCCTCGCCAAGCGCAACCGATCCGTGCCATACCGGGGATCGCCCCGCCTCGTTGTGCCGTGCCGTTCCTTGCCTTGCCCCGCTGTGCCAAGCCAGAACTTGCCCAGCCGAGCCGTGCCTTGCCTCGCCATAAGAATATTTTAATCGTGCGGACGGATAGCTTCAAACCAAACCTCGCCTTGCTTCGCTGCGCCTTTCCATGCCCTGCCCAGCCCCGCCCAGCCTCTTCTCGCCTTGCTGCGCCTAGCCATGCAAGGACACGCCTTGCCTAACTTTGCCGGGCCCACTACGCCTTGCGTTTCTGTGCCGCGCCGCGCTGTGCGGTGCCTTGCCACGCCTTGCCTAGCCTCGCCGGTAGAAAATTCATCAACCAAATTCCTTGCCTTGCTTCGCCGCGCCTTTCCACGCCTCGCCATGCCACGCCCCGCTTGGCAGAACCACGCCTTGCCTCGCGTTGCCAAACCACGCCCTGCCTATCTCAGCCTTGCCGCACCGCGCGACATATCGATTAACATTTCCTTGCCTTGCCTTGCTTCGCTTCGCCGGGCCTAGCGCTGCCGCGCCAGCCCTTGCCTTGCCTCGCCGCACCACGCTACGCCTAGCAGCGACCGGCTGTGCCTCGCCTCGTTATTCGGCAGCGACCGCCTGCGGTTGTTCGGAGGGGATCGATTCCTCGATTTCATTCCAGGCCGTTACCACAAAGCGCCCGTATTGGCCCTTGCAGGCTGGCCGGAAATCCCCCAGCCCGATCCGCTTACCGCAGGCGTCGATGATTTCCCGCAAGAGTGCCGACGACATAATCTCGTCGTCCAATTCAAGCGAGAAAGTTAGCGACCAATCGTGGAACATGGGCCTATGGGCCAGGATGCGCCCGCCCGTTGAGGGGATTCGAACCGCCCGCGTATCGACTTCCCAACCCCCCTTGGAAATTATCGGGATTTCGACCTGTTCAATAAAGACGCAGGCCGGGATCAGGCTAGTCTTGAGAGTCGTTACTTTCGACTTCCCATTCTTAAAGAACGTCCCGCCGTCGATAATACAGCGCAGGACATTCGGGCTGGGAATTATCCAAGTCACCCCGTCGATCCCGTAGTACAGCTTT
>SDBT01021277.1_pt1 | contig 10143 bp, 5 predicted proteins | sample 2277101 | NCBI WGS metagenome assembly SDBT01 (sample SAMN10404973, study PRJNA504765) | marine sediment metagenome | isolation source: marine sediment core GS10_PC15, 103 cmbsf | place: Arctic Ocean: Southern Knipovich Ridge | collected 2010
GTATTGGATGTGAACCAAAAAATTCCTGGCACTGATGGTGGTCCTCTTTATATAGCAGCTTACAACGGCAACTTAGAGGTCGCAAAAATGTTACTTGAAGAAAAGCATATTCCATTGAACTACAAAAACTTTAAAGCCTTTTATGAAGCTATCCAAAGGGAAGAAAGACCAATGTTTTCCCTGTTAGTTAAGCATGCAGAATACGATGATAAAAGCATCGTTTTATCAGACATTGTATTCAAAAAAATGATCAAGGATGAATACAAAAAAAATATGATTGATATTGTGCTTGAGAGTGGTGCTGATATTAATGCCAAGGATCCTGCTGGATTCACTCCTTTGGACTCCGCTATCCATAACACCAATAAAGAAATAACTAAATTTTTACTTGAAAAAGGCGCCACAATAGAAGACCATCATTTTCATTTTAGCCAACACAAACCCAACATATTAGAACTTTTGCGCGTTACACGTGAAAATCGCACAAAGCGTGGAATTCTAGCAGTTGCCCCCATACTGCGTAAAGAAGGATTCCCTAAAGAAATTGTAGAACTCATAGCAGAGCAAGCGGGACTAAAAGTTCCAATTCGCGAAGCAAGCGAGAAAGAAAGAAAAGAGCCCCGAATAAACTTTTTAAAAGAAGAAATAGACAAACAAATTAAAAGACGAATCAAAGAGATACAGGGGCAAACACTAGAGCAAGCAGATACAGGCTTATACCTCCCCGAAGGTGTTGATGACCTCATAGTAGAGCAAGTGGAACTAGAATTTCCAAAAAGAGAAGAGCCACCAAAGCTCATAAAAAATGAAATAGTTAAACAAGGTAAAAGAATACTCCAAGCAATACGGGAAAAAAGAATACAAAGCAAAGAAGAAATAAAAAGGCTTTCTCGGATGGCAGAGGGAATGGAAGAAAAAGAAGAATAGTTTTTTATCTTGCAAAAAACTTTGATCCCATAGTTTTCAAAACAGAGAACAGCAGTCGCTGATTTTACATTTTATATTTTTTTTAGTATTACATTGACCGTTACCTTAGTCTCGATTTTTGATAAAAAAAGGAAACGGTTTTATGAAGCAAAAATCTATTCTTATATCTTTATTATTCTCCTTTTATACCCTTACTGCCACATCAGAACAAGCTATTCCAAACGATGTTCATCAGCATGCAATTGCAAGAGAATATTGTTTGCTTGCACAACATATGGAACAAGCAAATCTCACGGCCAAGGCACAATTTTTTTATCAAAAAGCAATAGAATTGGTACCAGAGCACGCTGATGCAAATATTCAACTCGGTAGCATATATTTTAATCAACACAGTATTGAACAAGCGATTTTGTGCTATCAAAACGCATTAAAAAGTAGGCCAAACGATCCACATATTTTATTTAATCTTGGTCTGTTTCACACGCAGCAAAAAGAATGGCAAGAGGCAATCACGTATAGTAAGAAAACAATTGAACTCGATCCCTCTCACGAAAAAGCATACATCAACCTTGGCACTGCATATGAAAAAAGCGATAACAAACAAGGTGCCATTGAAGCGTATAGAAAGGCCGTACTGCTCAACCCTGAATCATTTGACAATCAACACCGCTTAGGAAATTTGTTGCGGCAATATGAACAACTTGAAGATGCTATTGAACCATACAGAAAAGCGATTGCACTACAGCCACGCAATGTGCATATCATGATGGATCTTGCCAATGCCTTGCATATGCTCGATCGAAATGAAGAGGCACTCGAACTCTATAAAGACGTTGTAGAAATTAATCCAAACATTCTTTCTGCGTTATATAATTTTGGGTTCACGCTTAAAAAGCTGGGGCACCTTGAACATGCCATGCAAGTGTATCACCAACTGATTGCGCAAAAACCTGATTATGCCCATGCACACTTTAGCCTTTCTTCTATCTATCTGACGCTCGGAAATTTTGAACAAGGGTTAGATGAATATGAATGGCGATGGAAAACATATAATGAAAGTGATAAAAAATTTAATTGCCCGGTATGGCAAGGAGAGGATCTGGCCAACCAAACGCTTCTTATCTACGCAGAACAAGGGTTGGGCGACACTATTCATTTCGTTCGGTATGCAAAACTGTTAAAAGAACAGTATGCAGGCCTTAAAATCATTTTTGAATCACAACTGCCTCTTGTTGCATTGATGCAAAAACAACCGTACTTGGATCAAGTCATCGCGCGCGGTGGCAGATCTGCACCATTTGCTCATTACCAAATTCCGCTCATGAGCATTCCCCGCATCGTAAAAACACGTCTTGAGACAATCCCTGCCGACATTCCGTATATACAAGGTGATGCATCATTGAAACAAAAATGGAACAAAAAACTTTCTTCCGATCACAACTTTAAAGTTGGCATTTGCTGGCAAGGCAATGCACGGTATTCCACACAATCATTGCGACGAGCCGTTGCTGCTAAATCAATAGCTTTATCATTATTTGCCCCACTCTTGGCACTTGAGGGCGTCACCGTATACTCTTTGCAACGCATTGATGGCGATGAACAAATTCAGGATTGTGAATTTGCCGATAAGCTTGTGGTGTTTGATGAATCATTTGATCAAACAGATGGACGATTTATGGATACAACGGCCGTTATAGAGCAACTGGATCTTATTATTTCCGTAGATACAAGCATTGCCCATTTAGCAGGAGCACTGGGCAAACCAACATGGATTGTATTACCATACCCCACCGACTGGCGCTGGTTTTTACATCGCACCGATTCACCATGGTATCCAACTGCTCGATTGTTTCAACAAAAAACTACAGGGCAATGGGAGCCGGTGATGCAACAGATTGTTACTGAACTACAAACTATGTTGGCACAAAACAAGATTGCCCAACCACAAACAATAGCGCGAATCTACAATGAACCAGATGAAACACAAATACAATTTTTTGAACAAATAATTCAGACGCTCACACACTAAAAAAGGAACCGTTAATGAAACATACCGTATGGTTTTTAGCAAGCATTATACTTTGCAGCCCCCTTTATGCAGATAATCTTTTGGAATACAACGAGCACGGCTTACTCAATTTTAATGAACTGGCTGAAAAAGATATGGGGTTCATCCAAGAACCACCCGATTTTCAAGAACTGTTTAATTTAGGAAATCAGGCAATAAAAGAAGGCAATGTTGATAACGCTATTAAATATTTCGAACAATCAATCCAGCAAAATGATTGTTCACCACAAGTGCATTTTAATCTTGGCTACGCCTATGAAACAAAGGGAGATGCCAGCAAAGCAATTGAAGCATACAAAGATGCCGTACTGCTTAAACTTGATTACACAAAAGCACACGCGCGTCTTGCACTATTGCTCCAACAACAAGGAAATCTTGATGAAGCAATTACTCATTACCAGCATGCTATTTCTCTTGACCCTACGCTGATTAATGAATCGTTAACCACCGCACGCTTGTTGTGTGAAAAAGAACGGTTTGAAGAATCGCTCCCCTATTTCAAACAAGCGTTTGAGGCACGCTCGGGCGACATCCAGCTCAAATTTGAGTACGCAAACAACTTGAGCACAAGTGGTCATAATGATCAAGCGTTAAAACTATACCAAGAACTGTTACAAACGCGTCCAAACGATGGCAGCATTTTATATAACACCGCTTTTACGTTAAAAAAATTGGGCCGCATCACCGAGGCGCTTCCCCTATACGAACGAACCTTAACAGCAAACCCCAATCACGCTGAAGCACATTTTAGTTTAGGGCTCGCGCATCTTTCTACAGGAGATTTTAAAAAGGGATGGGAAGGATATGAATGGCGCTGGCAACGAAACGGACAAATGAAACCACGTGAATTTCCAAAACCTCGCTGGGATGGTTCACCACTCAATGGAAAAACAATCCTCATTCATGCAGAACAAGGGCTTGGTGACACGTTTCAATTTATTCGCTATGCACAACTATTAAAAGAACAACATCAGTGCAGTATTCTTTTTGCCTCACAAGGCCCATTAGCCACATTTGTCTCTCAATGTTGCCCGTATATTGATCGCACCTGCACCCTTTCAAGCATTCCTCTTTCATTTGATGTACACATTCCATTGCTCAGTTTGCCGTTGCTGTTTCAATCGGATGAAAAAACAATACCAACCACTATTCCGTATATTTTTCCAGAAGAATCATTAGTTGCTCATTGGAAAGAAAAACTATCAGGAGACACCAATTTCAAAGTGGGTATCTGCTGGCAAGGAAACAGCCGATACAGCACTCCTACATTGCGTGCAACCGTTGCAGCAAAATCACTCTCCATGCATAAATTCACTCCCCTTTCAGCCGTCCAAGGCGTAACGCTGTATAGCTTGCAAAAAGAAACCGGGACGGACCAGTTGAAAAAAATATCTCCAAACTTTGATCTGAAACTGTTTGAAGATATCGACACGCAGCACGGACGGTTCATGGATACTGCAGCGATTATAAAAAATCTTGATTTGGTTATTACGGTGGACACCTCCATAGCGCATCTTGCCGCAGCAGTAGGAACACCCGTGTGGATCATACTGCCTGAACCAGCCGATTGGCGCTGGATGATCAACCGATCCAACACACCATGGTATCCCAAGAACGTTCGCCTCTTTCGCCAACCCAAACCAGGCGATTGGACTTCTGTTATTGAAATGGTTATGAACGAATTAAAAAAATTGGTAACTGGACAAGTGCCAAACGTTTTGCTTCCACAAACAAACCCTCCTGTTACCATCAAACGAAACACCCTTACACCCAAACTGGATTTCATGCAACAAATCATTCGTGAAAAAATAGAATCATTTAAAGATCTTGATAGCAACGATTACGATGCCTGTATTCGCGAAATAAAAATAGTGTATCGCTTACACAAATTTCTCAAACATGTGGAACATGCATATGGGGAAACCGCATGAAAACGCCGTTTCTTTTTTTTGTTGCATGTATAGTTTTCACTATTAGTTGCGCAACCTACGCAACCATTCCCGATGAAACATCAAAGGCGTTTGAGGCAACACTTGCGCGCGAACCTAATAACGCCAAAACGCTTTTTGAGTATGGATTACATCTTGCCAATCTCAATGAAGAACAAAACTGCACTCAAGCAATTGATATGATGATGCGTGCAATAGAACTTGAACAGAATATGAACTGGCAATTCTCGTTAGGAACGTTGTGTTGCAGAGTGGGTAGGTTTCATGATGCACTCAGTTTGTTTCAAACGATCTTACAAAAAAAATCGGATATTATTTCCGTATTATACAACAGCGGATACACGTTCAAACTTGCAGGCAACCTTGATATGGCGATTGCTTTATATAAAACAATCATTGCTCGCCAACCAGATTATGCACCGGCTCATTTGAGCTTAGCATTTGCCTACCTTGGCCAAGGAGATTGGCATAATGGATGGCGCGAACATGAATGGAACCTTATCCATCAAAAGAAAAATGCACCAGAGCTTCGTGAGCTCTTGCGCACAAATAGCATAGCCGGAAAAAGAATTATGCTCGTTCCTGAAGGCGGCTGGGGTGATACCATTAATTTCGTGCGTTACGCACAACGATTGCACGACATGGGAGCATTCGTTATTGTTGCAGTACCGGAACAACTGCTCAATCTGTTTTATAACTGCGAATATATTGATCAACTCATTCCCACAAAAACAACGCCTCCACCACACGACGCTCTTGCCACGTTAATGAGCTTGCCCGCTATTTTTGCTGACACACAAGAGGCAGCATCGCTTACCGTTCCATATCTTGCAGCAAATCCTCATCGTGTTGATTATTGGCACCACCAACTGAAATCAAACCCCAATTTCAAAGTAGGAATTTGTTGGCAACCGGATGTTCACAACGATGTATCACGGCTTCCCATTGCGCGACGCGGCATACCCCTTTCCTTCTTGTATCCACTAGGCGTATTGCCCGGAGTTACTTTATACAGCTTACAAAAAAAAGAGGGATTAGATCAGTTACAAGACGTGCCATCACGCGTAAATCTGCATCTGTTTGATGAATCATTTGATGTTGCATATGGCAGCTTTGTTGATACTGCTGCCGTGATGCACGAAATGGATCTTATTATCAGCACCGACACCGCCACCGCACATCTTGCGGGTGCAATGGGAAAAAAAGTGTGGCTCCTCTTGCCATACAACACCGACTGGCGCTGGCTGCATAATCGGACCGATTCGCCATGGTATCCCACTATGCGTATTTTCAAACAACCACATCCGTTTGATTGGCAAACAATAATGGATGAGGTATATATAGCGTTTTTGCAAGAAAGGAACCATAAAAAAGGATAACTGTACGTATTATAAAAAAGGAGTTTACAACATGAAGCATTTATTACACAGTGCAATCGCTGTGTTGTTCATACACACAACAATTGCCGGATCAGTAGTAAAAGCAACATTGTTCAGTACACGAGCAATGCCAAAACAACTTTCAACTGATTTAATTAAAGTCCCCCTTTCAGTAGGAGATTTAGTTGATAAAATAACTATTCTTGAAATCAAAATTCAACGAATCAGCGGCGATCCACAAAAAATGGATCATGTTCTGTATGAATGGCATCAGTTGATCACAACCTTAGAAAAAAATGTTGCCATTACCCCCGCACTCGAACAGTTAAAATTGGAACTATTTCACACCAATGAAAAATTATGGGATATCGAAGATGCCACTCGAATAAAAGAATCTAAGAAAGAATTTGATACAAAATTTATTGAACTCGCACGCAATGTGTATTACACAAATGATCACCGATCAGCATTGCGACGTAAAATAAATCAACTAACCGGTTCAGTTATTGTTGATGAAAAACAATATGCACGTTATTGAGAATGGAGAAAAATGTATGAAACACCAATTAATCCTCTTTACACTCATCAGTATAACCACCCTGCATGCAGCCAATGATCATGCAAAAGAAATTGCGCTCACACAAATAGAACGAGGTAAGCAATATCTGAATTCAGACAATAAAGCGATCGCGCAAACATATTTTCACAGAGCAGTTGAAATGGACCCCACCAGCATTGATGCATTGCATTATCTTGCAGCCACACTCTATTATTCTGGCCAATACCACCAAGCGTGCACCTATTTTAAAACATGTATTACAAAAGATCCCACTCATGGACCATCCCAATACTGCCTAGCCGTTTCATTAAGCTCTCTTGGTCGATTCAATGAAGCACAAAAACTTTTGGAATTGTTACACACAAATAATCCCGAAAATAAACTCATTGATATGCAGCTACTCCCACTCTATATACGAAGCATGGATTGGAATAACGCTCTGCCATTGTGCACTCCAAATGATCTATGGCGGTATACGAGCGACATTTCTGATCAAACCATTGTACTGACTATTAACTCGCCAGAAAATCATCTTGGTGATGTATTGCAGATGGTTCGCTATGCAAAACATCTGCATCAAGCAGGTGCAAAAGTTATTGTACAAACACAAAAGATTTTTATTCCACTGCTCCGCCTCTGCCCATACATTCAAACAGTTGTGCACCAAGAAAGTATCGAACCGGTTGATCATCGCTACACTCTGGATACCAATACATTCATGATCTGCATGCGAGATACTTTGGCCGAACCATCAAAAGATATTCCGTATTTGTATCCCGATGAACAATTACGAAAAAAATGCAAATCACAATTGTGGTATGATCCGTTGTTTAAAGTTGGCATTAGCTGGCAAGCAGAACAAATCGCCGATGCATTTAGTGGTACACAAATTAACGATCCTCATCCATTGCAACCAGAGATGCTTGATCCTCTTTTTGATCAAAATGAAATAAGCCTCTATACAGTTACCAACGGTTCGCAACGCATCATAGATCAGCTAAACGCACAAAACAAAGTAATCTACAAATTAAATTCCATGACCGATTCTGGCCCATTTATGGATACAGCAGCAATTATTCATAACATGGATCTTATTATTACCGTTGATAATTTTATTGCACATCTTGCGGGCGCATTGGGCAAACCGGTTTGGCTTTTGTTGCCAAAATCTGCGGATCCTCGCTGGTTTGCAGATCGGGATGATTCACCATGGTATCCTACTATGCGCATTTTCAGACAAGAAAAGCAGGGAGAGTGGCAGTCGGTGATTAATAACGTTGCTCTGGCATTGCAGGATTTGTTGGCAAAAAAATGAAACCATAACCAAAGTTGTTGCATTCCTATTTTCTTTATACACTGTATTGCATAGATTTTTTACAAAATGGAAACTATGCACAATAAGAAATTCGCCATCTCTCTTAATCCTGCACAAAAAAACGCGGTAACGCATACTACTGGTTCACTTCTTGTTATCGCCGGTGCCGGGTCGGGAAAAACACGTGTAATCACCAGCCGTATCACGCATTTGCTCACCGAGCTCGCAGTTGCCCCTCATGCAATTATTGCATTAACATTTACCAATAAAGCTGCAAGCGAAATGAAGGAGCGTATTGCGCAGTTTATAGGCACAGATCAAGAACTTCCGTTTATTGGCACGTTTCACTCATATTGTGTTCGTCTACTCAAACAAAATAGTCATCTGATGGAAACGCCGTTTATTTCCATTATGGATGCTGATGATCAGAAGAAACTGATCCATGATATTTTAAAACGAACAAACATGCACAAACAGATTACCGCACGGCAAGCTTCCTATCATATTTCACAGGTCAAAAATAAACATATCGATTTTTCTAAGTCAGTCGATCAGCTGTTTGATAATCCGCTTATGCCAGATATTTTCCATGCATATGAAAAAGAAAAAGAAGCAAGCAAATGTTTGGACTTTGATGACCTGCTGCTCAAAACGGTTGAACTGTTCAAAAAGAACCGCTCATTTAAAAAAGAGTTTCAACAAGACGTACGATATCTACTGGTTGATGAGTATCAAGACACAAATATTGTGCAACATGAACTGTTAAAGCAACTGGCACTGAGTAACAAAAAACTGGCCATTGATTCTATCTGCGCAGTGGGTGATGAAGATCAATCCATTTATTCATGGCGTGGTGCAAACGTTACCAATATCCTCAACTTTAAAAAGGATTTTGGCAAAACAAAAATTATTAAAATTGAACAAAACTATCGATCAGTCCAACCGATTTTGCAAGTTGCCAACCACGTTATTACAAAAAATAAACACCGCAGCCCGAAAAAATTGTGGTCGGAACGAAACGCAAAAGATCGAGTTCGTCTGCTCACCTGTGTTTCGGAATACCAAGAAGCAGACGTAGTTACCAACCTCGTTGCAATGAATCAAAAACAAACCGATAAAAAACAGATCGCCGTTTTATATCGCACACACACGCAATCGCGCGCAATCGAAGAAGCATGCTTGCGCCACTCTATTGCATATAAAATTATCGGTGGTGTGCAATTTTATGAACGCAAAGAAATAAAAGATATCTTTGCCTACATGCGCCTCGTACTCAATCCATTTGATCGCGCATCATTGTTTCGCATCATTAATATTCCCGGACGTGGATTTGGAGATAAATTTGAAGAACAGATACACGCAGCTCTCTCGGAACAACCGTTCATGACCTTCCACGATGCATGCGAAAAACTACACGAAACATTGCCAACATCAAAAAAAACCGCCATCAAACAGTTTCTTTCCATTTTTGAGGGAGTCACTGCATTAAGCAAGCCAATCGATGTGCTCAATCATATTATTGCACGAACCGCATACAGTGCGTATCTGACAAAAACCTACCAACCTGATCCCTCACATCAACGAATGCAAAACATTCAAGAGCTTGAAAATGCTATCAAACATTTCGAATCCCAAAAGATCGATACGCTTGCACTCTTTTTAGATGAAGTTGCACTTATGCAAGAAAAGCTAAGCGCAACGGACGATGATGAAAACAAACTCCTGCTCATGACGCTCCATGCAGCAAAAGGATTGGAGTTTGATACCGTTGTCCTCGTTGGGCTTGAAGAAGGTATCTTGCCAACATCACGCGCATTATATGATGAGAGTGACGATACAGCTCTTGAAGAAGAACGACGCCTTTTTTATGTGGGCATCACGCGAGCCAAAGAACGATTGCTTTTCACACACACAAAATTTCGATACATGTATGGCAAAATGACGGA
>SDBT01021278.1_pt1 | contig 10143 bp, 13 predicted proteins | sample 2277101 | NCBI WGS metagenome assembly SDBT01 (sample SAMN10404973, study PRJNA504765) | marine sediment metagenome | isolation source: marine sediment core GS10_PC15, 103 cmbsf | place: Arctic Ocean: Southern Knipovich Ridge | collected 2010
CCCCCGGCATTTTGAATTAATGATAGATCCTAAAAAAATGAAATCTTATAAAAATATCGGCCCCAATTTTGCAGGAAAAGGAATTAATCTTTATCAGATAGTATGGGCAGATGATGCTGTAAGATTTGACAAAAACGCGTACGGAGGAACTGTTGGATTTTTATCAAGCGAAATTAAAAAGAAATATCCAGAATTAATATCTAACAAGAATGGTTTAGAATGGATTGAGATGGATATAGAAGATGGAAAGAAAAACAACGATCTTAAAAGAATATATCTCACAATCTCTTCTGGGTCGTGGATGTTAGAAAATATAAAGAAATTTCTAGAAATTTTAATCCCTGAGAAAACAACTTAACTTTTATTCTTTTTTCTTCGTCTTTTTCGTAACCATAAGAAAATTCCTATCCCAAAACCTAAAAATATTAAAATACCAAGACTGATTCCGATTATTTCTACTGTTTGTTTAGCTTTAGATGTTGTTGCAAAATCCCCAGATATTTCGCTTTCTTTTTTCTGATTTGAAAAATATTGAACTAAACTTATTACAGCAGCAACTATGATGGCTAAACTTATAGCAATAGAAACTGCGATAGCAGATCTCTCAATTAATATCGCAGATCTATCATTTATGCTAATATCTTTTTTGGTTAGAAGATAGAATAAAAATAGAAAAACAATCAATATAATTGCAAAAGTTATAAGAATTCCTATCCATCTAGGCCCGAAAATAGAGGCTAAAACACTATTTATTACCGATAATCTATCTTCTGATTGATCTGCCGCCCCAAGGCTATTTGGATCTTTTCTAGTTAATGCAAGAACTATTCCAGTGTCAAGGGCTCCTAAAACTACACACACTACTATTATTATAGATACTATCTTTAGGATTCTTTTCTGTTTAGGGGTAAGTGTCATTTTTATATAGAGAAAATATAAAAATAAGAAGACCTTTTATGGACAATTAGATTGTAAACTACATGTGTTTGGGAGGCATGTGGATTTGCATTGATCTATATGCAAACGCACAGAATGATCACTTGTTGGGGATTGGGTAGTCATATAATATTTCCCCTCAAAATTAGTATCTGTAATACCCGTTTCTATCGATGTTATCTTGCCTGTATATATAGACACAATCATGGCTACAGTTGCCGTGTCATTAGCAAGTAAACTATCAAGAGATGGCCATAAAGATATAAGAAAAGCAGAAGAAGATGGATCGTTGTTAGGGAAATCGCTAAGTTTATAATTTTTAGTTATAAAAGCGCCTTTTGCTATTGATTTAAAGTGGTATTTAATTCCAGCAATTCCTCCACATGGTTTAGGACAATAATGTTCTGCGTTATAAAGTTTTAGTTCAGAATTTTTCTTTACAATTTCGGAATAATACCAAAAAGTAGGAGCCGATCGCTTTACATTATTCAAAATAGCTAAAACTATATCAGAAGTTTTAGTAGAGTCATATTCTTCAACAGATCCTATACCAACCCATTTTGGTTTTGTTAATGGAATATTCATAAAATAATAAGCAATAGGGACATAGTTATCCTGAATGGTTCTATAATAAGGAAGTTTTATTTTTGTAGGAAGTCCTACTGGAAGAGATCCAGCTAGAAGAGTAAGACCAGGGCCAGTATAAGCGCCAGGATGTTTAGAAGAAAAAGTAGTAGCCCCAGCTCTAACATTTATAGTAGGATATAAACTGTGGTTAGTTAAATATATTCCAGGGGGATTCCCTAAAATACATTCGTTATTTTTGCATTCATAGCTAGGAGGACAATCTGTGGTTGTATCGCATTTTGGAATACTTTTGTCAGAATAATATCCTGGGAAAATATTTGATGGAACACACGTTGGACTTTTACTAATCTTATCTTGAAGTAAATATGTACCAGCAGGGCATTTACAATTATCTATGCTGGGGGCTTTAGCGTTGGTGGCGGTGGCATCCCATTTAAAACTGCCATCATTTCCATTACAAATTCCGGCGTTTACATCCGTACAACCTTCATTTCCAAAATATCCTGGATACATGCAAAGACAATCCCACTCCATATTATCTGTTTCGGCGTATCCAGTATAAGTTAATACACCCCCATTATTAATATCGCATGTTTTCTTAGGAAGAACCGGTAAACAGAATTTTCCTCCTTCTCCAAAATCGCCTTGCTGAAGTTTGGTTCGTGGAACTTCAATACAATCTATTTCTATTGTATCAACCTCGTTACACATGTCTAAACATTCTTGTTTATTTTTGCATTTTACAGGTTCTTTAGTACAATATTTTCCAGGAGTTCCTTCTCGAGGATTTATAAAAATTTCAGAAGGTTTTCGTTTATAAAAAATCCCAAATAATACAAGTCCTATAATTATTAAAATAAAACTGCCAAAAAATATTAATACCGCTAATGGAATCATTTTATTATATTATTAGAAATAAAAGATAATATAATAAAATGGGATACAATATAGCTCTTCGTTTATGGGTATTAGTAATTGCAATAACCTCGGCTATTCTTTTTACGGTTTCTGTACTAAGACCTTATTTTTTAGAACCCCTTGCTCTTGTTGATACCAATTCAACTGTTCAAATAGTGTATCAGCAAATTAAAAACTCTGTTTTAGTGAATATGTTACCCACTGAATACTGGTTTTGGTTCAATGGGCGAAATATATATGTTTTTGGAATCCCAACGGGGATATTATGTGATATAGAGAAAGATAAACATGCAGCCGCTTTTGTAATAGATATTTCACAAAATAATGTAACGGGTTATGAGTGTATAAGTAAACTTGAAGATCTTCAAAAATATTATAGCCATGTCCCAAAACAGTATATATTTACAAGGCCAAAAAAGAAGAACTTTAATATTTATGATGCTGTTAGTTTACTAGCTAATAGAAATATTATAACTATTCCAAAAAAGGGACAGGTCAATGACGTTAACGTGCCTATAAAACTTTCCGCGTTAAAAACTTTATCATAATATAAATAAATGAAATTTCTTAGTATAGAAATCTGGGTTTTTATGACGGTTTTTGTTATAACTATTATTCTTTCAACCGTATATATAATAATTAAGCCTGATAAGTCTGTTATTCAAGGTTTTAGTCCATTTCCAGATATTTATCCTACTGGCGTACCTCCCCCACAGCAGCAAGTAGATATAAAATGTAAAAATACAATCCAAAGCTGTGTTGTAGATTCTGATTGTGATAAATGTGGAGCAGCCGGTTTTGTATGTACAGAAGTTAAAAATGGGCAACAGACCATTTTCGATGGGAAAAAAGTCCCCCAAGGAAACTGGTGTCTTCCTAAAAATGAAAAGGGTTGTGGAACTTATACCGGAAGAGCCATATGGGCGACCGTGGACGGTGAAGAAAAATGGAAATGTACATGTTTATATCCCGACCTTTTCGGAGGAGCTGATTGCTTAACTCAATATGCATGCAGAGATAATACAGGTCCTACAACTCAAACAGATAATGTGCTCGAAGGAACTCTCGATGGGAAAAAAGTGATTTGGGATCCGAATAAATTTCCCCCGAATGGTTTATCTCCTTATGCAAGAGATAAGGATGAGAATCCTATTTTTTCATGTTCCTGTAAACAGGGCGATAAATCAAAAATAAATTTCACTTCTCTTCCGAATAATCCATATAAATGTAATATAGACCCATGTACTCTTTCTCATAATTCTACTTATTTTAATTCTAAAACCAATACGTGTGACTGTCCGAAAGATCTCCCAGTATTATCGAATGTTACAGGTGTTTGTGAAGCTGATGGTTGTTCTAGAAATGACACTCTTGGATTTTGGGATAGTAATACTGGTCAATGTGTTTGTTCTGGAGATTTATGGCCGGTAGAAAACTGTTCCAATAGCACATTCTACAGATCTAATACAGAAAAATGTACAGCGGCTCTTTCTGGTATTCCTGGAGGTTCTACATGTCTCAACCCATGTAAACCTAATCCTTGTAAAAATGGGAGTATTTGTGTTCATACACCAAATGCCCCTGGCAAATATGAATGCTCATGCCCACCAGGTTTCGGTCCAGAACCTGGATTACCAGCCTATTGCTCCAGAGGATGTTATAATAAAGGAAAAGGAGGATCGCCTCCAGGCTGTGATTGTGCAACAACTAAAAAAGGAGATGAAGATGTATATTGGGGATGGAGAGATAGAAATTGTGAATACCCCTGTTTAGCTCCGGGTGTAGTAACTATGACCCAGCAACATGGAGTAGGAATACTACCTCCTGATAACTGTTCTTATATTGCATCGACAGGTAAAAATATGACCTGTTGTAATATTACAAAGAGTGGAAGTTGTGGGATTTTAGGTTCGACGAGTAAACAATATTGCGGGGATTATAAAGACGGACAAGGAAATTAAATTATTTACATACATATAGTGATTCTGGGCCAGGTGAAAACTGCCATTTACACTTAAGATTTAAGCAACAGTCGTCATCGTTTCCACATTTATACCCCTTTGAAGTACATCCTCTATCACATGTATTAAGCGGTGGATTTTGCCTCCATGGTGGGACACAATCTTTACATCTCGCGAGTCCTTTATCAGTCACATAACATGTACCTCTACCTCCACACTGATTTTCTGTCAAACACGGATTATCGCATTCAGATCCTACTATATTATTAGAAGGTTGTTGTCTTGAATATTTTTTATTACATATACACTTACAAAGAGCAGTATCGTAATATCCATACGGATTACAAGGATCTGGGAAATATTTAGGATAAACGGCACATGCCTGTCTAACAGAAGCATCTGCTATATCTTCAGGGCATCTTATCCAAGATTTATAAGTACCATCAGAATTCTTTTCGAATTTTGCGCCAGTACAAGTCGATGTAGCTCTTGGTTTTCCACAAATATTTCCTCCATATACAGGAGGAGACTGTAGGTGTCCTATTGGAGCACATGGGTCTTTGCTACAGGTTTTTATATGTCTCCCAGTTGAATCTACTGTATTAATTGGCGCATATCCAGCTTTACATTTACAAATACCGATGCTGGGATCCCAATTTTTATTTGTAAGCCAAGATTCACCTTCTTTACACGCTGAAACCCCGGGAGGACAAACTAATTCACCAAGTCCAGATTGATATCCGCAAAGTACTTCATTTGTACAGTCTCCTCCAGGAGGAGAATCAAACCAATTATTATTAATACATTGACAAGCCCATGCATATTCGTTTTCTCCTTTTTTAGTTAAAATGGGAATTCCTGTATAGAGATTACACTTTTCTGTTTCAACTTTTTGTGGCAAACAATATTGCCCATCTGGCATATTATATGTTGTACCATCTGTATCCGTATATTTATACGGGTTATTTTCATTTACATTATAACAACGATATCCTAGAGTAGCTCCTGCACATTTACTGCAATCCTTATCACTTGTACATTTAATAAGACTATTAAAAGGAAGGATAGGGCACTCTTTTCCTTTAGGTTTTCCGTTACCTGGACCAAGATTTATTTTTCCTTTTCTAACTTCAGCTACTACAACCGCAGTAACTATGACAGCTATAACTATTGCAGAACTAATTCCTATAATTATAAGATCCTTTCTCATCTTTATTTATTGTTATAAATAAAGATCTTTATTTATTTTCCCTAAAATGGTCGTCTTTTCATGGTGAGGAGAACGGCGTAAAAGTTATATAATATGACACAGGTTCCTCCGAATTCGCATACACATTGGTAAACCTAAAGGATAATGTATTAGAAATACATATTATGGCAGAAACTCTTCGCAACACTTTCTTTTATTTTGTTGTATTCTCAGGACTGGCCGTGGCCCTTCGGAGTGAACGTAATTACATTGGACCGAATGTGGAAGCCTTTAGAAAAGGCAGAGGGAAGGAAAATGAAACGGTCTCAACACTGTTAGATCGTCTCGAATGGGTTTCAGATTACAAAGATAGAATCAATATGATGCCGCAGATCTACATTATATCCTTAATAATATCCATAATCGTGGGGATAACAATGATAAATAAATTTCCGTCTGGGCTTAGATTATTCTACATGATGCTCATTATCTTCCCGTTGACGCTTTTTGGACTAAACTTTTTCGTGTACCATACGGACAGGTTCGTCCCGTACCACATCAAAAAGAACGTGCAGTACCTTCGGAAAAATCTCAAACTCAAGAGGAGAAAAGATCTGGAAACTCTGGAGGTGTGTTTAGATAATATCGCAACCCATTCCGATGTGAACTCTGTGAGAACTTATTAAAAATATAAATCAAGACATACAAAACATACAAAACATGCAAAACCTTTATGTGCTGTTGCCATATTCCTCTGATTGGGAAGATATTGTAATTATTTTAACAGAAATAGAAGCGATTAAAGCCTCTATTAAATACCCAGTGTGGAAATCTTCGGGAAAACGGGAGAGAGATACATACCTTCATATAATTATTAGACAGCTAATTAAAAATATGTAAATAATAAAGATGGTAAGTCAGAAAGTTCTCAAATCGTTGAAATATTATCAGGGAACAGGTTATGGAAAAATCAACGAATTACTCCGCGGGGAGAATCTGAATGATTCTTTTATGGAAAAATACTCGAGAGATGAATTAGTACAGCATGTGAAAAATATAGACTCAGCAATGAGGAACAATGGAAAATTATCCGGGCACACGTTATATAGAGGTATAGCAGGGTCGTTGATACCCAAATCAGTTGAATCAAATAGTGGAGTAATTGTCTCTACGGGATACAGTAGCTGCAGCACCGATTTTTCTGTAGCTAAGCAAAGTTTCACAGATGCAAGGAAATGTTGCGTCCTTGTTTTCAAAATCCCTTCTAACATAGATTATTATGGATATACATACGAAAAAACAAAGGCAAAGGCGTTAAGAGAACATGAGGTTCTTTTCCAGAGAAATATACAATTTGTCGATATTACCGAAACGGGTACCAGGAATGTCTATACATGCGTTCTCAAGAAATATACCCACCCAACAATCACAAATAAGGAAGAAAAACAGATTCAAGAAATGAGAGACCAGTTCAGCAAAAGGCAAAAGACAAAAACCCTGGAAGAGCTTATTGCCGAGTATATGGCCGAAGGAGAGGATGAGGAATCAGCCACGTTTTTAGCCGAAGATGATTTAGGTCTCTAGAACCTATTCCGACTTAATGGATAGTACTAGCAAGAATAAAATGACCTTAGATACGATTGCCGCACATTTTATTCTATACGGTACATGGGTTATTCTAGGGGCTTTTGCGTTCTATAAAGAAAAGAACGAAGCGAAACACGCCTATGTACAAGGTGAACCAAAGGAGACGAACAGTGTTCAGACCTTGCTTAGGAAAATACAGATATCGGCCGGATTCGAGATAAATACGATTAAGTGGCGACGAGGGATTCTAGCGGCCGTTCCGGCCGTACTTCTAGTCTTCCTTATTGTTCTATTGCGTTTCCCAACCCCTAGGGAGTTTATCCTGTCGTTTTTGATTATATTCTCGCTATTCTACATCTTGCTTAAGTTACACCAGAGAATTAACGTCGAATCCTCGTTTAACAATATCAAGAAGGGGCTAATGCTTGTTAGGGAGAAGATAGAGAACCCGATACAGTTGAGCGATTTCAATTTATAAATATCTGTTTTAAGAAGAAATTTATTAGAAACAAAATGAACCAGTCAACTGTTCACTTAAAGGATCAAGATACGACATTTGACCATTCTGCTACAATCGCGCATTTTTGCGAACTTTATCAACCTCGGCTTTTTGTAGAGTACGGGGTTGCCGAAGGAAAGACAACCCGAGCTATTTCACCTCACTGTGAAATTATATGGGGTGTGGATGATGGGGGAGTATGTGACCCGAATGCCCACAAAAATAATATTCCTAATCTCGAGGCGTTTAAAATGAAGACAGACGAGTTTAACGCTATTCTCAAAGAGCGTAAACCGGTTATTGATATGGCGTTTATTGATGCCGACCATTGTTGGACATCGGCCTTCAGAGATTTTGAACATCTATGGCCTTATATGCGAGACAATTCAATAGTTTTCTTACATGATACATATCCCACAAGCGAGAAATTTCTTGCTTCTTGGCTTTGCAACGACTGTTATAAAACCCCCGATAATATCAAAAATAAATACGGAGGGGAGTGCGAAATATTAACAATCCCTCGTAATCCTGGACTCACTTTGGTGCGAAAATCGGTAAAACTCCCACACATGTTGTGAACAAAAATCCCGAAAAAAAAACTGAAATTTGACTAGAATTCTAGCATAAAATTGCGATTCATACAATTTGAGCGATTTCATTTCAAGAGCTACTTACGCGTCCATACCCGATCTATTATTTGCCTACAATCTGGGAAGATAAGATGAAAGGTACCACTGTAGTTGGAATAATATGTATAATAGTAGGCATAACCTCTATAGTGGGAGGAATATTATGGTTTGCGATATCTCCTGCGAGAAGAGGGGTTGGATATGATGAGGAGATATGTGTTGTGACCGATATGAATATATTTCAAGTTCCTTGCAAGCAACTTGAAGAAAATTGTGTTCGTTATGATATTGAGATTATATTTACAATAAATGGAAATGTTGAGGTATCACATACTACTGTTTGTGATGAAACCGTCTCAGAATGTGTTGAAAAAACAACATCAAATGTTCAAATTGGATCGATCATAAAATGTTGGTATAACCCAGCTTTAATAAACAACAAATCAAAACAACTTCTTCTGTCACAACCTGGGCCAAAGCCATGGGAGTGGGCTGTCTTTGTTATATCAATTCTGGTAACAGGATTGGTACTGTGCTTTATTGGAATATGTGTGGCTGCATTCTCTCGAAATAGCGCATGAAAAGAAAAATAATAATAAAAATGATTTTTCAAGAATAATTTAGTCTTGAAAAATGAAATCAGAATGGAAGATATAAAGCCAATCAAAATAGAGGATTTAAAACCTCTACGAATTTTTGCAGGAGAAGATTTTTGTGATCTTCTATATTGCGACAATAATTATATCTATGATTGCGACTCTATCCTTGGAAAGATATCAAGAAACGGTAAGAAGAGCTTATACTGTCAAACGAGATATTGGAATGATTGCTTGGAATTAGTTACTGAGGAAGAAATTGCAGAAAAGATCAGAAATAATACATCTTATTATGGAGATCTTGCCTTAGAACCCATGTGTTTAAAATGCAAGGAACAAAAAGATAGAGAACAGATGTGCGGAGATATTAAGAAAACAGTGGAAACTATTCTTGACCTTTCAACTAATCCCATTTCTTTGAAATCCTTGAAAAAAATAAGAGACTGTTTGCTGGCATACGAATTGAGAATTAAAGAGGAATTAGTTAAGGAACTTAGAGATTCTCTAGGGGAGAGGCAGCTAAGTGTGTACGAGTCAATAGATATTCATGATGCAATGTAATTTTCAAAACCAATAAAAAATTGATATTTCAATAGCTTCAACGGCCACCATCCTGCACTAAAGAATATATAGGGATATATATTCTATATATCCCTATATATACGAACCATACGATATTTGAGACTTTTTAGTCTCAAAATCTCACAGGATTAGGATTCATTCTCGGAGTCGTCAGAGTTATCATTATCCTCTATTTGTTGTTGTGAAACACTAATGAGATGGGACCCAAGACCGGAGTTATCCCACCATTCTGCAATGCAGTTATTCTTAAATTCCCAAATACAGGAATGTTTAGGTAAAAAAACACTCAACTCTTGTTTAGTAGTTGGTAACTTCTTATCTTTATTCTTTTCATCCTCTTTATCCTCTGAAATCTTTAGTGCTTTTCGGAATGCAACCTCCCAGGAAGTAAATATTCCTTTACAGGAGATATACATGTGCCCCGGCTTACATTCGAAAACAGTATAATGCACTAGAAAAACAGTTTGATTCTTCATGTTGTATTATTTATTATTACATATCCAGTTTTTGAAAGAAATTTCAATTTTCTTTCCCAAAATCTCATAGGATTATCTTATATCCAGGTTCCTCTTTGACGATAACTGTCATTAAAGTTATATACAGAACTTGTTCGTATTTTTTTAAGGCCTCGATTATATCATTGTCGTATCCCAAGATG
>SDBT01021279.1_pt1 | contig 10142 bp, 11 predicted proteins | sample 2277101 | NCBI WGS metagenome assembly SDBT01 (sample SAMN10404973, study PRJNA504765) | marine sediment metagenome | isolation source: marine sediment core GS10_PC15, 103 cmbsf | place: Arctic Ocean: Southern Knipovich Ridge | collected 2010
TGATTCAACTATGAAGGTTAATGGAGAGAAGGTAAATATTCAACGATGGCTGAAGAGCAATGAAGATCTATGGTTAGAAGAGTGGACGAGATGGAGTCAAAGTATTGCTCTTACAAGCCGTGGAGGATTTAATTGGAGTAATAACTCTCCTATTGTTATGTACAAATCAAAGAAGAGATACATGAAATTTCAAGAATGGAAGATAGAATGTTATGTCAAACCTTCATATGAACTATTATCGGATACAGATGTGTTTAAATTTCTTCATGATGTATATCATAATAAGAAGATAAGCATTGGCTTGGTACATCCGATGGCCAGAGGAGATGGAAAGTTGAAACCGATGACAAAAAAGTATCTGAAAGATCTATTGGAATCTGAGTCATCAATGTTGTGTCAGCCTTATGTGATCGCTGCTAAACTTCTTGGTATTGAATTTTAAAAGTTGAAGATGTGTTTAATCAATAACCTTTTCCCATCCGTACTTAAGTCCGCAATCACAAAATCCGGCAGATTTTGTTTCCCCTGCAAGAACTCTTTTCAAAGATGTTGATGATGTTTCGGTTAGTCTTGCAGCCTGTCCAATACTCATGAATATTTTTGAAGTTTCATCGTGGAAGAGTTGTTTAACTTTAATAGCAGTTCTGTTTTTCCCCAATTTCACAGTTCGCAACATATTCTTTGAATGTGTTGCTAGTTCTAAGTTGTTAAAACGATTGTCTGCACCGTTAGTGTTTAGATGTGAGATCTCGAGTTCTTTTGGTATCTTCTTATCTGTGATTATTTCGTATATTAGATCATGTACATACCTTCTGATTTTTTTGTTTAAGATTACATTGTTAAGAGTAACATTAAAATGATAACCTTGAAAACTTCCTTCTGTTAAATTTCCGTTTGATCTTCTGATCCACCCTCCTGTAGATATCTCAAAACAAGGTTGATACTCTGGATATAAATTTTCACTTGAAAACCATGTCTGTTTCTCCAAATCTTTTTTGGTGAAGAAACGTAATTTGTATCCATCGAATTCTTTCTCCTCGTAGCAATATTTTGACATTGTATCATGATGTAGTTGTAATCTATCAGCTGCTTGATTGATGCTGATGAATTTTTCAAGTATTTTTCCTTCATCGAGAGAGACTTTAAGAACTGTCTTACCTTTGTTAAATTTTGGAATTTTCCTGTTAAAATTCTGCAGACTTCTTGTCGCAGCTCTTAGATTACAACATATCCAATTATTTGCTGTACTACCATCAATGTGATCTACTGATATTGGACTGTACTCCTTTCCGTATATTGGTTTAACATCTAAGAAAACGATTCCCTGCCAAGTGTGAGTACGCTTTGAGATTTTGTTGCCATCATCATTACTTAATTGAATCGAAATGTAACCTTTTGAATTAGGTATAACATCAATTCCAAAAAGTTTATGTGATTTAACGTTGTAAAATCTTCCAAGTGTCGACAGCTCATATTTTGAACATTCAACACATGCCATTGATTTCCACTGTTCTTCTGTTCCACATCCTGGACAAAATATTAGAGTTCTTTCATCCTTACGCTCTTCTTTAACCTTCTTAAGACCACCATGATAAACACATTTATCCTCTTCATTATTAACTATTTTCTTACATAATCCTCCTCTTGATCTTGGTTCTCCACATTTATGGACAGTTATTTTGTGATAATAACATTGATCACCTTCATTATCAACTTTAGTTAAACATGATCTATCTTTGGTTGTAGTGACATTACATGTGAATATTTCTATCACGTTAAGCTTATGATGATGACATGTTGTTTTACCCTTTCTGGGATTTTTCTTACAGGATAACCCATCTTTGGTAATACCAGTACACAGAACCATAGTTTATTTTTTGTGTATATAGAGATGTTATATCAATTTTATTTTTATTCCCTAGCATGAACATAATAAGGATTTTTTAAACGTATTTGGAAACTATTATAATAATTTTGCCGTACTCGAATCGATAGTAAGAAGAAATGGAGAATTGGAACAAATAACAGAAGAGTATTTGAAAAAGTCTGTCAACCTTATGTAGTTGCTGCTAAACTACTTGGTGTTGAGTTTTAAAACACTTTGATTATCTCATCAATCACTTGTAATTTCTCCTCATCTGTGCATATTGTTTTGTACAAATGGATCATATTCTTTATACTATTTACGCACTTCATTCCTGTGTGAAAAGCCATGTAATATTCGTACAATTTCATCTTATCTATACAAGCTTTGCAGAGATCTACAATGATATCAAAATGTTCTACACTTGATATCATTTCATTATTCTTAAACACATCTCCAATGATAGAAATGTGTGTTTTGTTCAGCGCATACAATGCAGATTTATTATCTTCTGGAATATCAGGCATATCAATGATAGATTGATAGTAATATTTAATTCCAGATGTGTTGGGATTCTCAGAATATTTCAGTATATTTAACATAAGTTGAGCTTCCTGTCTTAGATAATTCATATCCCTCATGATTATTTTCGGAGGAGGATGATCTTTCAGATATTTTTCGCATAATTCCTTTATCTGGACTATCTTCTCAATGACTCCTTCTTCCGTCATTTTTAGTTATGAAACTATGTTTTGAATTGATCATTTTTAGCAAAAATAATCAATTTAAAAGTATCAACCTTATGTAGTTGCCGCTAAGCTTCTTGATGTTGAGTTTAAAAGTTTTGTGTTACCTTTCATTTTTCATAAAACAACATTGTAATAAAACTTATTCCAAAATATATAAATGTATCAATCACTTCATTCTTCTCTACTGTCTCATAGGAAAAAGGTAAAAAGAAAGAAAACACACGAAATATGCGTCGACGAATCAAATCGAAGGAAGCGGAAGAAACAAGTATTAATTCCAACTGTCATTAAGGAATTAATAGCCAGTTATATTCCATATGCTTCCCTGATGGAAGGTATGTTCGATATCTCGAGACCGCCAAAATATTCATATGAATATTTCGGATCCAATTCGATAATGATGTTTCGAGATGATGACATATATGGACCTATACCTAAGGGATTATTTGAACAAACTGTTTGGAAATATAGAATTAACAGTCCGGACTCTAACTTGGGTACTGTTTTATATGGAATGGATCTCCTATCAAATAAATATCAACGCAAAATGGAGAAGGGATTCAGAAATGAAATCTTAATTAAGATATTCAAATTCTTCAGCCTTGATAAACATCCACAATGTGAAAGTGCGTTCATTAGTTTAATAATTGATGAGGAACCTATAATCAATAATCTCCAAACCATAGAATGGCATTGGGAGAGTATTTGGAAGGGGAAAATAAAAGAGGTTCTCAACAAATATGAAGGGGTACAAATGGTAATTAATGGATCTGGAATCGTAGCGGCCAAAATGATGATGAGAGTTCGAGATAATGAATACTTCAGTAGTGAAATACGTCAATCTACAGACAAAATGTATAAAGAATATTCGAAAGATCCTTGGTTCCAGAAATGTTCTGATATAACATAGACGACATGAATTATAAGGAGTTCAATCCATTCACGATGTGTATCATAACACAATGATTTATTAAATCTTCATTAGTAAAACTGATTAATCTTCTGTCTACTAATTCAAACATCAAATGAATTCGGACAGATCTATCGATGAACTTCTTGAGGTTTTTGGAGTTTCAAATCTTTCCAATCTCGGATCTGATATCATCATTAAGTACTTCGATGACATTTCTGTTAGGGAAGTGATGAAATTATGTAGAGTTAACAAACAGTTCAACATAGTATGTAAGAAAGAAGGTATGTGGAAGAGAAAAGTAAAAAATGATTATGGAATAGAGACCAAATATGAAAAGACGTGGAAAGAAACTGCACAGCTACTCTTTGAAACTAATATGATCAATCTCGGTCATATATGGATTAATGGAAAGACATATCAAGAGTTATTTAATGAAGGATTAGAGAGTAAGAGTAACGACTACTTCAAAGATCTGTATAGAAAGTATGATTTGATAAAAATTGTATTTCCTGCCTATGTAACAGACATCAAAACCGCAAAAGAGTTTCTGGAGAATGATGATGATAGTTCAATACAATCGTATTATGGTGCAGATATGCCAGGACTTATTAAACTTTTTAATAGTTTAAACAAGGATATTTTAAAGAATGTAGATAAGTTGCAGAAACAGATAACGACAATGACAAGAGAATTTTCTGTTGTTGCTCATTCAGTCTCTGAAATCAGAGGTTCAAATTCAGATTACAACTTCGGTTTAGCATCGATGGCATCAGAACAAATATCATTTGAACAAGGACAAGATGTGAGTCATCAATTTGATTCACATACACCTATTAATCAAGCAGAGATAACTAGGAGATTGACTAAATTCATTGATCCAAATCTTTATATCATGACGTATAGTTTCATGTCTCTGTATAATCTAGCAGAAATCAATGTTTGGGATAATTAATCTTTTAAAATAATTCATTTAACTGAAATATCGGGAAATATTCATGTCCTACAAGGATAATTATATCTTTAGTTGGCTTAAAGTAAAGGAGATTGAATCCCTGAAGTTTGTACTCACAATCCTTCAAGAATTTAAGTTTTGGTTTAACATTTCCATCCTTATCCTTAATTTGATAAGAAACCCTAATATCGCAAGGCAATTTCCCTGAGAACCCATTTTCACTGAGGAATCCTATAAACTCAGAGTAGTCAAATGTTTTCTCTGATGAAGACATACTCGTTTCTTGTTCGTAATGTAAATTTATTATATATCAATTTTGGTTATTTACGTTTTAAAAAATCATGAAGTTAACTGCACCTCAGCATAAATATCTATATCATTGTTGTTCAGCAATATTTCAAGCACCACATGATTATATTCTGACATCACTATGGCATTGGTTTCCATTTTAACATCAGGAATTTTCCACTTATCATCACCGATATAAAATCCAAACCATTCATTGTAAAATCTAACATCTCTCTGTATAAATGGAAGTTTAATCATCTTCCATTCACTATTAAGTAGTTTAAGTCCTGCTAAATAGCCATCATCAATATTTGTACTCTCTTTAACCCATGAGCAAAAATCTGCAGTACATACAAGACAACAATGTGAATCTTTTTGAGGTCTTCTACAGAACATACATCCTTGAAATCTCTTAGGGTGTTCATTTACCTCGCATGATTTGCATAAATCTTCACCATGAGATGAAGATCCACAAAAAGAAAAGTTCTTGCACTGATCATTCATTTTCACACATGGAGATATTTATGAAATTGACCAAAATTGTAAATTCTTTCCACGATAATAAACAATGGCTGTTTACCAGGTATTTAACTATGATTTTGTGGGTTTAACTACCGATTTCAAACAAGCAGAAGATTTTCTTGAACAAGTAGAAGGTGAAGATGGGAATTCGATGGGAATTTATTTAATGAAAATCAATGAAGAGACTGGGAAGTTTGTAGAAGATGATTTTGCTCGAAAAGGTGAATCTCTGAGAAATATAACTAAAGAAGAAGTAAGAAGATTACCCGAAAAACTTTATATTTTGAATATGGATGGAGAAGAAGAGATCGAACATATAATGTATGTTGCAGAACAATCCCTTCTTGAAGATTTACGATATTATCATGAACACAATGGTGAATTATTTGGAATATTTGGAGACTACTGTGATAATTTTGCTGCTTATATTCTGTATGAATATGTCACTGATGGACCAGTTGGAGCGACATTTGACGAAGCTGTTAATTATGTTGTCGATAATGGTGATTACATTGGAACAGCTAAAGTTGGAGAGTTAACATCATTAGATATGAAGAATATGGGAGATGAATATCTTCCACGTATCGATAAGAAGAATCTACGTAAAACATATGAACTTGCTCAGGCATATGTTAGAATAATGAGATGATTTTTTAAAAGCTATTTCATACAGAGACATGACTAATAATTATTATTATGTTCAATACATAGGCTATATCACTGAACTTCCGAGAGGAATCATAGTCGATCTAATAATATACATGAAGATAGTTGTGGACTAATGAGTTTCTAATAACAAATCAAAATAGGATACCTCTAACAGGTCTTCATCTTGAATGTTCAGCTCTTTCTTGATTTCTGAACATATTTTAATTCCTTCTTCTGATGATTGTAAATTGGTTACTTCTAGTTCCATACATGGAAACTTCAACCCTTTCACTTCATCTATATGTATTCTTGTTGAGTTATGCATGTAGAGAAGACGTTTCTTAACAACTTCGCCAAGAATTTCTAAACTCTCTGAGAGTACTTTCTTGAGCTCCATAGGATTTTGTGTAGGATACAAGGAATAGATAGAAATCTTTGGTCCGTTGATGTTATCTCTTTTGTAGGAAATCAATTCTCCAATTCCATCATGGAAAATTCTGAGCTTCAAACGTCCGAAACTGCATTTGAAAAATGTATCGTGTTGAATAATTACTTCATCAGGTTTATCTTTTCTAGTGTATTCTTGGACAAGATTCTCGAACTCTTCTATGGAAACTCTAAGCTTAGCTTTGATCTCTATGTTTTGTTTCGACATTTTTAGATGAATGAGTTAAGTTCACTTTGATCAATTTTATTACTGAAAAAACTAAAGTCTCACTAATCTTAAAACTAGTCGTCACTTCATCACACTGACATACATATTAAAATTGATATTATTAATCTAGTCATCCAAAAAGATCAATCAACTGCATTTGAAGATAACCTTAGAAAATGGAAAGTACTGTTGAAGAGATATTAGATCGTTTCAGAATCAGACAAAAAGATCTCAATGATGTTCCTCCTCCACTCATTCATGAAATGTTTCTTAGTCTCACACCCAAAGAAATATTCAAACTTTGTAGAATTAGTAGAAAATTCAACGACGAATGTAAGAAAGAATCTCTGTGGGAATTCAAGGTGAGAAACGATTACAAAATAGATAGAAAATTAGGAGATACATGGAAAGAAACAGCTAAAATGTTAGTTAAATCTAATATGATCAATCTTGATAAAAAATGGATAAATGGAATGACATACAGACAGATATTGAATGAAGGATTAATCAAAGGGAATGAAGCTCATCAATACATAGATAAACTCAGAAAAGATGCCATAATTGAAGAAACTAAAGATGATATATTAGCTATAGAATCATACAGTACAGAATTTACTGATATTGAACCTACATGGTTAGATGCAATTCAATGGGGGACAATATTCGTCCGCGATCGTAAAATTGGATCAATGGACGATAGACGTGTCGAGAAAAATATCAAAATTCCTATAGATAAGCACACAATGGATTCTCTTAAGAGAATTTTAACCAGAGAATTCTCTGTTATTACGGCAGTCATTTATACTTACAGTGCTTCATATATTTTTTTACCATCGATGGTATATGGAGAATTCGGAACACCTGAATCTCCTAAAGACCTTCATTTCATTATTCCTAATATCTTAGATTTTACTCCTTACGTAATACAGTTTAGCTTATATCCTGTTGAAAATCTAAATGATTACGTTCTCGTGGACCTAGAAGATGTTCCAAGTTCTCAAACCATCATTGATAGAGTATCCAATGAAAAGATAATTCCTGATATGACAGTTCTAGATAGACTAGGCGATATTTCTCCTGAATCTTTCCTAAAGTTATCTGTCAATGAATTATTTGCATTGTGTGAAGAAAACAAAATTATCAAGAAAATGTGCGAAGATGAATCTATGTGGAGAATTAAGGTAGAGTTAAACTATGGAGTGATAAGAAAATATCCAGACAGACCTTTAATTCTTAAACAAGAAAGTTCATGGAAAGGAACTGCTGAACTTCTTTTCAGAGTTGATATGATTAATCTGAATGATAAATGGATTAATGAGAAAACTTATCGTCAAATATTGGATGAAGCCATAATCCATGGAAAAAATGATTACTATAAGTATATAACTACAATGCGCAAAACAGAAGTATCAAAGATATTTGACAACGATAGATTAATCCATTCATTAGGTGGGACAGTTTTTGACGAGGAATATTTTCAAGATGAAGGAATAGAATATTTAGACAGATATCTAACTAACAATGAGATTAATTTACTCCGGAAGATCTCAAGCAGAGAAATATTCATAATTGAATTAACTATTTTCACAATATTAAGCAATTATCCGTTGTTACCCACAGAGATTCGTGGTGGTGACAGAGAACCGAGAATAATTCCAGATATATACAGAGAAATAACCGACTTACTTGATCCTATTCCATATGTGATACAATTATGTTTATATGAAGATTATGATCTGAATGCATTCTATGGATGACTTTTTAAAATTCTATTTGACCTCTTGATCCACTCTGCTGGTTTATCAGAAATAGTTTTGATGATATCGATAATAGATTTGTCGAATTCTGCAACTAATGTACAGATAAACGATCGAGAACTGCTGATATCACTCTCAAACGCTTGGTGGAAGAGTATCGATTCTCTTAAGACTATACAATCACATTAACTTGATAAATCTGAATCAATAGTAAATTCACCTTGATCAATTTTAAAAATTCTACAAGTCGATATACAATCTTGCCATTTCGTATACTTTACGCAGTCTTTCTTCCGACTGAAGAGAAACGTATTCAATACCTGTTCGTTCTCCCGGTTTATCTATTGTTACTGTATAGATACTTCCCGATAATTCTTCTTGTTCATATAGAACATCCATGGTTCCCTTAAAGGATTTATCCCAAGGTAAATCCTCTACAATCACATTGAACATTGCATAAAGAGAATAAGTTTCTTTCAGAGGACCAACACTCTCAAATAGACATTTCCAATTGTCGTAGTAATCTGTTGAGTTCTTCAATGCGGATTCTTCGTCGATGTAAGCAGTATGTTCATATTCCCCATCAGAATTTTCGCTGTAGAAGATGTAAAGTTTACTTGGAAGTTTTCCTAACTCTTCTTTGGTTAATTCTCTCAGTACTCTTTTTCCTTCTCTTTCGTGAAGATCCACATAATCTTCTTCTTCAGTGAAACTACTTGTCTTTTCTTCAAGTTTCATGAGAGAAATTCTTCTAAAATCATCATTATATATCTTGTCAAGAAAGTTTCTCGCTTTCTTGAAATCACTGAAATATTCAGCTCCCGAATGAGAATAAGTCTGATAAAGTGCCATTTCCTATCTACTGGAATCAATGTTTAAATATATCAATTATAGACAGAAATTATATGATGAAGATGACATTCGTGAATTCATTGGCATTTAAAAGTCTTATGATATCAAAATTGATGATATTATTTATGTTCTGATCGTCATCAAAATCACAATATGGATTTAACACAAGTTATTCAATCATTAGAAACTATCTCACTTCAGACAGATAATAATGTGCTTAGATGGAGTATTACATTCTCTTGTGTTAATAATGATGATCGCATAACCACTGAATATTCAGTGACTCAGAATTTCAAAAAAGAACCTCCTGAAGGAGATTCAATTCATGACCCAAATCTCACTAAACAAATATTAGATAAAGATCTTGATTTAATAGTAATCGATAGAAATAACCATTTCTCTACGTAGAGAAAGATTTCAATGTGATACACACACTTTTAACAGAGACCTTGAAAAATTTTTAAAGTGAACAGATACTGGAAAAATTGATAAGAATGAAAATAAACCCTATTCACTTTAAAATGGATCTCATTATAACAGCAATAGATAATGAAGATCTCAAAAGTATTCAAGATTCTAAAGAAATTACTTCATATCAATTGAATCTTTGCTTAGTGTATGCTATCCATAGAAAACAGTTTGATATCGTCGACTACATTGAAATGAAATGTTCTAACCTTCATAATATTTGGGGAAGATGTGCATTAAATGCAGCGAGAGATGGTTATATAGATGTTGTCAAATATGCAGAATCAAAAGGTGCAAGTAGAGAAAATTTAATAGATGCTGCCGCATATGCAGCAGAAAATGGACATTTCAATATACTTAAGTATATCGTATCACAGCGTCACGTAGATTGGCAGTATTATTTGAAACGAGCAGAAGATGGAGGACATGAAGAAATAATCAGATGGTGTAAAATAAATGATACAGTGAGTCATT
>SDBT01021280.1_pt1 | contig 10142 bp, 6 predicted proteins | sample 2277101 | NCBI WGS metagenome assembly SDBT01 (sample SAMN10404973, study PRJNA504765) | marine sediment metagenome | isolation source: marine sediment core GS10_PC15, 103 cmbsf | place: Arctic Ocean: Southern Knipovich Ridge | collected 2010
ACTTAGATCTAACTTTCGACGTTTCCATAAATCTATTATTCGACCAGGAGTACCGACAACAATATTAACACCTCGATTTAATTCTTGGATCTGATTATTAATCGAGACCCCCCCATAGATGGTAGTGGATTTAACTCGTTTATCTCCAATACCCCTAATAACTTCTTCTACTTGCTTTGCCAATTCGCGCGTCGGTAATAAAATAAGCGCTTCATTATTTACGAACTTCAATTGTTCGATAATTGGCAGAACAAATGCTAATGTTTTACCTGTACCTGTCTTAGACTGAGCCATAATATTAGTACCTTTCAAAATTAAAGGAATAGCTTCTTCTTGGACAGAAGTAGGTGTAACAATATTCATATTTTCTTGTAATGCGTTAGCGTATTTCGCGCTAACACCTAATTTTTCAAAACTCAATAAAATACACTAATTAATTTTCTGTATAATTCACTTAATTCACTAAAAAAAATGAAGGATAAAATAAAAGTTTTAGGAAAACTTTATAGAAGGAATATCATCAGAGATTGAGGAACGCGAGGGTTTATATTTGAAGAATCTCCTAGATTCGCTGTCTTCCAAAACATAATTACTCCCACCACCATGGATCATACAAAACACATCTATTATTGATTTGATCAAATCTGTTTTTTTTTTAAAAGCGTTTAGAAGTATATTGCTAATATGTCAATAATAATCAAATAAATAAATTCAAATTGTAGGTGAAAATAATCAGCGAATATGGTAGCGATTGGGATTATGAAGATGACAATGTTTATAATCCTGATGATTCAGAAAATGATTCAAAAGGAGAGAATAGTGATGGAACAGGTTCAGAAGGCTCGGAAAGCGATTCGGAGGGAGAAAATAATGACGATTATTCGGGAGACTGGGATCCTGGGGAGGATGAAGATGATTTTAATTTTGAAGAACGGGATCCTGAAGATTTTGGGGCAGAGGATAACTTAGATTTTGGATTTCCAGTTGAAAAGGATGATAAAAATCAAGGAAATAATCTGAGTGATATAGTAGACCTAGACGCAAATAATTTTAATGAGAAGGGAATAAGCGATGAAGAACTCGAAGTGGATATGATTAAAGAAGATTATGAAGCTATCAAGGACGAAATGGATTGTGAAGATAATCCTAATGATAATGATCCTAAGGAGGAATTAGAAGATTTACTGTATGAATATAATGAGAAAAATGAGGATGAAGGACAAGAAGATTACCACGGGAAAGGAGATTTTAATTCTGATGATTCCACCCCAAACTCAGGCACTCAGAGCGATGGAAAGGATAATGATTTCAGCTCTGAAAAAAATTCATCAGATTCGGGTCAACAGCAAGACCAAAAGCAGCGAGGCAATTCTGGAAGCAGACAAGAAACTATAACTGTCGATAAATCTGAACAAGAAGAAGGTCAGAATGAGGAACAGGAAAAACCCGAGGAGATTGATGCAAGCGATTTACAGACTGAAGAAGAAAGAATGAAAGATGAATACCAAGAGGAAAACGCGCAGGAAGAACAACCAGCATCACAGCAAGATTCACTTCACGATGAACAATCTGACTCTCAACAGGAGAAAACCGAAAATTATAGACAAGAGCAAACGCAAGAAACTATAAGCGATTCTCAACAACAATATCAAGAACAACAACAATATCAGGAGCAGCAACATAGTAGCTCTTCCAAACAAATGACAGTTTTACTTCAAGAAAAGGAGGAGATTTTAGAGAGTAAGGAAAATAGTAAGTCAAAAGAAACTGAAAACCAGAATGTAGAGGCTCAAGAAAACAAACACAGAGAGGAAGGAATTAATGAGTTACAAGAGTGGATTGAACAAGATAATAAGCTTTCCGAAACTGAAAAAGAAGAGTTAATTCAACAAGTAAGTGAAGACAATCGTTTGAGATTATCACAGGTACGATTAGATATCTTAGAGGAAAAGCAAAAGGCGGAGGAACTCTCAGAAGAGGAACAGAAAGAATTCATTGCATTAAAAGAAGAATTCGAGAACGTAAGCGCATTTCAAAAGGAAACTTTTAAAGACTTCAAACGCTTTCTTGTTAAGTACGATCGAAGTAAGTCTTGGGGGCAGAACGTTGTTAACTGGGGGCGAGGATTGTTTATTAGCGACCTTGCTCAAAAACATAAGATGCTGAAAGATGTCGAATCTAAGCTGAATGAAGTGATTAATCTTTCTCAAGAAGAAAGCAAGGAATATATAAAGGAAAATCTTTATAAGAGTATAGATTTGAGTATAAAAGAGAAACAAAAAATAATCAGTATAATTCAAAAGGATAGTCTTACAAATGAAGAGATAGCAGAGATGAAGTTAGTATTAATCAATCTCACAACTGAGAAAAGAATAACACTTAAGTCTGAGAAGAGGTTAAGAAAGGTGGAATATAGTTCCCGTGAATGGGGGAGAATTAAAAGGAAAATATGGTCTGAACTTGAAGATTTCATTAACGAAGATATTGAAATTTCTAATGTTGAAGTTTATGATTCTTATGCTCATCTAATTGATTCAGCTGTTAAACACCTAGATAAAGTGTTAGAAAATCTTGATTATATATCTTCAAGACAACTTCAAGTTATTAAAAGTTCAATTATTGCTATTTATTTACTTAAAGCAGCCATTCCCTTATCTCAAAATAAAATTAAAGAGATTTCAAGATTTACTGATAGACAATTCGTTTCAGACATTAGAAAGCATTTGGGATTAAAGTTAAATACTAAGAGAGAGAAGGTAAAGACATTATTTATTGATAAAGTTAGAGAGGTCAAAGAATGTTCTATGTGTGGCGAAATTAAACCATTTACTAACTTTTCAGGGAGATCGCGTCAATGTAATGAGTGTAGAAATTTAAGCAATTTAAAGAAGTATAATGAGAAGAAGCTTCTAGCGTGTATTTTCCTACACATAAAGCGTACTAAAGAGCTAACTATAGACAAATTCATAGATTTAGTTAGTAAGGGACATAAGTTTAAGGTGCATGAAGGATGTAGTAAATGTGGATTAGGATTAGAATTTTTGCCGGCTATGGAGTTTCATCATAATAATCCTAGCTTAAAAACAGTAAATTGGGATAAGCTGAGAAATAACCCTCTTCGTGAAATTCTAAATACTCTAAATCGCGAGAAATGTAAAATTTTATGTTCAAACTGCCATAAAATGGAAACTGCATCAACCTTTGAAAATAATCGAGATGTAATACTAAGTGCAAATCTTGATGATCTATTAAATTTTGATAGATCCTTACGGCGACATGTCTTGAAGAAAATTGTCTTAGAGGAGATATACGGCAAAGTTTGTACAGATTGCGATGAGTTTCGTTTAGAAATGCTTCCTGCAGTTCAATTCCATCATTTAGATCCTGCCCTTAAAGTAAATGATTGGCATAGTATTAGACAAATGGTAGATATAGAAATTATAAGAGGAATATTAAATAAGGAAAGAATGATACCTTTATGTGCGAATCATCATAAATTGAGAGAAGCTAAAAATTTCGATGAATATAAGAAAGAATTATTAGGAAAATATTTACCTTAAATTTTATTTTTTTATAAAAAATTAATTGAAGGAATATCTTCACTTATTTCACGACTACTAGGTTTATACTTAAAGAACCTGCGTGATTCGCTGTCTTCCAATACATAGTTACTTCCTCCACCATGAATCATGCAATAAGCATCGAGAAGTCCGATGGGATTAGAATATTGTCGAATGAACCCACGTCCCCCCATCGTCCTAAAGCAGTGGATCGCACTTTCAAAACCTAATTCTGTTGAGGAGATTTTTAATCCCATTGCTTGGGCAGCCATTAATTTCGAGCCCGCGAGTTCAGGGCGTTTATCTAATTCTCTTGTGTAATTTATTAAAGCTGTTAGGAGTAAATTCATTTCTCTAATATTTTTTGAAATAGGAAATCTAATAATCTGGTATTCATGAAGGCGCCTCTCGAATTGTCTTCTATGAATAGCATATGTATGAGAATAGAGCAGTTTTTTCATGGCATCCCCTAACGCTTCAGCACTAATTACCAATCTTTCTTCTGTTAATTGGTGGAATGCAATATCCAGGCCATTTCCATGGAGAAGATTTTCTTTAGGAATTTCTACCTTATCAAAGATTAATCGGCTTACAAAAGCATCGTTCATTCCATAAGTTCTAATTCGAGCAGATCGAAAATTCTTGAGTTGCTGGTTTTCAGTGTCAACTATTATTGCTCCCAATGGTCCGTTATTTATTCTACCATAAAGCATGATATAATCTGCAAGCATGCCATTAGTGATGAAGGTTTTTTTCCCCTTGGCGATTACAACATCGTCCTTAACGTTCAAAGCTAATTCCATTCTAAATATGTCTGAACCTGCATTGAATTCTGTCATGGCTGATGCTGCCATGCGCCCTTCTAAGGCAACGGGCTTAAGAAATTTCTCTTTTTGAGCTTCAGTAGCTTTATAATTAACAGGATTACAATATAGCGTGCCTCCTGCCAGCCGTCCCATTTCGACGCTATAATTCCCAGCGATATATCTCTCATTTGATTCGCTCCAACGACCCCCGCACATGGCATAGGCAATTAGAGCATTTCGCGTTATCCTACCTATGTCGTATTGATTTTCGTCTTGCAATATCGTGGAGTAATATCCACCTTTGGCCAATTTTCTCATAATACCCATAACAACTTCTTTTTTCTTGTCTTGGGTGGGTTCCTCTACTAAATAATTCAAGTTTGTTAATTTCTCTAGCTCGGGATCAACTTCTTTCTCAAGAAATCTATACAACTCAGATAGATATTCTTTTTCTGCCGCGTTTAAGATTGGACTGGCTAATAAATCAAGTTCTAAAACGTATTTTTCTATTTTTATTTCTTCAAAATCTTTAAGTTGAATATCCAAAGTTTAGCACCTAAATTCAGTATTTTAATTCTATTTTTAATAAAAGTCCGAAGGTAAATAAATTTTTTAACTTATTCAAAACTACCTAACAAACTGATTTTCAAAAAGAAAACAATAAATTTAAACAAAAAAAAGTGTGAAAACAATGACAAGGAAAGTATGCGTAGTTGGAATAGGACATACTGATTTTAATTCCATGACACCTGATGTATCGTGGAAGCAGATCATGTATGAAGCTTGTCAAAAAGCTTACGTTGATGCGGGGATAGATGTGCGAAAGGACGTGGGTAGTTTCATTACATGCGCAGAAGATTATTGGGAAGGATTCGGAATATTCGATGAGTTTGTTCCTGACCAGGTCGGAGCTTTAATGCGCCCATGCTGTACTGTCTGTGGTGATGGTATTTACGGTTTAGGCACGGCGTATATGCAAATAATGACTGGATATTTTGATGTAGTTGCCATTGAGGCACACAGTAAAGTATCTGATTTACTTACCTATGGCGATATAATCATTCACGCAATGGATCCTCACTACGATAGGCCGGTTGTTGGTCCTGTCGAAAGACCAAAATATGGGGGTAGTCCATCGTATCCTGCAGAAAGTCCAAAGCCTTTAATTGGAGCTTCTGATGAAAAAGAAAGAGTACATCCTTACTTTTTAGCAGGTTTAGAAATGCAGAATTATCTTAAAACTACAGGAACAACCGAGGAGCAATGTGCTTCAGTAGTAGTTAAGAATAAAATGAACGCCTTTTTCAATCCTTATTCGGATTACGAATTAAAGATTGATATTGACGATGTCATGGCTTCTGAATATCTTTTTAAACCATTAAAGAAGTACGATATAGCTCCAAATGTAGATGGTGCCGTAGCTTTTGTACTTGCAGAAGAAAAAGTAGCCAAAAAGCTAAGTGATGACATAATTTACTTATCTGGTTTTGGTTGGGCGTCTGAAACGCCTTGGCTTGCTACTCGAGGAATGGATGCGGCTTATGCTAAAATGGCCTCGAAGATGGCTTATAAGATGGCGGGCATTACTGAACCAAGTAAAGAAATATGTATTGCCGAAGTAGATGACAGATTTTCCTATAAAGAATTACAACATTTAGAAGCGTTAGGTTTGGCAAAACCAGGTGAAGCTGGAATTCTTGCCGAAAGTGGTGCCCTTGAAGTAAAAGGGTCAATGCCAACTAATATGTCTGGTGGTTCATTAGGCGTAGGAAACTGTCTTGAAGCAACTGGATTACAAAAATCACTCGAAATTGTTACACAGCTTCGAGGGCATGCTGCGAAACGACAGGTGCCCGATGCTGATAGAGGACTCGCTCAAGCATGGCGGTTCCTACCTTCTGGAAGCGGTGCTGTAGCAATTTTTGAGAGGGGATAGGGAGGTGGAAAAAAGATGAAAGAAGTAGCAGTTATTGGAGCCGGTATGACTCTTTTCCGCAGGCATTTAAAAGAAACGGGTAAAGAACTTTCATATTACGCCGCAAAGATGGCAATGGAAGATGCTGGTATTCAAAAAGACGATATTGACATGGTTGTTATGGGAACCGCTCCCGACGCTTTTGATGGAATTCATATGAAAGGTGAAAATCTCTTAGATGGTGCTGCCGCTGTTGGAAAGCCTTATGTTAGGGTATTTAACGGAGGTGGTACTGGTGTATTTGGACCAATCGCTGGTTGGTGGCATGTAGCCTCAGGAGTTGCTGATGTGTGCATGGTTGTCTGTGAAGAAAAGATGGGTAATAGTTATCCACATCCACAGACTATATTTAGACACATCTGGGATCCGGTCTTAGACCGTCCATTAAATCCTAACTTGGTATGGTTATTTGCGATGGAAATGAACAGGTACATGAATTCTGTTTCCAAAAAAACCGGTTTATCAATGGAGACATTAAAAGAATACATCGCAGAAGTGGCCGTTAAAAACAAGAGAAACGCTGTTGGACACCCATGTGCTCAATTAGCTGATGCAAATATTACTGTAGAAGATGTACTAAACTCTGAAATTATGGCTTGGCCAGTTCAAAGATTAGATATAAGTCCTCCAAGTGATGGGGCCGCAGCTTTGATTTTTTGCAACAAGGATGTCGTGCATAAATATACGGACGATCCCATATATATTGCTGGCGTTGGCTGGAATATAGATAGTACGATGTGGACGAACAGAGACTTGTATTTCCCACGATATGTTGCAAATGCAGCTAAGATGGCTTATCAAAAGGCAGGTATAGTCAATCCAAGAAAAGAGATAGACTTCGCAGAGCCTTACGACCCATTTGACTACAAAGAATTACACCATATGGAAGGACTTTTACTCTGTAAGAAGGGTGAGGCTCCTCTTTTAACTCATGAGGGAGTAACTCAGCGAGATGGTGATATGCCTATTTGTCCATCTGGTGGACTATTAGGTGTTGGAAACCCTATTGCTGCAACTATGGGACAGAAAGCTTGTGAATTATATTGGCAACTTGCGGGTAAAGCAGGGAAGCGTCAAATTCCAGGTGATCCTAGAGTTGGAGTAGGACAGGCATGGGGAGACATAATGCAAATGGCGACCGTAATGGTCATGAGGAGGGGATAAAGGAAATGACAGATGAAGACATAGGATATCCACCTTATGCTCCTGGAACCCATGTAAGAGAGAGCGATATTAGAGAAAAGAAAATCTCATACTCCTGGTGGGAGCCCGAGGTTCAATATAGTTGGAGCTTAGGACCCGCAATGAGTAAATTTCTGATGGGTTTAAAGGAAGGTAAGATTGTTGGTGTTCATTGTAAAAGATGCAAACGAGTTATAGTACCTCCAAGAATGTTCTGCGAATATTGCTATGGACCTACTGAAGAGTGGGTGGATTTACCAGACACTGGGATTATTGAAACATTCTCAATCTCGTACCTCGATCCAGATGCCCGGAGATTTGAAGTGCCAATACTCGTTGGCGTTATTGACTTGGACGGTACTCCACCACATCATGGATTTATGCATTATTTCGGAGAGATGACTAAGGAAGAAATCAAAATAGGGATGAAGGTGAAAGCTGTATGGAAACCCGAGAACGAACGAGAGGGTTCTATTACAGATATCAAATACTTCAAACCATTGTGAGGTGTAAAAAAGAATGACATTTGGAGAAAAACAAACTGACCCTACCACTCCTATGCATTGGAGAGGTAATATGCAAGCAGATTATTTCTATCCTGCCGGTGTTGCCGGGGATAAATTTTTCAAGCATCTCAAGGAAAAAGATTCCCTTTTAGCCACGTATTGTAAACCGTGTAATAAGGTATTATTTCCAGCAAGGTTATACTGTGAAGACTGTTTTGCTGAAATTCCCGATTCTGATTGGAGAGAAGTCCCTGCTGCAGGTATTGTTCGATTATTTACTATAGCAACTCTTGATGCCCATGGAGATAAAATGGATAACCCTAAGGTAATGGCTCTAATTGATATCGATCAAACAGATGGAGCTATGCTGGGAATGATCAACATGGTGGATCTTAATAAGGATTATTGCGGTGCTAAAGTAAAGGCTGTTCTCAGACCTAAGGAAAAGCGAGAAGGTACCATTAAGGATATCATCCATTGGGAGCTTATATAAAACTAAATTTTATTTTTTATTTAATTTTTTTTTTCCTATTATTTTGACATATTGATTTTACGATAGCAAAATACTTTGGAAATGCTTCATTCTTAAACCTTAGTTATTGCAAGACACTCAAGTCAAGATTTTTTTTTGGTACTCCCCAAGAGTGGACGATACCTGAAAGAAAAATAGGCAGGACGGTGTCTGAGTTGAAGACCCTACCAACTCATGGATCATTAGGCCGCCACTTAACGGTAAGCCTACAAATTAAACTTGGTATACACCCAGGAAAACCGTCTAGTGTTCTTGCAATAGCGCCTTTAAAAAAGGTAAGGGTAATCTAAACTCAATGGCTCCCAAGGGTCGTAGAGGAACCTTGAAGCAGAACGCACCACCATCCTGCTTCCATTAGCGGATGCTATCGAATTTAGATTACGAATAAATTGGTGAATAAAAAATGGAAGAGAAAATATTTAAATTTAATGTAGACTGGACGAAAAGCTCCTTTTTCTGTGGCATGGATGTTCATAAGCACGAGCTTACCGTAGCAGTTTATTCTGAAGACGAAAGTAATACGGAATTTTTAAAGACTAACGTGTTTCGACCAGATACTAAGGGGTTGGAACAATTCTGGAATTTTGTCAAGAAGTATCAACCAGATGGCTTTGCAATGGAAGCGACAGGTATTTTTCATCATGTTGTTTTCAATTTCCTAACGAGAAGAAGGGAATTTGTGCGATGGCCGTTCAAGATTGTAGTTGTTAATCCTTCAGACGCTAAGGGATTACCCGGAAGACCTAAAAACGATAAGATCGACGCCATTAACTTGGCAAAGTATCTATCTAAAGGGCTCTTAAAAAATGGTAAGCCAATCGTGCAAGTTTTGGAAGATTTGAAGGCGATCTTTCGTATGGCTGCTCGATTGGAAAGAGATCGCACAGCTCTAAAGAACCGAATCATAAAAACTCTCGATAGAGCCGGAATTCGACCGCGGCGATTGAGCCTAAATAAGAATTGGGTTGTAGGACTGCTTCAATACCTTGTTGAACATGAAGGAACGCTCGGTTCATTCTTAAAACTTGCTATCAAGAACGAGGACCATCCCTTGCAAAAGCATCGAACGATGCTCATCAAAAATATTGCAGATTTCGTACCCTTCTTTGAATTTTCATTAACGCATGCTCAGAGAGTACTAATCCGCCAGAATTTAGTCGAATTGGAGTTTAAAACGGGACGAAAATCGTTGTTAGCTGTGGAAGTAGAACAGATGATACAAGACCATCCTGCTTTAAGAATGCACGCATATAACTTAGCAACCATCCCTGGAATCTCACCGTTTGGGGCGGTTTGGATTTTAGCGGAAACAGGAAGCATCAAAAGGTTTCCAAAACACCGTAGTTTTACGGCCTATTGTGGATGTTGCCCGAGAGTTGTATCTTCTGCTGGAAAGGTCTATTCTGCTCACACGTCGCGACATTCTAATTCCTTCTTGCGAACGATTTTCTTTAACGCAGCAACGGTCGTTTGCAATCTGATCAAAGCAGACTCGTGTTTGAAGGATTATGCAGATCGTATTATAAAGAAGAAAGCAAATCGATCGCATAAACTAGCTCGATGTATTGTGGCAGCCAAAAT
>SDBT01021281.1_pt1 | contig 10142 bp, 11 predicted proteins | sample 2277101 | NCBI WGS metagenome assembly SDBT01 (sample SAMN10404973, study PRJNA504765) | marine sediment metagenome | isolation source: marine sediment core GS10_PC15, 103 cmbsf | place: Arctic Ocean: Southern Knipovich Ridge | collected 2010
GGTAGAGGGGGTTGCAAGTTGCTTCTCAGTCGATTCCGTGCGTTCCATCTAAGGGTCGCCTCCTTCGCCCTCTACTGTAATAAATCAGGAGGCAGTTGTCTCACTCATGTTGGCACAGAGGGCCGTGTAGTATTTGCTCTGCCCGACTCCCATCGGGGCGATGCAGAGCATCGAAAGAAAGAAGAGCATGCCGATCATGGTCGTTCTCCGAGAGTGTGGTTGTTGTTTGTGAGGGAAAGACGGCATCAGGCTATCAGTCCGAGTGGTTCGATTTGGCAAGAAGGGTTTGGCGGACGAAGTCATCGGCCTCCTCTTGAGTCAGGTTCCGTCCCAGGTTGGTGAGGACTCCGGCTACGGTCATGGCCAGGTCTTCACGAAGCCTTTGAAGTTGCGTTCCTAGTTCAGCAACCTGCCGCTGGGTTCTGGAGATGGCCGTCGCCTGTTCGGAGTAGTGCTGATCGAGTTCCGTACGAAGCCGGGCCACGTGTTTCGAGAGCCGTCGTAAATCCTGGCCACCAAGACCGGTGACCAGCAGGCGTCGAGCACAGTCGCCGCGACCGAGATGACCCCGACATTGATCCAATTGATTGGCCTGTTCTTCAGTCACGCGGAAGCTGACCTGAATGGGTTTCTTCATGGTTTCACCGTAGACAGAGGTGTTTCAAGGGGTTACGTGAAAGTTGTCGACAAGCCGAAACGGCGTAACCCTTGCCCATTGAACACTTTGGCAAGGATTTGTTTTCAAAAGGGAGGACCGAGGTCCATAACCTGTACTTGCTCTTGAAAACGTTAGTTCATGTCTCGTAGAAGGCTTCGTGAATTCGTTCTAGAAAAAGAGCAGGCCCGTCGTTCTGCTCGATAAGCGTCGCGACGGGCCTGCCGTTTGGGTTATTTATCAGGGCCTATGCTGGCAAGCCAGTGCTTGGCCTTCCGTGATGTGCGGGCGGTGCGGCCGGGGACGTACGAGCCGATCGCTTCATTGTCATCGTCGGTGTGGGGATCCGAGTGGGACGATGGCTTCGATTCATCGAGCATCTTGTTGACGCGACGTATCTTCGTACGAAAACTCTCGAACTCTCGAACAAACGTTTTCAGCTTATTGACGTAATACGCCGCCTCGGGAATCTGGCTCGTTGACTTGGCCACCTCCAGAACGGCCTCGAAGCGATCGAGCATCAACGCCCCCCGTTCGAGATACGCTGTCGTCTCCAGGAAGTCTTTCTGGCTGAACTCCAGGTCAAACCGTTCCTGTTGCGATTCATAGTGGCTGGCCAGTGCCGTAAACATCTGGCTCATGACGAGGTAGTCTTGCTGGAACGCCTCATAGGGCTCGGTCGTGGAGAAGCCCTTGAACAGTTCGGCCGCCCGCCGCAACTCCGCTGGAGCCCGCTCCATGGGCTCCTCAAAAGACCGAAGGGTGTTCAGGTACGCTTCTTTTTGGTCGAGAATCTCACGAGCCATAAGACGGAGCTTGGCCGTGGTCTCGATCAATTGCTTGATAGCCGAAGCCGGATCTTCGCCGAAAACATCGGGCTCCCGTGCCGGGACCGACTTGATGGCCTGGGTGATCACGTTGTCCATCTTGGTATTGAACGCGCACAATGTGATCCGGTGTGACTCAAGCTCCTCCTTGGTTCGCAAGGCTGCCTGGATGACTGGAAGGTCCAGAGAGTCGGGGCGAGGGGGGCCGTCCGAGGGCCGTGCCGAGACGATCGGTTTTGTAGCTTTTGTGCCAGAGCAGCCGAACAAAGCGAACTGACCGACAAACATCAAGAACGCAAACACGCCAAACGAGAACTTCTTCAACATGACTCATCTCCTAGAACGAGGGGGGGACTGAAGCCGCGTCCAAGTCGTTGGGGTGGACATATCCGAACCCCAAGTGCCCGGTCGACAAGACCGGACATCTGCGGAAGCGGCCTGGGAGGGAAGAAGCAACTTCTTCCAAAATGTTGGAGTGGCCTGAGGTTCGCCCTCGTAGGCCACCCCGGTCGACAAGACTGTTCTGATCAACAACCGTGTGGTACGTCATACCGGCCACCGTGATAATCACCGTCGCCACTATCGCGACGGTGGCCTTCACCGGGTGCCGTTTTTGGCCGTGACGGTCAGTATGACCGGCCGCTCGTTGCCATCGCCCGGCCGGTGTCGGCTTGTACGCGGCCATCTGCTTACGAACAGCATCGGCCTCGATCTTGGGGACTTGGTCGAGGAATGCCTTGTCCGCCAGGGCTTGCTCGATGGCGGCATGCCACTCGGCAGGAAGCGGCCGTTTAGTCGCGTCCTTGCAGCCGACATCGAAACATTGAATTGCCAGCCGACGCATGGCTGGGTGTAACAATTCGAGCGGGGCCGCCGGATGTGGCCCGACACCTCGCCGACGAGCACGGCGACTATGCGGCCACAATCCCTCGGCGATCCGGTCTTCGAGCGAAGGTCCCAAGGAGCTTTTCAGTTTGACATCGAACGGGTGGTGGCTGGTCAGGCACCAGATGATCATCGTCGCCAAGCACCAAGCATCTTGGTGCTCGGTGAGCGCGACCGTACCGATTTCGCCTTCGGTAAGCTCGGGCGGGAGTAATTCCTCATGCACGGCCTCCGCGTGATGAACCGTACCATTGGCCGAAAACTGCCAGCCATCTACATCGAGGAACCATAGCTCCGGCCCAGCAATAATATTCTGCCCGGCGAGTCCGTCGAACAGGATATAGTCTTGCAGGCTGAGTTCCTCGACCGATTTCGCCAGTGTGCCGACAAACTGAAGACGCTTTGTGTAGTTCTGAAACGACAAGGGGCGATCGCATGGGTTCACGATATCGGCCAACAGATGGCCATAAACTTTGGACATCGTAAATCCGACCAGTTCGCCGCTAGAAACCGAAAACACACGTTTAAGCGGTCGGGCGATGTGAGCCAGGCCGCTCGCAAGAACCGGTGGCGATTGAAAAAGTGCCTCAAGCTTGCGACGCTTATCATCGGTCAGGTTCTTCAGCGTCTTCACGAGCAGGTCTACCCGAGACGGATGGTGGTAGATGGTGCCGCCGCCACCGTTATCGAGTTTATCGGTTAGCAATAGCGTTCCATTCTCGCCCTCGACCCGCACGTTAAACATGGCGACCGCCCTCCAAGTCTCGCCGGATCTCGGCCTGGACATCGTAGCCCCGTTCCGTTCTCCGGCGGCTCACGCAGCGCAGGCTCTTCGATAACGACCGAAACATCGGAATGATTTCCGCGACGGACAAGACCTCGGCGGGACGAGGGAAGATTTCATTCAACAGCGACGGATCGCAGCCCTCTACGTAATAGGCGCTGAAACGGGCAAGGCCGGTCTCCTCCATGTTGATCATGGCTCTCCGGGCTTCGGCCAGGATCGACCGGGAATCGGTCGGCATGCCATCGGTCATAACGATGACCTCGCAAATGCCACACTCGACGACCACTTCAATGCAGAGTTCCTTGAAATCGCGAATGTGGCCGCAAATTGTGATCAGTGCCTCGCCCATCGGTGTGACGCCCGAGGGCGACAACACGGGCGGACGAAAGTCTGCTGCGGGCTCGAACCCATTGGTGAACGCCCGAAGGCTGCCCCCAAAAGAACATCCGGCGACTCGTACCCGACGGCCCGCGATGCGGTCTTCTCGAAGAATTCGCGAAAGGTCGCCGAGTCCCTCGTTCAGTCTGTCGATCACCCCTCCAGTCTGGGTAGACGCCGAGTCGTCCAGAAGCAGACAACAGGTTTCTGGGGGTCTGTGTTTCTCGGTCAAACGTTGCCAACGGGCTTTCCGGTAAGTCCACCTGAGAGGCAACACGACGACGAGAACGGATCAGATTACGAAGTTGAAACATCCCTTAACTCCTTCTTGTTGAGAATGCCCGCAACACAACACGTGCTGCGGGCGAAACGGTTTCCGTGTCAGTTACTCCGTCGCTTCATTGATGGCCGAACCTTCCGGGCCGTGGTCGGCATCGCTGCCGTTCTTCTCACGGATCCAGGCCGCCGCTGCTTTGGTGGCTTCGATCATGGCCATTTCGTTCGTGTCGAAAAAAGAAGAGCCCTGCAACTCCTTGCCCGTGGCCTGTGACGCCCAGCACCGCGTCAGGGTAAAGTCCCTGTACGAGTAGCCCATATTTGATTGCCGCCGAAAGATCGTTGCGATCACGTTGCCGCAGCGAATAGTATTCTCCGGCTCCATCTTGGGGCCGGCCGTCGCCTTCTTCTTGTCGCTCATGTTCGAGTTCTCCTGTTTGTCAGTGGGAATAGGGGGGGGATTCGTTGACGCAACAGACCTCCTTACTGGGTTAAAGTTGAAGAGAATTGATTGCCGTAGACCGTCCACGCCGAGGTGGCCGGTCGGCTTCGCCCGTACATTTCCAAGTAGGGACCGGGCGAGACCTTCTCGATGATTTCACGAACCACTTTGGGTTTCGAGCTGTGCCCGGTTCGCTTCGCCTCGATCCAACTACGCTGGCCTTTGTCGAGAAAGAGCTGCTTTCCTTTGGTTCCGAGGAGCAACAACTCGTGTGAAACACGCCAATAATTGCCGAGGCCGACGGTGGACTTTACCCAGACGAACATTGACTTGTAGGTGAAGCCCCAGGCCTCGACCAGGTTCAATGCATCGGGCAAGAAAGAAGTCGTCGTCCAGAGATGGAGATGACAGTTGTCGGCGGCCAGATCGGACACCGGCTCGGCACGGATGTCGTCCATTGTCATCGTTGGATAGTGGTTGCCCGTAGCCGCTCGCGTGCCCTGGTTGCTGTACGGCCAGGGCGGATCAGCGTAGATCGTGCCGAACTTCTTGCCCTGTTCGATGAGTTCGTTGAGGTCGCCGACGACACCACCGGAAGGGTTCGGTTGCGTCATGACGGACTCGGCGACTTCCAGTTCCTTCGCCAAACGCAAGGCACCGGCCGTCGTCGGCTCCCGCCCGGCTTCCACGTGCTCTTTGATGTAGCGATTGAACGTGGCCTGGGGCAGCTTGGCTATCCGCTGTGATCTCGATGAGTCCGATTTCGTGACGCCCAGGTCACACAACCGAACGGGACCGGTCGCATCGTGCGACCGGTGATCCTTATTCGTCTGTCGCTTTCCCGTGGCAGCTTTCGCCAATGGCGTTTTTCGGAGCAACTGCCCCAGCTTTCGTTCGGCCTCCAGCTTGATGGCCGACGCGTCCACGATGATCTCCTGGGCAACGCCCTTCTTCTTGGCGTATCCTCGGATCAACTCGGCCTTGTCGCGGATGTCCTTGATGTCATGGATCGTGGCCGCCTCGGCAATCATTCGCCGGGCTTTCGAGAGCATGACGAGTTCACGAGTCTGCTCAGTCATCGCGGGCCTCCTGTTTTGAAGGCTATCTGACATAAGGGGCAGGTCTTCATAAGACCCTGGTGAATGTAGCATCACCCAAAATGCCACCCTGCTGCTATCCCCATTACGGACCGCTCATTACAAGTGCAATGCAAGGTAAGTGCAGAAGAAGGCTCCCGCCATCGAGAAACACCAGAATTGGTGGGGATCGATGTCAGGAGCGTGGTGATCGACCGAAGATCGCCCGATCAGATGTCGTGGCGTGATCCGAGCGGGCGCTATGTCGAACGCGGTTTGGCCGATGCGGTCGCTTTGGTCGTCTGACTGAACACCAGGCAGATGGCATCCTGCTGAGTGTCGGGGAAGAGGTGTGTATACCGCTTTCGCATTTCGTCGGTTTGGTGGCCTGACCAGGTATCGATAATCCGTTGGTCGATGCCGCGTGCCGCACAGTTGCTGATGAAACTGTGACGAAAGAGGTGCCAACCGCGTATCCTTTCCCAACGACTACCAGATAGCGACTGACGAAGATGGTGGTTCGACTCACCGACGGTTACTGGGTCACTCTTGTCGGAGAACGTGAACTTGATCGTGGATCGAGTGTCAAGCCACCGGGTCATAACCTCCCGGAGATTCGGAGCAAGAGGCAGAACGCGTGTCGTCCGTTTGCTACGTGACCTCTTCTTCTCCCGAATAACAACGGTGCCGCTGGTGAAATCGAAGTCCGAGATTTGCGACCGAAGTATCTCGCTTCTGCGTGCTCCGGTGAATGCCGCCATGCAGCACATCGGATGGAGCGACGGCATTTGATTACTGGCCGCCACGTGGGCGAGAAGATCCATGATTTCCTCGGTAGACAAGAAGAGACAATCCCAGAGGTCTTTCTGCTCCTCGTCGGACAGGCCACCACGGGCAATCTGGTTTTCGATGGTCTTCCACGTTTGGAAGGGCGGCTTCTCCTCAGTCTTTGGATACCGCAAGCCGGTATTGGGGTAGGGACCGTCCACGTAGCCATGGAGGCGAGCCCAGGACCAGACGGAACTGAACGTCGTCAACTCTTTCTTGATCGTGGTCGGGCTGACCCGTCTTCCTCGAATACCCTTTTCCGTGGACCGTTTCCGGATATACTCTTGCAGGTCTGAGAGCGATAGGTCCGTCGCGACGAATCCTGCTCGGAGAATCCGACGAAGATGCTTCATGTGGATTTTGGCCGTATAGAGGGAATTGGCCTCCATCGAGCCCTCGGGGAGACTGTCGGTGTACTCGTCGAACAGCGATTTGAGTCCGACCGTGTCCGGCACGGCCAGGGGCTGTTCGAGTTGGCCGTCAGAGAGGAGATATGTGGCGAGGTCGACCTTCGCCGGGACCGTCAGCCGACCCGACTCGACCAGGCGGAGCGTCTCTTCCAGGCGAATTCGCCTGGTTTCCGCTTCCGACTCGTTCTTCGTCTTGAGCGATCGTTTGAACTTACGGCTCCCGATACGGAAGCGTATGTGAAATTGTCCGGATGGTTCGCGTTCAAGCCATGCCATGGGCGACTCCGTGGGCTGTCAAATTCCACCTTAACCTCCCGAAGGGAGGGCAAGATAGTCCAGCAACACAAAGCCAACACAAACCCAATCGAACCCCGGATTTGCCCCGGTCGCCCCGGCGGAGGGGCTCGCGCATGAAAAAAGGGCTTAGGGAGATATTTCCCTAAGCCCCAGTGGTTAAACCACTTACGTAAGTGCCGAAGAGAAGATTTGAACTTCCACCTCCCGAAGGAGACTAGGTCCTGAACCTAGCGCGTCTGCCAATTCCGCCACTTCGGCTGTCCCAGTATTTCTAATCGACCTGGGCCGACGTTGCAAGCCCTCTTGGATCGAAGGACCCTAAAAGCGAAACTGCCGCCCCCCCGGGGGGGGGACGGCAGCTCGTGTGCCCGATCTGGATCGGCCGGGTCCTAGACCCTAAGCCGAACTAGACTCAGTCGTGGATCGGCGCGGCCGGATCGTGGCCGTTGCGCGTAATGGCGAACATGTAACACGCGGCATCGATCTCCGCGGAAATCGAGTGGACGCTGCCGTCGGCCAACAGGTGGTTGACCGTACCCGAATGGTCGCTACTTGGCCCGTACTTCATGATGCCCGAGACACGTCCCGAGGCCTGAATGTACTTGGGATCGGGATACGGAGTCTTGTCGTAGTCCCAGTTCAAGTAGGTGTAGTTGTTCGACGGCGTAATGGTCGTCTGGTCGTTGAACATATTGACCGAGTACCCTTGCGGGGCGAAATACGAGAGATTTCGTCCGTCGGCGCTTCTCGGCGGAGGCGGCAAGTACCGCACGATCGGTGGCAGACCGACCACACAGGTTTCGGCGCCGATCGTCCATCGAGCCATGTTCGGCTCGGCCGATTCGCACAACAGAATCGAGTGCGAAGTGCCGTCTCCCTTAAAGGCATCCACGCCATGACGAGATCCCGGGAAGAGACCGCCGTCGGGGTGTTGTCCCCTTTGGTTGTACCTGGCTCCGTTGGCATTCCCGCCCGGGCTGGCGACGGCCAGACTCTCCGCGTGGGTAGCGCCCATCGCCTTGTAGTTGGTGATGGCTTCCATCTGCGTGTTCTGGTCGAGATGGTTGGACCCCTTGAAGCTGGGGCAGTGGAACTCTGCGACGACCAAGGCCAGGGCATCGCGCGACTCCGCCGTGGTCGGGAGCGGCCCTCCCTTAGCGATGTCCAAATCGTCGTAGATGCCGGTTCCTTCGATGTACGGCAGGATCAACACGCACCAACTCCAACCGACAGTTCGCATGTCGCGCACTGTCCCGTTGGTGTTCTTCAGCACCTTGCACGAGGGTGGGAACCTCGTCAAGGCACTCTCGTGGTTCAGCAGACCGAGGCCAAGTTGCTTCATGTTGTTGAGGCACTTGGCCCGCCGTGCTGCCTCGCGCGCCGCCTGGATCGCAGGCAAGAGCAACGCGATCAAGATGCCGATGATGGCAATTACCACCAGCAGCTCGACGAGGGTAAACCCTCGCTTCCGGGATGTAGTGATCATGAGATCACCTCCTTAAGAAAAAAGAATAAGGAAACTCATGCGACGAACAACGCCGCAAACACCCAAAACAGAATAAGCGGAGATAAGACACCCGAGTAAACGCGTCGTAAGCCGCAGCCTCTGTCCGTCCGAAAAGTCGACGGAGAACATACGCCCTCCATCGGGACTTGATTCTAGCAGAAAGCTGCGAAGCTTGTCAAATCATTCGTAGCCTTTTTCGCATACCTCCAAAGAGGGGAATTGCTTTCTTCTGAAGCTCTCCGGCTCATTTATCGACAAGTTGCGGCAGGTCAGTCCCGTCTTTTTTGAGGGGTAACTCGGTTGACCACCCCGGGCCGGTCGACCACAATCGCCTATTGGGGCATTTTCTTGGCTTGCGGGGATTGTGTGACACGCTGTCGTAGCTACGTTCGCCAGAACGTGGTCGTAGCCCCCCCCGGTACACGCCACGTTCTGGCGAACGTAGTTACAAGCCGATACCCCCCAATATATACACATTATGGCTGCTCTGAACTTGAAAAAACAGCGAGATTTCGCCGTCGAGGTGGTTCGCCGGCTCCGCGAGGCGGATTTCGAGGCCTATTGGGCCGGCGGATGCGTCCGCGATCGACTGTTGGGCCGGGTGCCGAAGGACTACGATGTGGCAACCTCGGCCACCCCGCGCGAGATCCGCCGCCTTTTCGGCCATCGCCGGACCCTTGCCATCGGAGCCGCCTTCGGGGTGATCACCGTCATCGGGCCCAAGCCGGCCGGTATGGTCGAAGTCACCACTTTCCGGTGCGACGCCCAATACACCGACGGCCGCCATCCAGATCGGGTTACCTTCAGCTCGGCCGAGGAGGACGTCTCGCGCCGTGACTTCACCGTCAATGGGCTGTTTTACGATCCGATCGAGGATCGGGTCATCGATTTCGTCGGCGGTCGAAAGGATCTGGCCGAGGGTCTGCTTCGAGCGATCGGTCGAGCCGCGGATCGGTTTGCCGAGGACAAGCTCCGGCTGCTCCGCGCGATTCGCTTCACGGCGACGTTCGGTTTCCGGCTCGAAGAGAAAACCCGGGCGGCCATTCGGGAGATGGCCTCGGAGATTGGAGTCGTTAGCCCCGAGCGGATTGCGATGGAGATGCGTCGGATGTTGGTCGATTCGAGTCGGACCGAGGCGATCCGTTTGTTGTGCGAAACGAAGCTTGCGGCCGGCGTACTGCCGGAGATCGTGCCGGAGGATGAAACGTCGCGACGGCGATTGGACCATGCGTTGGCCGTGCTCGATCGTCTTGCCGAGCCCGACTTTCCGTTGGCCTTGGGGACGCTGCTGTACGAGTGCGTCGATTTCGAGCGAGCCAAGGCCGTATGTGGCCGCTGGAAACTATCGAACCAGGAGACCGATCGGATCTGCTGGCTGGTCGAACATGGCGGCGACTTGACCGATGCACCGGCCATGCGATTCTCGGCGTTGCAACCGATCCTCATTCACCCGGCCATCGAGGATCTGCTGGCGTTGCACGACGCGGTAACCGAGGTCGACGACAGTCAAGCAGGCCGAGCGGCGGCGGACCATTGCCGAACGTTATTGGCCCAGCCGCGCGACATGCTCGATCCGGCGCCCTTGTTGACCGGCGACGACTTACTATCCCACGGCATTCCCGCCGGCCCCGAGTATCGCATTCTTCTGCAACGAGTTCGCAACGCCCAGCTAGACGGCGAGCTGACAAGCCGCAAAGAGACCCTAGCGACGGTCGATCGTTGGAGGAGTGAAACAAAGGGGTCGGGGAAAGCGCCGGGATAAACCGGCTTGGGA
>SDBT01021282.1_pt1 | contig 10141 bp, 17 predicted proteins | sample 2277101 | NCBI WGS metagenome assembly SDBT01 (sample SAMN10404973, study PRJNA504765) | marine sediment metagenome | isolation source: marine sediment core GS10_PC15, 103 cmbsf | place: Arctic Ocean: Southern Knipovich Ridge | collected 2010
GTGCCCCGTTCAGCTTGTCGATGTCGACTTTGGTCACAAGGCCGTTGATGCCCGTAAGGGTCCACACCTTGGCGTCCTTGCCGTCGACCTTGCCGTCCGTCTCAGTGTACAGATCGGCATGCGCCTCCGGCACATCTTCCTTCTTCTCGTAGCTCAATTCGAGTGCCATGACTCGGGTCTCCCTATTTGATCAAACCGGGCCATGCCGCGGCGGATCGTTTGTGCGCCTCATAGGCGCGCGGAACGATGCATCATTGCACCTGTTCCAAGTTAGATGCGTTTGTACCAGGTCCCAGGACCCTCGCCCTTGCACGTGCTGGTCACCCAGAGCGAGTCGTTGCCGTCGAGGACCGCTTGCCCATTGACGCAAGTGGCCGACCATACCTTGGCAACGATCAGCGGCACCGGCTCGCCGGTGCTCGCCGGGTTGCCAAAGTGTGCCACGTAACCGTCTTTGCGAATGCGCATCATGTCCCGATTGTGGGCAGCATGCGCGTAACGCCGATTGATGTTTTTCGCATCGTCGGCTGTCAGTTGATAAATGACGGTGTCGCCTAATTGAATCGTCATTGCCTTCTCCTCGCTATCGCGCTATAATGGAGCGATTATTGTCGCGATGTGGTGCCGCTCCGAGGATTCGAACCCCGGGCCTCCGGATTACAAAACCGGCGCTCTGCCATCTGAGCTAGAGCGGCGTGTGTTAAATCGAGCAGGCCCCGCGTACCGTTTACCGCCAGCCGCACCTCACGACACCCCCGTACGGTGATGCCGCCTGCTCATACCCTCAATATTTCCCTCGGCTGTTGCTTTCAGCCTACATTTAAACCTTAGATGTCGGCCGAAAGCAGCGTTTCCCGGGTGGGCGCTGCCCACACCGCGGGCTTGAGGCCCAACGCATCCCGGAGGTCTTCCCACAACTTGATCTGCTCTTGATCGGTCGTTTGAATCCGTTCGTCTTCCAAGACCCAACGGCCCGCCATGTAAAGGGCGTCCGATGCATTGACCAAGCGCATCAGGCGCTCGGCAAAAACCTCGGCAAGCGCAGGGTCCATCACCGTTCGTCGAGTGCGAGAATCGCACCAACAAAGGCCTGCGATTTCGCGCGCGCGTTCGATATTCATACTCGTTGCTCCTTTGCCGTGCGGTCCAGGTAGACAACCGCCTCGGCTTCTGTGATGAGTCCAGCCCGGATTGCCTCGCCCACGGTTGGAGTAGGGCGCCCCGTGACTTCGACAATGAATCCGGGCAGCGCAGCCCCAGGGAGGGCCATCAGTACCCAGGACGTAAACTTGCGTCTGGTAATCATGCGGGTGTTTCCTGCTTGATGGAGGCCCCCTTTCGGGGACCTCCGTTGAGTTTATATGGCCTTGCCATAGAACCGATCCACCGTCTTGCCGAGGGCGTTCATGATGTAGACACAGGAAACGTCTTCAGCGTCCAAGTCTACTTCAGTGGTAACGTCTCCCGACAGTACATAGGCCACCTCCAAACGAGGAGCATAGAGAAACAAAGACCTACCCTCCCGCGTGTACTTGGCCGCAGCATGGACTTCCTCGCGGTTGCCTGTCTTCTCGATCTTGATCGTAAACATAACTTTCTCCTATCTGTCTATCTGACTATCTGCCGCTCAACCGGAACGGAACGGTTCATGCAATCCGCAGGGACTCCCTAACAGTGGGAATCCCTGCGTTCTGCATGTATACTTACAGGGATCGCCGGGCCGCCCACGCAGTGTACTCGGGGAACTGCTCTCCCGGCTTGAGGCCGGACGTGCTACCGATCATGTTCGGCTTGCGGTAGGCAGGGTCCCAGGGGCGCGTTCGGCCCTCTAACAAGGCCGCAGCCTTCTGTAGATCGCCCATTCAATTGCTCCTCGGTTAACGCAAGTTCTATCCCCCAGGGCGTCTCGTTGCGATTAGGCAGCGAGATCCAAACATGCGCCCTGTGGGATAGGTGGTTGATTACGACGGGTCGCCGAACAGTGCGCCGTCGATGGCGGCCTGCCAGAACTTCTCGACGTTGAACGCCGGGTCGCCAACTCGTGTCCCTGCCGCCGTCAGATACCCAACGACCACCTCCTCCAGCGCCTCGGCAACGGTCTGCACCGTCGACACCAGGGTTGTGACGCCCGTGCCGGCGTCGGTAATGTCCACGGCCGTGCCGGCCTCGGCCAACGCCTTCGAAGTCGCCAAGCTGAACGTGTTCGCGTCGAGGCGGATCACGAAATAATCCGTCCCGGAGACGCCATTCTCCAGCGTGGCATTGTCGACCGCCAAGGGGGTGTCCCCGGACGCCACTGTGATGGCATTGCCGAGCACGGCGTCGAGCGTACGGGCCACGAAGCGCAAGACCGTGGTGGCCGCGACGTCGGTGAGAATGGCCTTGACGGCATCGTTGCGAACCGTATCCAGGTCGTAGGTCGCCGCCGCCGCGAGGATGTCGCGATTGATCGCCGCCGCGAGATTGATCATGGACTTGGCAGTGCCCACGGTCGTCGCCGCGCCAACGTCGACGTCGCCGTCATCCGCCGGGGTCGCGATGAACGTGTAGGCCTTGCCATTGATCGTAATGACGTCGGTCGCAATGGGACTCGTCGCCGTGACGAAGGTCGACGCGTGAACGGCCTCGACGAGGCCGGCCGGAGCATCGGCCACATTGTTCATGACCTTGAACGGACCCGCGCCGGTCTGCAAACCGTGCGCCGTGGCCGTGCAAATGTCAGTCGCCGCCGCAGTGAAAACGAGCTTCGGCCCGAAGGGGAGCAACGATCCGCCCTTGGCCGTGATGAATAGTGCCTTGGTCGTCATGATCTTGATTCCTTATACCTAAAATTAAACGGGGAGCCCCGCCGCCTTGAACGCGGCTCCATGGGCGGCGCCTAACTGCTTAAGCGTGAACAGCTTGCCGGTCTCGTTGACGAACTTGTCGAGGGACAAGCCCCCATCGCGAAACAGCTTGGCGCGGCTCACGCCCAGCACGTCGTTTTGAAACTCGGTCGTTTGGCGGCCGAGGAATTCCTGGTATGTGGTCTTGGCCGGCGCCTGCCCAGTCAAGTCGCGCATGCGCTTGCGGGCAAAGGCGTCGAACGTCCCCTTGTGCCCACGGGGTAGCTTGGCGCGGTTGCCCTGTACCTTGAGGCCGTTCTGTCGAGTGTAGTCGCGGACGAGTCCCTTCTGCGTAAACTCCCTCATGGGCCGGTTGCCCACGGCCTCGGGGGTTATCACTGCGATTCGCAGTGAGCGGCACTGGAAGTGAACCGGGGGAATTGGCCCCTCGCCGATGGGGTACTTGTTCCCGTCCAGGCTCATGCAAATATTCGTCGTGCGGGCGTCCAACGTGGCCACATACAATTCCTCTTTGAACAGGTCCTTGTTTTCCACGTAGTAAAGCCGCTTGGCATGATTCGCGATGCCGTTGACTGCCGTGCGCGTTATCGCTGCAGCTTGCCGGCGCGTGATCTCGGTCGTACCGTTCACGCCGCGGAGGCTCTTGGTGCCCACGATGCGGCGTGCGATCTGCGGGCCTGTTTCGCCTTGGACCATTCCGATGCGGATGTTTTGCTCGATGCGCGCCAGGTCAGAGCGTGCGATGGAGTTGGCCCAAGTGCGCATCGTCTTGCCTTCGAACGGCTTGCTCGTGACGATGGCCTTGAGGAAGCTGGTCTGCGGGATCACCGTATCCAGGACCACAGGGACACTGCCCTTGAGCAAGCCGTCCATAAAGGCCGGTTCCGCAACGGCCAATTGTTGCATCTCTTTAACCCAGAGGTCGGTGACCTGTTTCCACGCCTTGAGCCGAGTGCCGCGCAAGACTTTGATGAGCCGTTGCATGCGCACCACATCGCTCGGGGTATTGAGCCCACGGCGGTTTAGCAAGCGGCTTCGAATCTTGTCCGCCATGTCAGCCTCGGTCGCATCGAGCAAGGCCCACACGTCCTTGCGTACCGATCCCGAAAGCCGCATCAGGCCGATTTGATGCCGGATAACGGAATCGAAAAACACCTCGTTGAAGGTTTGCGCGCCGCCGAGCAGTTGTTTGGTCGGGTCAATGGCCATCGTTACTCAGTCGTAAGAGGAAAACTGTTAGCTTTGAGGAATGCCATGGAAATATTCAACGGGTTTTCTCTCAACTTGTCCGTTTGAGTCCACAACACTTTGGCAGAGTAAGGATTCCATGTCCTCATGATCAACAGCCCAGCGGCTACCAGGTCGTCCAGTCCCTTTCGCGTGCGGGGATGGATGATCCACGGCCGCTCAAATGAAAGTTCGTCCGTGGGTACAGCGCAAAAGATGGAGCCTGCTACGCACTTGGCTTCGATGGACAATTCCATGGTCATGATGTGACCAACATTATCACGGTGCCGCCCAGGAAACTAACTGCGAGAGTTCCCACGCCGAGCAGGACCAGGATGCCCAGGAGTTTGCACACGATCATGATGCGATCCATGCGAGTTGGAGGTTGGTACACCTTACATGTCCTCCCGAGCCTGATACGTAGCTTCAAAAGCGAGGGCGGCCTCGCCACGCATTTGCACGGCGGCATCGCTCCACTCGTCGCCGAGGGATTCGAGACATCGCGCCATGACCATCATTATGGGCAATCCGGTCAAGGGCCGCGAGCAATTCCATTTCGCGCTTGGGCATCACCCGGGCCTCGAACCCGGATCGGACTCTTATAAGGAGCCTGCTCTGCCAATTGAGCTACGAGCCGGTCCATTATATGATCCCGAAACCTGGGTTGCCGTCGATGATGAATTCGCCGGTGTAGGTCATGGTCAACTGATCCCCAAATCATCGAGCCGCGCGATGGTGTTCTGCGCACTTGTGTGAGTGATCCAGATGCCTCCGGAATCGAGCCAGCGTTGCCGGTGCCGGGGGTAGTCGTCGATGAGCAAGTCGCCAGGCCTGCAGAACATCGCCTTGCCCTCGGCCCTGCAACAGATGGTCAGGGTGCCGGGCGGAAGGTGCCTCGCAATCCATTCCCGCTTGTTGGCCTCCGCCTCCTCCACGGCCTCTGGGATACCTGTCAGGACGATGGGTTTGTGGGGGCTGAGGCGACACCACAGTGCCTTGAGGTCGGCCATTGGGGGGATGGTAGCATAGAAGTCCGGATGCGCGCGTACGGCCTTCCAGTCAGTTCCGCCCGGACGCGTCGGCACATAGCCGAAGATGCGGAGATAAAGGGCGTTAAAGTCCGCAAGGACGCCGTCCATGTCGACGAAGATTTGCATCATTTATTCTTTTTCTTTTTCGGCCGGAGCGCCGGCCGGCGCTTCGACCGAGGCCGTTTGGCGCCGCGAGGAGTGTCGTCGGCCTCAGCCTCAGCCATGGTACGGCCCCACGAGCCGCTTGCCACATTGGTCACGGCGACCTCGTCCGTTTCAGTCAACGCGTCATCGCCGAAGCCCTCTCGCGGCAAATCGCCAAATGTTTCGGCATCGGTCGGCACCTGAGGAACCGGGACCACTTCGTCCTCCAGGTCAATACCCAAGGCCCCTTCGATGTCCGCTTCGATGTCCGCATCTGGGTGAGGGGTCTCGCCCGCGCGGTCGAGGTCGGGCATGGTCGGCTCGCCACGGGAATTCATGTCCGCCACATCGACCAACTGCACCTCGCCGGCCTCGCGTTTGGCCTTTGAGGAAGCCCGTGAGAAGTCGTGACCATCGCGCACAAGTTCCCACTTGCCCCAGATCAGTTCGGTCTCGCCGGTATGTTTGCCGTCCTTGCTCGGTACGTACGCCACGGCCCAGCCCGTCTCGTCGCCGGGCGCGTAGACCTCGATGATGGACTTGGTCGTTACCTCGCCATCGAACAGAATCTGGATGTTGGCCGAATGAATGTCCTGAGGCATGCCCAAGGACACGCTCGCGAACATGCCACGGGCCGCCAGCTTGGCCAACGTGGCCGGCGACGTCAGAACCGTGCGCATTATGGATGCCGCGAAAGTCGGATGATCACTCATTGTCGACTTCCTCCTCGGCTGTCAAGTAGTCTTCGATTTCGGCGCAGGTCATGGCGCGGAAGTCGGTGAGGCCCGCTATCTCGTTCGCCGTTTTAATCGATACGTCGATCAAACCGGCAAGGCCTCCCTCGTCGAATCGTTTTGCGTTGCAAGCGCTGATGACCGTATCGATGCCGCTTGAATCGCTGGTCACGTACACGGCCAAACTGATGCGCATGCCTTCGGGCAGGTCCGCCATTTCAACTCTCCTCGTCGTCGTCTCGCCATGTGACCTCGCGCAAGGATGCGCTCAAGCCCAGATGGATGAATCGGTTGTAACCATAATCGTGAGCCACAAGGCGCCCGTCGAGCATGTCGAAGTTACGATGATGTAAGTCTGTGAAATAGGCCGGCATCTTCTTCGGCAGTCGCGACTTGTCCGCGGGGCGCGTCCGGGCCTGAATGAGTACTATACCACATGGGCTTATGTAATAGCAAGGGGCAAACCACTTCCGGGCCTTGTTATCTCCGCGCTCGATCTCGGCCCACACGTCCCATTCGGCAATGTTCTGAAACGAATGGCTGGCGGTTTCGATCTTGACGACCATCGAGGGATCGGTGCCCAGCACATAGACCCCGCGGCCTACACCCCCGCCGAGCCACTCCCCTGTCATCACACCGAAGAAGTCCTGTGCGATGGTGCCTGTGAAGTGAGATGTTACACGCTCGGCGGTTACGTACGGCCTGCGGATGGTATCCCCGCTCACTCGGCGCCCTCCGCCTCGGCCGCGCGCTCAGCCGCCAAGTCAGCAGCCTCCTGGCTACGGTCGAAGTCCGCGTCCTTGGCGCCTTCATTGAAGGTCAGATCGAGATCCTTTTCCTTTTCGATCTCCGCCAACTCTTCCTCGAACGTCAGGTCGGTCAACTCGCGTTCGTGCATGCGCCCGTGGATTGTGCGTAGGCTAAGCGGGGCACCCAGTGCCTTGGCCGTCATCCACTCGTTGAGCGTCTTGCCGTCCAAGCTGTCATCGGCGAAATCCAAGTTGGGGGTAACTACGACCTTGGTGTCGTCCAGCCCCATCCAACGCGCCGCAATCTTGAGCGTCTGTTCCAGGCCGAAGGCGCCGGCAATCACGATCTGGTTCAGCGTCGCCGTCCTGGCGGCCACCCGAATTTTAAGCGCATCTCCCGACTCCTTCTCCCGGCTCACACTGTCGATCAACTGCCCGCCCTTTTGCGACGCCTTGTTGTAATCGTTTTCCAACGACTCCCGCATCTCGGTCAAGCCTTCACTCTTCACGCCGATGAACTTGGCATCGACGCCTTGCCCCGCGGGCAATTCGATGGAGGCGTTTGCGCCTGTGCGGAAGGTTGACTCTCCCGACTCACCTGTCGTACCGATCGCTCCGATGACGACCAAGGTATCCTGGCCTTGCATGAACAGGGACTGCCTGTAGTCAGCCTCGCCGCGGTAGATCGTGAGCGCCAAGTTGCCCAAGCCCAACAAGGGCGGGGCGTCTGGCATCGGAACAATGTCCTTAGCATTGATAAACACGAACGGGATCTCGTCCAGCGTCTTGCCTGCAATCGAGGGGGTTATCAAGTTGGCCGCGCTGAACGATGCCGTCTGATCGTCGAATGTGCCCGTTGCATAGATGCCCGTCGCGACATTTTCTTGGGGGTCGCCCAGCACAAGGGCGCGGTACTTGCGTTTGAATTCCCACTGGAAGTCGGTGATCCGGACTTGCTCCGACTCGTCGAGGATAACGAGGTTCAGCTTCTGCTTCAACGGTGAGCCAATGCTGCCGTCGTCCCAGTTCAAGATCGTCGCGGCCTGATACGTTGCGATGTAAGGCAAGGTGGTGCCGACTGGCGCGTTGTCCGCCACATCTAGCAACAGGCCGATGCGTCCGGTGATCAGTTGCTGCTCGTTGATGCGCTGCAGGAGCAATTCGAGGGACTCACCGAACAGCGTCGCCTCTTCCAACATCGGCTCCATGGCCGAAGGCAACTCGATGACCGGGGGCTTGTGATGCATCACACCGAGCATGGACTCGATGGCGTCCTTGACGCTGTTCGGGAACACTGCGCGCGTGCGATATGCGTCATAGGCGGCCTTGCCCGGCTGGCCGGTGACCATGCCGTCTGCCTTCTGGCCCGCCGTCACTGGCAGGTATAGATCCCCCGCCTCTTTGATTTTGCGCTCGCCCGCGTGGACGTCTGACATAAGATTCCAGTCGCGCAAGATCTTTACGTAGCTCGGATGCTTGGATGAGAGTCCCATCGTTACCTCGTAGCGCCAAAAGTGAATGTTACGGCCATGCGGCGAACGGCCTCGGCGGCTTCACGCCTGCCAAAGTATTTCGGGATGATGTAGCCGGAAATCTTCACGTCCGGCACGGTCCAATCGGCAGGGTCGAGTCCCGCCCGGATGGTCATATCGACCAATATATTGTGCAGTGTCATAGCATCCTCCTGCCAGAATGTCAAGTCCTTAGTACATTCCGACGTGGCGGCCGGCCTTGGCATAGGTGCCGGCAAAGCGGACGCGGTACCGCGTCTCATCGCAGATGTGGTTCTCGGAGTTCTTGTCGACTCGATCCATCCTTTTTTCGTCGCGCGGTAAATTAGGAACGGTGCGCATGAACTGAATGCATTCCTCGCAAACAAACAGCCCTGGACGCTCGCGGGGACGGTCTTTGTTCGGATGCGCATACCGCATCATCTTGCGCATATGCTCTAGCCCATCCTCAACTGAGCCATCTGATTTATCGCCTCTCGTCCAAGCGATTCCAGAATACATAAAGTTGCCGATGCGGACAGGGCGCGACATGTCCACGGCTATGCTGATCCCGTTCTCAACCTTGTGGATCGCATTATCCGCTGGGCCTGCGCTGACGCGCGTGCCTTTTCCTGTCCTTAGGCCCCATAGAAGCTCCCGCTCCACAATGCCCTCAGCGATATCGACGGCCAGCATCCGAAGGCCTTGATTCGGGCGCCCCGTCCAGCCATACCACTCATGAATGCGAAACATGTCACCGCGCACGGTGCTGCGCACCTTACCATCCTTGAATACCAGATCGCTCCCGGTCGATTCAGCCCACCAACCAACAGAAAACGGCGCGCTCGATCCCCAGTCGAAGGATCTATCGATACGCCAGCCACGGGGTACGTCGAAGGCAGGGACGATGTTATGCGCAGGCATCCACACGTCATCGAACATCCCGCCTGCGACAATGTCCCATGAGCCGTGGAGCCAAGCCTCCGCCATCGCGGGGTTGTTTGCACTGGCAGTGACGGTTTGCTTATAGTTGGGATCCTCCTTCAAGAGGATCAGGTTCTCGTCCAGGTAGCTATACAGCGCGCAGCGAGGCGGCAACGACCTGCCCTCGGGGTCCTTGGCGTCATCGAGGTAAACGGTTTTCCACCACTGGCCATAAAGGCGATATCTGTCCTTTACCCAGTTGTGTCCCGGGCCGTAAGGATTCGTCGTAGAGCGAATCATGCGGGGCAACCCGGGCGTCGACGACCTGCAGCACGCAATCATCTGGGTGAAGCAAGTGTCATCCGCCCAGTTGCATAGCTCCTCCCAGCCGATGAAGGGGTACTCGTGGCCCAGCAAGGCAAGGGCGTCGGACGTGCGACTCATGTGCCTGAACATGAGCATCTCGCCCGTGTCCCACTCCCATTGCATTTTGGATTTGTTGAACTTGGCAGTGTTGCCGAAGATCTGGCGGAACCATTTCTCCGACTTGGCCTGGACGTCCGCAAGCTGGGGATACGTCTGCCGGAAGATGACGCCGCGCCACGCCTCATTAAACCCGCGGCCGACATACTGCGCGTAGGACATCAACAGCGAGTCCGTCTTGCCTCCGCCGCGCGTGCCATGCACGAGGCACTCGAACACAGTACAGGCCATGAAATCGTTCTGCGATCCATCCTGCGGCGCCCAGATGACGTCCTGGCCATAATCAGTTTGAACCTTGACGCGCGCTTCCGCGAGCACCGCGTCCTTGTAGCGCTGGGCGTATTCAAACTCCTCCTCCTCGGAGGGGCTATATACTGCGATGCCCTGCTTAGACATCCCACAGGGCCTTCCGCAGACAGGTCGCTGACTCTTCGGCGTCGATTCTCTCTTGGGGCGTCGAGGTTTTGATCATTCGAATCTGTTGGTCTCTCACACTGCGCAAAGCGGCCATCC
>SDBT01021283.1_pt1 | contig 10140 bp, 11 predicted proteins | sample 2277101 | NCBI WGS metagenome assembly SDBT01 (sample SAMN10404973, study PRJNA504765) | marine sediment metagenome | isolation source: marine sediment core GS10_PC15, 103 cmbsf | place: Arctic Ocean: Southern Knipovich Ridge | collected 2010
CGACATGGTCCATAGAAGCGGTCCAGAATCTTCATCGTCACGATCAAGGACCCAAACCGCAACCTGCTTCGCCGCCTTTATCTCTTTGGCTTCCTCAAGCTCACCTTGCTCTTCGGCATCCCTACGTGCTTCGCAGATAGGACACGGCTCATCGTTCATCTTCAGAAGGCATAAATAAGCCCCGCGGTCCGGCCCAATGTTGCGATGGATCCAAATATCAAAACCGTAGTGCTCATGATCGTCCCAAGTCGGTGGCAAGATCCTAACAGTGTTGTCTCCGACCTTAGGTGTAAACCTATCGGTACCTTGCCTGAGGATTGAATCAAACCCTCCTCCTTGCTGCTCGGCACGCTTCTTGACTGCGGCCGAGTCCCTTGGCTTATACCTAAACGAAGACTTCTTCTTAGTCTTGCTCTTCATCTTCCTGCCTGCTCTCGCTACCATTACTATCTCCCTTGAAAAAGTTTCCTAGATAATTACGCTTTGACTCGAAGTAGGCATGAGTTACCACACGCGCCAATACGTAAACAAATAACAACGCTAACGGCACATAAAAGAAAAAGTTTAGGTTATCAAGAATTGGCACTTCGACGTTTCCTCTCACCGCTCATAGCCTCCCGACCTCGATCTGCTTGAACACCTTTATACTTATTACCATCACCAGCAGACTGAGTCGCATAGTACTCTGTAACATAGAGGGCTGTTATTTCCTTTAGCATGTAGTTCCGGTGCCCGTAGGCTTCCTTCAGTGCTCCCCAAATGTTAATCTCCTCACCAAGATCCAAAACAGCATCACGACTTTCCTGAACTTCCTTATTCAGATTCTTACGAGCGTCTATTTCACGCTCCGTAATTTTTATACTGTCCGATAACGCTTGCTGTCTTATATTCAAATCAACTTGTGACTCAACATTATCCCTATTCTGCTTCTCTTTATCCCGACGAGAAGCTAACACCGCGACTATCTTACCTACCTGGTAAAAAATCTCTGAGTGTGTGGATATGTGCTCATCCAGATTTTCTTTACTGATGCCAAGCGCATCCTCAAGCTCAACGAGTAAGTCCTGCCGGTCCTCTCTGGTACCAATGTCCGCAAAATCATCAGAGGCAGACCTATTACCTTTTGCACGAACTCTCTTAACCATCCCTACCACCCACACGTTAATTGCTATTCATTAAAACATACCAGGTACTATTCCCCATAAAGCGCTCGACCAGTACTAAGCAGCAATGGTGCCAAACGATCCGATTGGTTAAACGGCTGCGAAAAACACTCTAGGATAAACAGTACCTTAATAAGCTGTTGCTCGTTCGTGGTACCAATAGCAACTCGTGCCATATAATTTGAAACAACAATACGAACTGACTCTACATTTTTATCTTCTAACTTCTCTATGATAGATGCTGCTTTCTTCCAGGAGCCACCCTTGAGTAGAAGCCTACACAGCTCCACCATAGGCTCAGACTCTTGAGCAATCTTTAACAAAGATGCTGCCTGTGACCGGCTCTGGATACCAGCACAGGTTGCTAGATAAACTAATGCCTGTCTTGGTGATCCGGCAGCTTCCGATACTATAAAATCTATTACGTCACCCCCAACACCTAAACTTTCAGACTCAGCCACCTGCTTGACTAGCCCAGTCAAAGATCGCTTATCAACCAAGCCAAGACTGTAAGTTGTACAACGTGTCCTTATCGTTCGTGGTACCTTTGAAATCTCAGTGGTGCATAAGAACCAGTACGCATGCTCAGGTGGCTCCTCCAAAGATTTCAAGGCAGAGTTCCACGCAGACTTTGAGCACCCGTGTGCCTCATCCACAATAACCACTTTGGAAGAACCCTTACCTAAAGGTCTATACTGAACTGACTGAGCAACCGCACGCATAGAGTCCACACCACTATGAGTTGCTGCGTCAATCTCAATCAGGTCTCTAGCAGCGCAACCAACACGCTTGGCACAAATTCTAGCAAGGGTCGTCTTACCAACACCGGAAGGTCCTGAGAAAAGAAACGAGTGAGACGAACCGTCCTTAAGAACCTTCTGCAAGGATTCAATTATCCTATCTTGTCCCACAACATGCTTAAACAATCGAGGACGATATTTGTCATGTAAAACGCTCGACATACAACCCTCCAATCTATCTACCTCAACCTTCACAGACCTCGCCTGGGAGGCGTGAGTAGGCCTTTATGGGTGAGGTATAGGGCATAGTCCCTAAACCCTCTCAGACACCGGCAGCTTCTGGCCAAACTTTTTCCATTGGCTCATCCTCTCCAAGCGTTTGGTGTGAGTTTGGAAACCGCACACGACGCCGGTCGATGGCAATCCGTCGAGCTTCATAAAGAGACGTAGCATTGATCCTCTCCCAATTTCTACCCCACGGTTTTATCAGACCACCTTGCGATGTAAAAAAGGTACCTTCCTTAACATAAACACCAGACTCGTTTACCAGGACATAAGCATGATCCATAGCACTAAACCTTCCACCTATCACTTGAGAACTTTCCGACGGACTCCTGATCCCCCCAGGTAGGACCCATAGACATGCCAACAGAGATAGGAACATTCACAAAGTCATACGGCACCACCAACATATGATCTAAAACAATCTCAGCCCGCTCTTCCACAATCCGTTTCTCTAACGAAAAGGAAAGGTCATCGTGAATGTTCAAGATGGCCTGCATATCATCCTCTCCGCGCTCGGACAATCTATTCATACTATCAACAACAATGTCAGCCGCGGTGCCTTGGATTGGAGAATTAATCAATTGGTTTTTAGATATTGGCGCCCGACGACGCCGCCCGGTCAAACACTCTACGTAACCGTGCTCATCATAAAAAGTAACCAGCCTATCTTGCCATTTCTTCACACCAGGAAACATATCCCAAAGGATCTTTGCCTGCTCGTAACATATCTCATCAGGTATCTCGAGGTTACGAGCACAGCTAGTTGGATGTGCTCCATAGAACTGCGGGAACACCCATCGGTTTTTAACCTCTGTACGTTTTGAACTCATTACATCTTTGTCGTTGATAAACTTCTTGCCACCAACCCACTTGGGATAAGCATAAGCTAGCCGCTCGGCCCAGTCCTTGTGCATGTCATACCGATCCCGAAGCATTACAACTAACGTCTTATCCTTAGACGCCATGGCAATGCAGCACACTTCGATACCGGAATAGTCAAAGGCACAAATCACAAAGTTAACTGCCGGTTTGATCTGGCACCTAAGTTTTCTACCAACCTTATCTCTGTGTGGCCAGTTTTGTTCATTTGGATCTTGTGAAGTCAACCGTCCGGTCCTGGCTCTTGTTGTATTCAAAATTGGATGAAGCTTACCATCCGGGTGCAGGATTGAACTTCCTTTACGCAATGGCTCCACATATGTACTTTTGCGTTTAGCGGCAACCCTCCACCTAATCATTAGCTTGGCAAAATTGTGATCAATTTCTTTCAACACATCTTTGTCAACTGAGTAACCTCTTTTAGTTTTCGGAAGCTTAACATCTAGGTACTCCCGTAGTACCTTAGAGACATGTTCGTTATTGGACGGTGCAAATATAATACCTGTGTCCTGCTCAAACTCTTGTACGGCACGGTCCTTTGAAAGCTTACCCCCTATAACTTTAAGCTGGTGAGAATACTTACGCCAAAACTTCTTCACCGTTGGGGCATGAACAGGCAACCCTTTTAGCTGGGTCAACACCATAGTTGGTATACGTCGGACCTGTTCACTGTTCACATGAAACAAATCAGATGCTAGCAATCTAGAAGTCTGTGCTTCGTTAAGCAACTTATGGTACTTTGCATCGACCGCATTGTATGGAAGAACTTTTGACAGATCCGTTGTGTCTAAGCGCCGGACGTCTACCGAAGACAAACCTTTAATCAAAAGACCAAAGTGTTGAAGGCACAAAAAATCTAAGCTAAGACATCCAGGCTTACCATGACCAAGCCTTTCGTCCAACGTAAAGGCTTGGGCCATAGAGTCTCCCCAGCTAGAGCCCCTCACTGCTTCTTTACCAAAAAAGAATCCTGTCCACTCCAACTCAAACGCCAGGTTGTGTGAAGTCTTCTTGGCCGGGGTATCTCTCAAAAAGTTTTTAACCAAACGCTTTACTAACTTTAACTGCTTCCTGTCCCAACCAGCTTGGCTATGCCCTAGAGGAAACGCAAAACTTCTATCACCGGACGATACCGCCAATGTTAAAATCTTAGCCCCGTCAGCGTATGGACGAAGACCATTTGTTTCATAGTCCCAACCTACTAATGGCTGAGAGCCAAACCACTCAAGCTCTCTCGTGACCCTTGCCAAGTCATCTGTCTTATGCCCAGTAACACTAGACACTCCTTGCAAAGCACGTGCCCTATCATGAACATCCGGTGGTGATAAATTCTCAACCTGCTCAAAGGCACTAAGAAGATTAAGCACAAAGATATGTTCAATGTCTGACCTGTAAGTTTTACTAGCTGTAAAACCATGACCAATAGTACGGCTAACATAAGCCGGATGATACATAGGGAAAAACCAACAGGTATGCTTTCCGATACGAACCGGGACCTTCCTACCATTCCATTTAGAAATAGTATCCTGACCCGTCGCCCACTTCAGAGGAACGTTTCCAAATCCAAATATAGCAAGTGGCTCAGTAGCCTCTATGTCCGAAACGATAGATGGTCTACAGCATTCTATCTCTATAGGTAACGGGTTCCTATTGTCTGGTGGTCGGGTTCGGATAACATTATTCCAACGTATGTGATCAAACCACTCTTCCGGAATATGACGACGAACCAATCTCCCCGCTCGACCTACGAACTGCCGAGCTTTCAAGTCTTCAGTTTTTCCAGGAGCCTCCCCCAACATATAAACCAAAGGATCCTCACACCCTGTCGCTGACATCTTTGGGTGGTTGACATTGGCATGGTTCAATGGGCAAGCTCGACACTCAAGTCGGTGCAATGACCGAATAGACATGTCTGTCTTAAACCCTGGTTTAACCGAGGGCCGATTACCGTCAGGCAAAAAACCCATCTACTGTCCTATAGCAGAAATAAGATAGAGGTGATCATCCTTCTTCATGATTGCACACCCCTTAGAAAAAAGCATCTCATCGAAAAAACTATAACCACGTTTCATTAGGATTGGATCAATAGCTATCTCACAATCTAGATGTCTCTCCTCTAAACGAATGCTATCCGTAACACGCCCACGGTCAGGTGCCTCCGAAACAAATCGTGCCTTCGCATCCTTAACTGTGACCTTCATTGGAATCACATCCACACCAGAACTAGACATAACAATTGCACGCTCCAGCACCAGTCTAAGTTTAGTCGGAACCGACACGAGCTTACTCGATAACTTCTTTGGCAGGTGGTAGTCAACAATGCCATGAAAATCTGATGGTGCAGGTGAGTATACCAATCTTCCAAACAATCCAATTTGATTACCAAGATCACATATCACAGCCTCATTGTCTACATCCAATATAAACCGCGCCTTGTTTGGCTGCGCAAGACGGAGGAGCTGCTTACAGTACTCAGTTGGTAGAATGATTTGATCAGATGGAAGATCTTTCTTGACCGGACAGAACGATCTGGATAGAGTTACATGATTAGCAGAATAAAACCAAAGACCTTTCTTGTCTGGCACTAAAGTGACCCCAAGTTGTTCGGGCACCGAGGTATCAGTTCCAGCTGACATTAAGCAGTACTTAATGGCTTCCAAAAACTTATCAGTTATAACAAGTCCCTGTTTAGGTAGTGCAGGAAACTCAAAGAGAAACTCATCTGGTGGCATCGTAACCAGCTCTAACCTAGACGACGCCGCCTTTAGAATTAACTTGTTGTCATCTTCCAAGAACTCAATATTCTTAGCTCTAGAGTTTTTAAGCAATGCTAAAAGAAGAACTCCTGGCACCGCGCCGTGAAAACCAGTCGTCAATGGAACTCGTAAAGAAATTACATCGTTGTAGGCAACGACGTGATCCTTTGTAAACCAAAAGTGTTTCATTACTGGCACTAGCTCACTAGATGATAAAGCTGGTGCCACTACCTCAAGCCGCTCAAGAAGCTTTTTACGTTCCATCATTTCCCTCCGCTCTCTTTATCGTGGCAAGATACCTGCGCTTAAGATAACTTGAATTAGTCCAATTAGTCCAAGCAATCTTTTTTGGTTTACGCTTCTTTGGTATAAAGGTGAGACCTGTTGTAAGGTAATGAACAAAATATTTTTTAGAACAGGCACGCAGTTCGTAGTATGAGAGAAGCCTGTTATTGGCATTCCTAGATGTTAGTATCTCATTAAACTTAGGTACCCTAATAGCCGAGGCATGATAAATGGTAAGCTCCTTAGTTACATCTTCTAATTTTACTGACCACGTTTTCCTTAACCCTGGAAAGAAAATTTGTCTTCTCTTAAAAGCGGTAAAGGGTTTACTCTTAGAAAGCTTTTCAAAATAGTTCAGTGCCGAAAGCCGTCGAACGCTATCATCATTCTGAGCTTCTAAAAGAGTAGCTCCGATCTCCTCTTCCAAAAATTCTTTTACAACCGGGCTTTGGTTAGGACCAAAATATCCAAAGCGAGTCTTGTGGTTACCAGTTAACTGTCCTTCTATAGCGGACACTTTAATCATACAAGGCTTGCTAGAATAATCATAACCACCAGCTTTTGTCCACGGAGGTATCATAATAATTCCATAAGCAGGAGCTAAAGACCAAGACGTACTATCAGTTGTAGTCCAAGGATAATCCATTAGGTGCTGGAATGCAGTAATACCAAACCCATGTGTTCGCACTAAAGGTAACCCAGCTTTGTCAGTCAAGATAGTAAAAACAACATTTAGCCACGTCTGTTGTGTGGACACTCGTAAGTTCTTAGAGGCAGAGATACCAATATAAGGCTCACCATCTTCTAGGTAATGGTATAGGTGCTCAAATCTTTCACCTTGATGAAATACAGGTACTGGTGCTAGTCCAGCATCCTTCATAGTTTGTTGGTTATTGTAAGACTGTATGGCAGACTTTTCAAAGTCACGAACAGTTCTAGCACCCTCAGGCCCCGATGGAAGGACATCGAGATTAACATAATCCGTTAGAAGCTCTTGGTGTTCCTTAACATACGCAATATAACTGGGCAAATCAATGGTTTCTCCCTGATTCCAAGCACTGAAAGCCCCGCTATCTAATAGAAGTTTTACCTTTAATCCCATTGTTATACCCCTGTCCAGTTGTAATTCCCGGCTTTTTTTCGTGCGCTTCTGATTTTTACCCATACTTCTCGCGGTCTTGGCCTTCCTCTTAGCTTTTCTGCTACTTTTTTCGCCCAAGGTGATCCTGATCCTTGCGTTCCGTTACGGCAAGCATCCATCCTATTGTCTCGCCTGGTGCCCCAAGCCAAATTCCATAAATAATTATTGGTAAAGTTATCATCGAGATGCCTAGCAATAGGTTTTAACTTTGTCCTTGGTCCAACAAAAGCAGTAAGCACCAACACGGAAACTGAAAAGCGTTTCTTTCTTCCTCCCTGTTGTAGATCAACAAATCTGCGCTTGGTCGTATCCAAATACTTTGCAGGAAGCCAGGTGATAAGCTTTCCTTTGTACCTATAACCTTTCATTGCCTTACGCCCTTTCCTACGGACCCGACCATAGGAACTTACTTTATACTCAGACCACCCAGCTACATTTTTCCAACGCTCAGCTTTCATATTAGACTGCAGCCCTTTCAGCATCCGCACGTCCTACAAATTGAAGAAACTCATTCCTGATTGTAGGATCTGTTCTATAATTCCCAAGCAAACAACTAGTGTAAGTCATTGATCCTGCAGTACGAACTCCTCTAGCTTCCATACAGGTATGCCTGCATCTTAAGACTACACCAACTCCTCTAGGTTTCAAATGTTGAAACAGCGCCTCAGCAATCTGAACTGTCAATCTCTCTTGAACCTGTAACCGCCTAGAGAAAACTTCTACCAATCTAGCAAACTTTGACAACCCAACTACTCTACCTTGTGGTAGGTAAGAGATATGAGCCACCCCAAAAAAAGGAGAGAGGTGGTGCTCACAAAGTGACCACACTGGAACCGCTCCTTGAAATACCATCTCGTTATAATCTTCTGCACCATCCTTAAAAGTTTTCAGTACCATCTCTGGCTTTTCACTGTACCCCTTTGTATAAAACTTCCAGGCGGCAGCAAAACGCGCTGGAGTTTCCTGGAGACCTTCACGGTTAGGATCGTCTCCAGTCGTGAGCAACAAAGTTTTAACTGCACTATGTAAATGTTGTAGCTCGGTTTGGTTAACAGTCATGCTTTTTTTCCTGCCCATAGAATTTATTGTAGTATTCGTGCGCCCGTTTGATCTCATCTTCAGGAAGACTATCTGGTGTGCCAAATTGGTACGAGGCCCATATAGTTTTAGCTACATCCTCCACCATAATAGCAGACTTGACGGCTTCGTCCAAAGTCCTACCAAAAGTAAACACTCCATGATTTCTCAACAACACTGCCTTAGAAAACCTAACGGTTAGCATTCTTAAAATCTCTAATCCAACTTCCTCCTGACCAATCTTAGCATAATTACTACATGGAATGCTTCCACCGAACTCATCTGCCATTGCAGTCAAACAACAAGGAATAGTCATACCATGAATAGCAAAACTTGTTGCAAAGGGAGAATGAGTATGGACGATAGAATTTATAAAGTCAAAATTACTGTACACGATTAAGTGTGCTTTCAGATCAGTAGAGGGATCGTAATCCCCATACGATACACCCTTATAAAATTCAACTATTTTATCAGGCGTAAGATCATCGTACTTTACACCACTAGGTTTTATAAGTACAGTATCCATTCCGTACTGTTTAACCCTCAAACTTATATTACCACTTGTCCCGCTTACCAGATTGTTCTTCGGCAATAGCGCATGAGCTTCCACCAAAAGTTCAGCTTCGTTTCTAAAGTTTGGCATAGGCACTCTCCAAACCTTCCCTTACCAAATCAATACCAGTCTCAATCACGACCATAGCCAAATCCAGTTGTGGAGCAATTATAATAAAGTCCTCCTCCCCAAAAATTGTCTGTCCTTTAGAATAAACAATTACACCTCGCTGAAAAATTGAATCTCTGGCAACTGCATGAAACTCAACTTGTGAAGGAAAGGCTTCTTGCGATCGTGGATCTTTAAACCGTACACCCCAAAGATATCCTAGTCCTCGTATGTCTGCAACAAACGGCAAGTCTGCCAAACGATCCACCAACGCCTGGTGCAGGTGGCCCTGGTACCTCCTAACTCTTTTGAACACTTCGTTGCTCACCATATACTGTAAGGTCGCCTTGACTGCCGCACAACCGGTAGTGTGCGCACCATAGGTGGTGCCAAACATAACCTGGTTACTTCCTGCTTTCAAACAATCAACAACCTTAGACGACAAACAAATAACAGAGACGGGCTGGTACCCAGACGTGATCCCCTTGCCTAGGATCACAATATCTGGCCATACATCAAAGATCTCTGACACGGACAGCGCACCACATCTGCCAGGCCCACATAAAATCTCATCAAAAATAAGCAGTATCTTCAGATCATCACAAATCTTCCGCAACCCTACTAGGTACTCTTTGGAATCTGGATAAGCTCCAATAGGTGGCCCACCAACTGGCTCAATGATGACTGCCGCGATATCATCCTTATACTTTTCCAGCACACCCCTGGCCTCACGCAAGTCATTATCAGTTCCAAATCCTGTAACAGGATGTGGAAAGCGTATTACATAATGATCCCTAGTCGCTTTGTGATAGCCGTTAATCAACTTGTAACGAGGGTAGGAGCCGGACAACGAAAAGGGAAGGAGGCCTACCCCATGAAAAGCATGCAGCCTCGCAGCGAAAAGATTCTTACACTGTCCAGCTTCTCTCCAATACTGTGCCGCTAACTTACAAGCTAGATCCACAGCCTCTCCACCTCCGGATCGCGCGAGGCGTGGCCCTTGCGGAAGCAATACTCGGACGAGAGAATAACCTTGCTGTCGACAAGTCGATCCCATAGCTCGTCAACGGTTTTCACGCTTCACCTCCCACGGCCGCGAACAGGGCGGCGAGATGCTGGGTGGGGTCGAGCATCCCTATGGCGGCGAATTGGG
>SDBT01021284.1_pt1 | contig 10140 bp, 6 predicted proteins | sample 2277101 | NCBI WGS metagenome assembly SDBT01 (sample SAMN10404973, study PRJNA504765) | marine sediment metagenome | isolation source: marine sediment core GS10_PC15, 103 cmbsf | place: Arctic Ocean: Southern Knipovich Ridge | collected 2010
CAGAAGAGGTGTGGTGAATCGGCAGATGATATTGTGCAACAAGATCCAACCATACTCAGGGATGTGGTTGAAGTCATACGTTGGAGCAAGCTAGAGGAATATAACAATTTTATAGAGTCCTTCATCCATGAAAATACGGAAGATGTTTATATTCGCCGATGCCCTTACTGCGATGCAAATGCCGTTGTAGGTAGTCATTGTGAGGGGTGTTTCATGGACCTTGAGGAAATAGAGTGCCCACACTGTAAAGAAAATGTATTGATCGTGAGCGAGGATCCATTTGCACAAGATTGTACTGAATGCGGTAAGGAAATGTTGTTCTAACAAACTAATCCAATTGGTCGTAAAGCACTGCACGTTTTCCGCTTAGGTGATTTTGGATGTTCCTCATTTATGTTACTCAGAGGAGAAATTATCAACACCGTGTTTTTAAAGACAGTAATGACTTGAGCATCTATCAAGCTTCCTTTATAAAAAATACGGCAGAATACCAGGAGACCTATTTAATGGTTAAAGAAGAAGTTCCAAAAATTATTTCCCGAGGTGAATCTTTCACTGTGCTCAAGGGGTATATAGGGTAAAGTCTTGATTTTTGAATTATTGTATCGTAATCTTGACCTTCTTTTACTCTTTGCTCTTTTATATTTTCCACACATTATCTGTAATTGAACAATGAATAGTTAGGAAATGTTTCTGTCTTCTTTTTCTATTGATTCGCCAGAAAGACCTTTTTCCCCGGAGGAAAACTCTATTCCTGATAATAGTTCCAGTGTTTTCAAGAATCAAGACCTGATCCTTTCAGGAGTTTCCCCAAAATTTTCACTGGTGTTCTCTAGAATACACATATAATGGGGAATGCAAGGACAGAATAAGTGGAATTGGTAGAATTATTTTGCGATAGGATACATCTTGGGGTAGAATTCTTGGGGAAACTTCCAAATGCGGTGTGTGTGTGTGTTTCTTAGTGGATATGAAAATTTAATAATGAGATGGCCTCAATACCTCAAAAAATATTAGGGATTAAATGTGATATGCATAATTTTAACTGGAAAAACATAATAAGCCATAACAATTCGCAGAATAACGCATTCGATGAATTGGTTTGCCAATTAGCTCGCGAAGAAGAAATTAAAAACAAAAAGTCATTCTTAAAGATTGGAACGCCGGATGGTGGAGTAGAAGCTTATTGTATTCTCAGCAATAATGATGAATATGGATGGCAAGCGAAATATTTCTTTTCGATAGGGAATTCTCAATGGCGCCAAATCGAAAAATCCTTCAAAAAAGCTTTCGAGACACACCCTAAACTTGTAAAATACTATATATGTCTTCCTATTGACCGCCCAGACCCAAGGAACCCTAAACAAAAATGGCTCATGAATAAATGGAATACTAAGATAAAAGAATGGAAAGAATATGCACAAGAAAATGGAAGAAATATTAAATTTGAATATTGGGGGAGTTATGAATTATTGGCAAGGCTTTCCCAGGAAAAGAATGCTGGCAGAAGATATTTCTGGTTTAACCAGGAAGAGTTTTCAAATCAATGGTTTAAAGAACAGATTAATGAAAGCATTGATGATTTAGGTACCCGTTATACACCGGAACTTAACTTTAATCTTGAAATTGCAGAAGTGTTCGCTGGCATTGCCCGAGACGAAAATTTTAGGAAACAATTCGAGCAAGTTTACGATGATTTATTAAAAAAGTCATCAAAAGCTATAAACTTACTAAGAGACGAGAGGTTGACGGAAAAGAAAGAGGATCTAAATGGTAATTTGCAACGAATAGTAAATGAATACAGCCAGATTGCTTTTGAAGAGATGGGAGCAGTCGACTACTGCAAAACACTAGAAGCTAGCAAAATTTTGCAGAAAAGTATTCGGGCCTGCGAAAATTTACTTGAAGAGTTAAGCAAGAAAAACGAAGAACGAAAAAGAGGAGAGTCGAAAGCAAGTTATATCAGTAAATCAGATAAATTTAGCTATGAACTTCATAACCTTAGAGAATTTTTTGGAAGTGTTTATAGATTTCAAAATTTCTTAACCAGTAAAACAGCTTCCCTTTCTAATTTACCGGTTCTAATTCTTGACGGCGAAGCGGGGGTAGGAAAATCTCATTTACTCGCAGATATTGCAAAGAAACGTTTAGAAAGGAAACAACCTAGTATTTTATTACTGGGACAACATTTCGTTTCAGAGGAAAATCCGTGGACACAAATATTAAGGAACCTACTAAGACTGAAATGCAATGAATCCGAATTTTTGGGTGCCCTCAATGCAAAAGCACAATCTATTGGTTCTAGAATAATTGTCTTTGTTGACGCTATTAACGAAGGAAGGGGGAAATATTTCTGGAAAGACCATATTAAAAGTTTCATTAAATCTTTTAAGAAATACCACTGGCTTGGACTCGTTGTCAGTATAAGAAGTTCATATAGAAAATTACTTGTCCCAGAGAAGTTGATTCCAGCGGATATCGCAGTGAGGATAACTCACTATGGATTTGCTAGTGTTGAATATGAAGCTTGCAAGCTATTCTTCAAAAATTATAGGATTGAACAACCAAGTATTCCCTTACTTCATCCGGAGTTTCAAAACCCTTTGTTTTTGAAATTATTCTGTGAAGGACTGCAGAAAGCTGGGTTATCAAGAATTCCTGATGGATATCAAGGTATTACAGAAATTATTAGTTTTTATACAAAAAGTATTAACAGTCGTTTATCTGAACCTAAAAGATTGGATTATCCGGAAAATATAAACCTGGTTGAAAAAGCCGTAAAATTAATTGTACAAAAAGAGGTAGAAAGCGGTATTAGGTATATTCCTTGTGAAGAAGCCTTTGGCTTAGTTGAAAGTGAGCTTAAGAAATATAGCAACAAAAGAAGATTTCTGGATGAACTTATTTCAGAAGGTATTTTAACAGAAAACTTATTTTGGGAGAAAAATGGAGAGTCAACGGAAGGGATTTTCTTAGCCTACGAACGATTCGAAGACCATCTGATAACTTCCTATTTTCTTGAAAAATACATTGATAAAGATAATCCTGAAAGTTCATTTTTAGATGGTCAAGCGCTTTTTGATTTAATCAAAGATGAAAATAGGTGCTATTTCAACAAAGGAATTGTAGAAGCCCTTTCTATACAACTTCCAGAGTTAATAAGCAAAGAACTTTATGAGGTAGCTCCCCACTGCAAATCTTTTTATCCTGTAATAGAGTCATTCGTAGAGAGTCTCATATGGAGAAAGACAGAGACAGTAACTAATAAGTTAATAGGTTACATCAATGAGTCTGTCATTAAATATAACGGAACTCATCATAAATTCTTAGATACCTTATTATTAATCACATCTAACCCCAAACATCTCCTCAATGCAGATTTTCTCCATAGGCACTTAATGAAATTTTCCTTGTCTAATCGAGATGCTTGGTGGACAATATACATTCATGATAAATTTCCTCTGCATCAATCTGACGAGCAAAGCTCTGTTAAAAGACTAATTGACTGGGCATGGTCAGATGAGGAGAAAACTCACATATCCGACGAGTCGATTCGTCTTATATCCAAAGGCATAGCATGGTTTCTCACTAGTTCAAATCGATATTTAAGAGATTCTGCAACTAAATCACTTATCGCACTATTGGAAAATAGAATTCCTATCTTAATAAGAATTTTAAAGGAGTTTAAGGGAGTTAACGATCCTTACGTCTATGAGCGCCTATATGCTGTGGCCTACGGTTGCGCTTTAAGGACTGAGAATAAGGACAATTTAAAAGTTTTGAGCGAGTATGTTTATAAGGCTATATTCAGAGACGAATATGTCTACCCGAATATTCTTCTGAGAGATTATGCCAGAGGGGTAATTGAATATTCGCTGCACATAGGGATAGATTTAAAAGTTGACCGGGATAAGATAAGGCCACCATATAAAAGTATTTGGCCAAGTATAATCCCACATGATGAGGAGATCAAAAAATACGAGTTCGATTACAAGTCCAAGAATTTCAAAGACCATTATTGGAGCCAAAATAGCATTATTCATTCAATGCAACCTGAACATAGCAAAATCTATATGTATGGCGATTTCGGCAGATATGTTTTTCAGAGTGGTTTTAGAAACTGGAGAAAGTTGAATCCTCGGAAACTGAGTAACCTCGCAGTCAAAAGGATTTTCGAATTAGGTTATGATGTAAGAAGGCACGGAGAATTTGATAGGAACATAAGTAAACATGGCCCGATTAGCCATACTGGGCCTAAGGGAGAAAGGATTGGGAAGAAATATCAATGGATAGCTTTTTACGAATTGTTAGCAAAAGTCTCAGACAATTTCACTATGTATGATCCATCATCTAATCTAAGGGGAAATATACCTTTACAATATGAGGGCCCTTGGGAACCCTATGTGAGGGATATTGACCCCACAATGCTCATAAAAGGCACTGGCAAGGAAAAATTTGAAAAGCTTAGTAAACACTGGTGGTTTGAAGTTTCATATGATGATTGGGATTTGCCAAATCAAGATTGGACAAAAAAAACGGATAATTTACCAGACCCATCGAAATTAATCTTGGTAAAAGATAATTGTGGGGTAGAGTGGCTGGTATTGGAGACATATCCCGAATGGGCTGAACCGGACAAATTAGGACAGGAAAAATGGAATTATCCGCACAAAAGACTACGGTATCAAGTTAGAAGCTATCTTGTCACAAAAGACGGATTCAAAGCTATGATTGAATGGGCCAAACACCAAAACTTCATGGCTGGATGGATGCCCGAATCCACAGATAGATATCAAGTATTCAGTAGAGAGTATTATTGGTCTCCAGCATTCAAGTTTTTCAAAAAACCGTATTATAGTGGTGAAACATGGCGTGAGATTCACGACCCTGAATCCCGCAGGTCTATTGGCGAAGTCACTGTGGCGACAGAGAGTTTTCTCTGGGAAGAGGAGTATGATTATTCAAAGGAAGATACGATAAGTTTCTTAAAACCTTCTGAAACTATTTATGATGGCGTGGGAATGATGTTTTCAAAACAAGAAGGCGAGTTAGTAAATAGAAAAGGTGAAATAATCTGCTTCGATCCCTCTGTTAACAACAGAAGCCTCTCTTGTTTATTAGTTCGGAAAAAAGATTTTACAGAGTTTCTTAATAAAAAAGAGCTAAATATTTTTTGGACCGTTTTAGGAGAAAAACAAATTGCTGGTGGTTATACGTATAAGGGCGCTGTGATTAAACGGTTGGAAATCTCGGGTGTATACTGTTTTGTTGGCGATAATATAGCTGGAGATATAAATACTTTTATTAGATAACTAATCAAGAATAGGGACAGCGACCATCATCATTAAGAGGTTGAGCTGCTGCATCTAGACCCTTGACGCGCCACGAATATCAAGGGCTGTGGCGATGGGTTTTTCTCATAATGTTACTCAGAGGCCAAGTTATCAGCAACGTGTTTTTTAAGACAGCAATGATTTCAGGCAATATCTACAATGGCTTAGAGATTATACTCGAAGAAACTTTTTGAAGATATAGGCATATTGATGGGGAATTAGACCCCTTCTATCTCAAGATTGTCCTTTGATTAAGAAAATAGGGGATTGGTTGGAGTATTTAAAGGAAGGGGATGATAGATGAGGTAAGAAGTATTACCCGGACTGGATGTGCTGGCGGAGATGATGGCTTAATAAGTCAAATGGAAGGGCTGCTTGGGCGGCAACTGAAGGCTTTACCTCGCGGAAGGCCTTTCAAGAAATAAATGGTCGCTGTCCCTTATTAAAAGTATTAAATGGAAAAAGGTAGCTTATGACTAAATGGAATTTTTCAGAGTTGAGGAAGCTGTGTGAAGAAAAAGGGATACCTGATACCAAAATATATCAAAATTCTTTGGATTGGCGTCGGAAACGTGCAGATTATCATGCGGATATGGCATCAAAAGTTTGGTCTGACTTGTTCAAAGAGTCTTTTTCTTTCGTAGATCAGCGTTGTTATAAGGCGATTTTTTCATATGAGGCGCAAGTTGAAGCTTGTGTGCAAGCACTGCACTCTTTGGCAGACATACTAGCACAGATAATAAATGTTATAGTTTTAGGTAGTAGGCTTCAAGAACACTGCGTTTCTATCAAAGGAGTAGTAAAGATAATGGAAAAAGAGGGTATTGCTCCTGATGTCGCCAAAAGTACAAGGCAGTTACTAGATGATAAATTGTTTAATTATATCGAAGCATTTTGCAACACTATTAAACACAGACGTCTCATCAAAACAGATTTTCGTGCTGAGTATGGTGAAAATGCAAGGAATGAAAGTGGATTGCGATTTGAACAGTTCATATTCAAAGGCAATACCTACCCTCAAACATGGGGCAGTGATATTTTGAAAAAACACAGATTCCATCTTTTAAAGCTCATTATAGAAATAGGTTTGAGTATTAATAAATATGTAGCAACCGTTTGAATCTAATTGAAACATCCTGAAAAATAGCAAAAATAGGGACAGCGACCATTATTATTATTGACAGATTGAGCCGCTGCATCTAGATCCTTGAGGTGTCACGAACATCAAGAGCTGTGGCAACGGGTTTTCCTCATCATCTTACTTAAAGGGGAAATTATCAGGAATGTGTTTCTAAAGACAAAGACGGTTTAAGGCAACGCCGGGGGTGTCCTGGAGATTACACTCGAATAGACTCCTTGAAGATATGGGTATATTGTCCCACAAATAAGAACCGTAAATGGGTGCTGTCCCTACTTACAGGGGGAAATAGGCTATGAACAAGGTAGAGGAAGACAAACCAAGAATTCTGGTATATGGAATAGACAGAGTTGGATATACAGTACGCAAAGATAATATCGAAACAAGACTGTGCGTATTACATTTTGAACCGTTTAATACAAGGGAGAAATTTCAAGAGTACGATGGGGTAATATTATTTCAAGGTATTTTTGAAAGGATTGAAACACATACACCTCGTTATGGAAGAAGTTATACAACAGTTGAATGCTGTGTAGATGAATTGCAAAGACGTAAGAAGCAATATGAACTATTAATGGGAAAGAAAGGCTTTATTTGTTTTTTATTGATTGCCCCTTTTGTTGATAGGGCTGGAAATCGCGTTACAAACAACACTGATTTAGCAAAATGGGCGCTCAATCGCTCTGGTCTTCACAGAAGAGGCATAGGGGGGCCAGAAACATCGTTAAGAACAGTGAGGAACGAGTTTATTGATTTTTTGAAACACTTCGGCGCCGCTTATACCGGATTCAGTTATGATAATGCGCTAGAACTAAAAGAAATCTGTAAGTTCGGAACATATGCGACAGGAATAGTTTTACGGAATAGGGAATATTTTGTCCCAATACTAGAACCTAAAGAATATGAAACTGAAGAGTTTCTTAGGATGTTAGCAGAGGCACTCATAAGCACTCACAAAAAATTACTAGAAGAAATCCCCGATTGGGCAAATCAATATAGATTTGAAGAAGAAAAGAAATTAATGGAAAAAAGGCGTAGATTGCAGGAAAAAATAGATAAAATAGATCAGAGGATATTACAATTTAGAGAATACAAAAAATGCATATGCTATAATGATGAGTTATTGCGAGAAAGTATCATTGAGATTTTGAGAGACGGTTTTGATCTCAAGATTGATGATACTGATGAGTTTAAGGAAGATTTCAAAATAATCGACAATAAAGGCGAACCTGTCATCTTAGTAGAAGTCAAAGGTACGAATAAAGGAATAACGAGACAACACATTAACCAAACGGATAGCCACAGAGAAAGGGCTGAGTTAGACCAGAGATTCCCGTCTATTTTGATAGTGAATACTAACATCAAGAAAAGCAACTCGTTGCAAGATAAATATCAAGAAGTTGCAAAGGAACAAATAAAGCATGCAATAAAAATGAATGTACTCGTTATGAGGGCAATTGACTTCTTGAATATGCTCTATCTCAAAGAAAAAGGAGAAGTGAAAAAGAAGAACTTTGTCGATACATTAAGACAAAAAAGTGGTTGGCTTGAAGCTTCTCAAAAATCCTGGAGTATTAGAAAAGAATAGCCAACGAAATTTAGCTAACTCCAATTTTTTGAAAGGCCTTAAAAAGGAACGATTGTAACTAGAATAACAAATTATCAATGACAATATCTATTTTGCGGTCATCAAGACATCAATTAACGAAGCATTCAAGCCTTCGTTTCACTCCACCTAACTTGATTCGCGAGTTCGTAAATGATGCGAGGCCTTGTGCAGCACCACTTTTTCATATAGACGGTAGCCTGTGAGCTAAGAGAAGCTATTTTGTAAAGGGCAGGAGGAGCAAAATGAAACCAGAACTGCAGATCGCCTTTAAAGGATATTCAGAGGGAGAAATAAAAGATATTTTAGCAGCCTTTAAGGTTGCTAAATATCAAGTGAATAGGTTTTACGAAGTTTCTCTCACTGAAGTCCCACCAGGGGTCATAGTATTAATATTGGTTTCAGGCACAATATGGGTGTTCCTTAAAGGTTTTCTCGAGGAGGCAGGGAAGATTCTAGCTCAGAGACTTTTTTCACCGAGAAGAAAAGATAACGATATAGACTCTTTGTATCTTATAATCAAAGATTCAAAAGGAGAGAAAAAGTTAACTATTACTGCGAAGGATTGCCAAGAACTCCATCTTAAGATTAAGAAACTAACCGACCAGAAAGAAGAACAATGAAACCAGAGACAAAAAGAGCAGCTACATTCAAAGAAGAAACAACAGAGACAGCGCCCATTATTATTTACAGATTGAGTCGCTGTATGTAAGCTCTTGGCATGCCACGCATATCAAGAGTTGTAGCAATAGGTTTTCCTCATCATCCTACTTAAAGGGGGAATTATCAGGAATGTGTTTCTGAAGACAAAGATGTCCTAAGGCAACGTCTGGGGTGTCTTTCGAAGAAACTTTTTGAAGATATGGGTATATGTCCCACAAGGAAGAATCAATAAATGGGCGCTGTCCTTATCTAATTCAATAGAATGGGCTATAATAAAACTGGAGGAAGGAGGAAATCATGAGGGAAAAAGAAAAAAGGGAAACCCACCGACGGTGTAAATGTACAAAGGAAATTGTGAAGTTAACCGCAGAAGTAAACGTAGTATACCAGGGAACTCCTGCAGTTGAGAAAAAAGTCTACGCTTTGCATTGGTTAGATTGTGACAAAAAAGGTATTTGTGGTAAAACCTGTAATTATTTTTACGCTTCTCCCGAGTGCAATGCTTGTGACGAAAAAGATTTGATGGCTTTTCCATAAGGATGGCAGAATGGTCGAATGGCTGAATGTTAATCAAGGTTTTGTTTTGTGTATTTTAACTGCTTGTTATGTTATTTTTACCGGATGGATTATTTTGGAAATGAGGAGAGAAAGGAAAGAGAGGAACCAACCAAATGTCATTGCGAGAATTCCTCCAAAAGCAATTGGAAACATACCAATTGTGGAATTAGTCATAAAAAACATTGGGAACGCAATAGCAAAGCATATATACATCTCATTTGATCAGGATATTAAAGATCATGAAGGAAGGAATTTAGGGGAATTAGATTTTGTTAAAGATTATCCTTCGCTTGCTCCCAACGAAGAGCTATCCCATTTTCTTAATGTTGGCTACAAATTCTTCGAAGAGAATCAAATAACAGCCATAACTGGAGAAATTAATTTTGAAGATATATGTGGTAAGAAAAAGACTAACCCCATAGAAATAAAGGTGTTTAAAGATATTACAAGTGCGTCAAGGAAAACCATGGATCACCTAGTGACAGAGGTGGAAAGCCTGGTGAAGATAGTAGATAAAATAGCCAAGCAACAAGAAACAGAAAAATAATAGGGACAGTAGGAAAGTAGTCAGACTAGCAAGGGAAATCTTGTAGTAATATTTCCGTATCATAGGAATTCTTTCAATTTTTATTGGGTTTGCTGTCCTGATTTCTTGAATCACGGCGTTTTTCTAACAATGGCTTGTGTTATAATAAAAAAGAAAAAACAAGAAGAGGAGTCAATCAGACTGTGTCACAATTAATTTTTGCTCAGAAAATGGAATAATCAAGTACTTAAATTAAGTGAAGTTTCATTTAATAAAACCATAGACATAACCCCTGAAATATGTTATACTACAGGCA
>SDBT01021285.1_pt1 | contig 10140 bp, 25 predicted proteins | sample 2277101 | NCBI WGS metagenome assembly SDBT01 (sample SAMN10404973, study PRJNA504765) | marine sediment metagenome | isolation source: marine sediment core GS10_PC15, 103 cmbsf | place: Arctic Ocean: Southern Knipovich Ridge | collected 2010
CATATAATGAATGTAGAAAGTGTAGGAGTGATTGGTTAATGAAATTCAAACGTAGCCACTATATGTTTGGACACAAGACTACCTATTACTTATCAGACACTTTAGATCTATTAGAAAAGTGTTTGACTTGTAACATAGCAATTTCTGTTGATAACTTTGAGAAGCCAAAGAACCTAGACCTGTTAATATGTAAAGCCCGTACAGATTACTATATTGAATGTTGCACTTGCACTACTGTTGTAGAGTGTAGGGAGAAACATGATTGCTGTTGTCGTTCAGTACTGGATAACGAAAGGGAAAAGAAAAGATTACAATCAAAGGAACGTGAGGCAATAGGTTTGATTACTAAAGACCCTGAACTAGCTGAAATGATTTGTAAGAACAAGGATCTAGCGAAAGTAATTAACAAGGACTTGAAACATGAATGTTAAAGTCATACAGAAATGTCCTATTCATAAAACAGAATTAATCTATCTTGAACACATGGGTTGCTTATGGTGTACGTTATGTGCAAGAGCAAGGAGTTGGGTGTGGATCTATTGAGTAGCTACTATGAAAAATATGAAAAACCTATGGAGTTACCAGAGGGAAAAACTTGTAAAGATTGTGTTCATTGGAAACCAACTTGTGAATGGTTACTAAGTAGTAGGAAAGGTAATGAAGATACTTGTGATTGGAATCCTAGTAGATTCGTGGGGATAACATGACTGATAACTTTCAATGTCAAACCTGTGGTAAGTGTATGGCAAAGTCTTTTGTTGGAGAACACAGATGGCTTACAGGTCACAAGACTATAATCTCAAAGCCTGTTGAAGAAGTAGCAAAGGAAATCATTGATAGAATAGAAAAGCCATTGGGAGAACAGATAGGAGAAGCACTATCAGATGAGGCAAAGAAAAATGAATGAATGTCCTTTCTGTAAATTAAATGGGGTTGATCAGAATATGAAACAAGTATCTAATGCAGATTCAATCATAGGAGAAATGTGGAAGTGCATGAACCATTGAATGAACAAGAACAAAAAGACTATGATGAAATCTGTGAAGTAGATACCAAAGTATTCAAATTAGAAAGACAGGCAACACAACTATTAAAATCAGTAGAGGATAAGAGAAAGGCATTGAGAGCTAAGAGGATTTGGGTATGAATTGTAATTCATGTCATAAGAAAATGTGGTTTTGGCAAGGTAGATTCAAAGTAAAAGATCTAGGTAAAATAGTTAGTGAACATTATCATAAAGATTGTTTTGCAAATGAGTTTCCCGAAGTGTATGATAAAATTAGGAGTACGGAATATTGAGTAAGGAAGAGTTCTCGTTCAAACGTGTAGGGGCATACGACTATACAGATAAAGATAGACAACAAGGTTATGCCGAGATGATTCATTGTATCAACTGTGCAGATTTCTTAACAGTCTATATCCCACATGGAATTAAAAAGAAAGACTATCTATCTGACAAACCATGTCAACGTTGCAAGTGTGTAGGAACATTATACTAATGGAGAAACTAATATGCTCAAAATGTAATGAGAGATTTTACAGAGTAGGATTCAAGTTCTGCCCTTTTGATGGCACACCTATTGAGTGGAAGAAAGATGATAGCGTGGATTAAGAACTTTGATAAAACACCGAAGAGATACTTTATCTCAAACACGGTAGATTACATTATGATAAACATCTACAAACTAAGGATAGTGTATTGGAAATGTTAGAGAAAAGTCCTTGTGTTCAATGCAGTCCTGACTATTGGAAAGGTAGTAAAACGTGTACGAAGTGTGGGAGAAACCTGTTGAAATGATTGTTGGGTGCAGTACGTGTAGTGGGCAAGCCGAACATGAACTATCCTATTCGACAATCCACAAGTATCCTGTAAGTTGGAAAGGAAATTATTGTACGAAATGCCTTGTAAAGAAACTAAGGGGAATGGCTACTGTCTGGGATAAGCAACGAAAGACTTTGGAGAAACTCGGTGTGGCATAATGGGAACTGATAAAAAATGGAAGACAACAGACAATCGCTGTACGAGATGTTTGAAGAACGTAGAGAGTATGACCAGACCAGAACAGGATCAACATGAGATAGATTGTAAGAAACAGGAGAAGTTATTGTAATGGTCAAACTAAAAACCTGTATGTATTGTAATGAATTTACTACCAATTCATTCAAGCTAATGATGACCCATTTCAGAACAGAATGTGAGGGAGATTTCTATGTGTCCTAAGTGTGTATGGAATCATAACAACATAAAGGATAGGAAAGATCCCAATCATTGTAAATGTGATTGTCACTACGGGGGATTGACTGGACAATAATGCAACTAACTAAATACAAAAAGAGTGGAAAGTTTACCTTAACTTCTGGTAAGGAATCAGATTTCTACTATGACATTAAGGAAGCTATGGGAGAACCAGAAAACCTAAGAGAAATAATTAGTGACTTAGATAAGAAACACAACATGAAAAACTTTGATGTGATTATCGGAATTGATTATGGTGGGATTCCCATAGCAGTAGGACTATCTCTTTACACAAGTTTACCCTTTGCAGTCATTAGAAAGGAAGCAAAAGATCATGGAACACAGAGAAGAATAGAGGGCTACCAAAAAATAGGTAACGTCTTACTGTTAGATGATGTAAGAACTTCTGGTAATACAATCAAGGAATCAAAGGACTATCTAAAATCATTAGGTTATAAAATAATTGCAACGGAAACGGTAATGAAAAGATGAAGTTAGCAATCGTTGGTGCAAGCCAAGTTAATCCAAGTCTAGTAATTAAGATGAGAAATGTAATTGAAACTATACTAAATCAGTTTGATAATCCTACTATCATTAGTGGCGGTGCTAAAGGTGTAGATACAATAGCAGTTGATGTGGCAAAGCACATGGGATTAAGAGTAAAAGAATACAAACCTAAAGCAGAATCGTGGGAATGGTATAGGAAAAGAAACCAAAAGATTGCAGATGATTGTGATCAACTATACTGCTTTGCAACTGAATTGAAACAATCCAAATGCTATCATCACGATAACCAAGCAAGCATGAACCATGAGAAGACCGCAGGGTGTTACACTTTGAATATAGTAAAAGAACTAAAGAAAAAAACTGCACTAGTAATTGTAAAGGGAGATCCAAAATGAATAAACAAGAAACTCCAACAAAAGAAGTAATAGAAATGCTTTGGCAAATCAAAGGATATTTCAAAGAAGTAAAAGGTAACTATGATGAATACACAAAATGTATTCAAACAACAATAGACAAACTAAAGGATCTACCTAAGTAATGTCCATTGATGACTTCACTTTAGAGGATAAGACTAGAACTAATACTAGTCTGAAAGTAATTCATGGCGACTGTCTAAAAGAAATGCCAGAGATGGAAGCCAACACCTTTGATCTAATTACTACTAGTCCGCCTTACGATAACATAGAGAACGCTGGTTACACTAGAAGCCAAAGAGATATTCTTTTCCTTAAACTCTACTCGGAGTTCTTAGATAACTTCTTCAACTGCATACATAGGGTGTTGAAGCCTACTGGTCAGTTCTACTTCAATGTTAAATCAGGCACTAGCAAAAAGACTTTGATCACTCCGCATTGGATAGAGATGTTAGAATCATTCAAGAAATTCAAACTAAAGTCATTTATCATTTGGAAGTATTCAGGTTCATTTGATTCAACAACAGACAGATACCATCTAGACTATGAAATAATCTATCACTTGTCAAAGACAGATGATATTACAATGTATTATGATAACTCCGAGAAAGATCCATTGACTTCTGTATGGAATATCCCACACTATATCCATGAGAAAGATAGGTTACACCCAACACAAATGCCCGAAGCAATAGTAGAGAAGATGATTAAGCGTAGTTCAAAGATAGGCGATAAGGTTTTAGATCCTTTTGCTGGTAGCGGAACTTCATTAGCAATCTGTAAGAAGCTAGGCAGACATGGTGTTGGAATAGAAATCAATCCTGATCATATCAAAACAATAGAGGAACGAATCAAATGAAAATCTGTGACCATGAAAGACCACGTAGAAGTAAGTACGGAATTAACACAGGCAATCTAGGTTTTGAAAAAGACTATTTCTGTAATGAGTGTAAATGGTTTGTAGGATATTTCTCAAGGATTGTAATGAATTGAAAGATAGGATACTAGAATATTCAGATGAACAAGTCAACACTATGCTGACAATGATTGTGAATCTTAACTGGTCATTGATTAGAGAAATGCTAAACCTATGGACTGACATGGAGAAAAATAAAGATGAATGGGATACAGAAAGAATCAATGACGCACAAAAAGTAATAGATACATTTCAGGAACTTGAGAGTATTGTGAAAGGAGTTCCAATGACATGACACCTGAAATCAAATACCCACGCCTGCCTGAACACCTCGACAGGAGAATCAAGGTAAGTGAGAAACAGAAATTAGAATTGACAGCTCTCCGTAAGCTAGATAAAAAGAAATGGTCTTACCGTAAGCTAGCAGAAAAGTTTGGAATTACATATTGCACAGCTTCTCGCATTTGTAATCCTGCTCAATATGAAAAGGCAAAAGCACAGACGATTAAAATCTTCATGGAGAAATACAGGAACAATCCTGAATTCAAAGAGAAAGAAAAGAATCGAGTTAAGGAACTAATCAAAAGACGGGAGAGAACTGATCCACAATTCCCCAAGTATCAGAATCAGTTTAGAAAATACAAGAAAGGAAAACCCAATCTCAAAGTAATGATAGATAGTCTTAATTAACTTAAAACCAAATACAGAATTGGCTTTGGATATAGCCAAAATCACTCTTGGCAATCGGGGATACTTGGTTGCAATCTAGATCAAGAGTAATCAAAGTCACACCTTTGCAGAGTGTCGGGTCTGCTTAAAACGAGAAGCCTAACTATTGGATTCCGAAATGTTAGGAGATGGTTGAGGGTGGTCGGTAACATCACGGGTCACATACAAACCTCAACACTTAGACTATCCCTCGAATTGGGCAAACGATATTCGACCAGATCAAGTAGCACGGTATCGAGGGTTAACTGTCTAAATATGTTTTAAATAACTTAGAGTAAGAACAGAATCATTATGCCTAAAGGAATTGGTTGCTTCCCTAACGATTGTCAATTTGATTTTAGAGAGAACTCCCCAACTTTAGGAGAGTGTGTTCATTGTGGCAGGAAAGCACCTGTAAATAATATCTTTGACCCAGAGGTAAGTAACTGATGGGTAGATTTGATATTGATAACGGAGAGAAACTATCTACTAAATCCCAAAAGGAATTTGAAGCCTTTGAGAAATTGAGCAAGTTAAAACCAAAAGAACTAGATAAATTAGGTGCAGGGCTTGATGAAGCAATAGAGTTTTTTGAGAACAAGATTGAAACTGATAAAAAAACTGCAAGAGAAAACGCATTGAAAGGTGGGTTTGATAAATCCACAAGAAAGGCAAATGCCAAAGGTGGATTCATGGGAACAGTCAGTATGAAAACTTTGCTTACTGTTGGAGAGGGTGGCAAAAGAGAACACGTTACCAGAAAGAAAAAGAACAATGTCTTTGATGTGGGGTTTGATTTCTAATGGGCAGAACCACAGGTAGAAAGATTCAGGAATCTCATCTAGGAAAGAAAGCAGTCAAAGAGGATCTAGGAAAAATAAAAAGAAAGAAAGACTTTGAAGACTTTGTTGAATCTAATTTTGATACTGAAACCTTTGACATATCTGCAAGACATGGATTCATGGGAACAGTCCACAAGAAAACTAAACTAACAGTAGGAGAAAAAGGAAAGAAAGAGTTTGTCAATATCTTTGAAGTCAAGAAAGTAAAGGGGTTATTCTAAATGGTTATTGAACGTAAGAGAAAGGCAGACAAACCTGTAACTGATTTCCTATCTACACTACCAGAAAAAAGTATCTTCGGTGTTGATTTTAAGGAAAGAGAAATAGAGGGAACTAATGAAATTGGAGATAAGAGAGTTAGAGTTCCCGTAGTAGATGACCCTGAAAGACATAACGAAAGTGGAACATTCCTTAGATCATTTTCTCAAGAGAACGCAGAAGTATTTGCTGAACATGGATTCATGGGAATCGTTAACAAGAAAACTAAACTTACAGTAGGAGAGAAAGGCAAGAAAGAGTTTGTCAATATCTTTGACATTAAGAAACAAGCAAAGGGATTGTTCTAACAATGGGTCTTGGACTTCCACTCGGCATTGAACCTGTTGACGCAAAGTGTAGAACTTGTGGCAAAGTATTCAAGGCAAAAGTATTCACTAAAACTATTACGGGCAAACCTATGAACCCAGAATTGTTAGACGCAGATGATCAACTGATAGCACATGAATTACAAACAGGACATTCTCCTGATGGGTTTCATAAGACGGAGTTCTTTGCAAAGAATGGCTTTATGGGAATGATTGATACTAAGACAAAGTTTACAGTTGGAGAGAAAGGCAAGAGAGAATTTGTATCTAGAACACCAAGTAAAAGTATTTTAGATCAACAGATGGATTTCTTTTCAACTCCCAATAAGAAAAAGGGAAACAACATCTTTGATGTGGGGTTTTAACTATGGCTAAAAATCCTGACTTCAAACGTATCCCAAGAAACGGGGGATCTGAAAGTGTAGTGCCTGCTTCAAACAAAGCAATATCATTAGCAGAAAAAGTAAAGAAGTTCACAAGGCAAAGTGAACAATCTAAAAAACAAAACGCAAAAGAGTTCAGACAGAATACAGTTGGAACACTTGGCGAAGTTACAGAGAGATTTATCCAAGAGGGATTTTCAGAAGATGACGCATTTAACGAAGCAAAGAATATCATTGATGAGGTAGATTCAGATCCAAACTTCCAAGCCAAAGGTGGCTTTATGGGAATGATTAATACTAAAACAAAGTTCACAGTAGGAGAAAAGAACAAGAGAGAATTTGTATCTGTAAAGCCAAAGAATGATTTTAACTTCTTTGGAAATCCTACTAAAAGATCTAGACAGAAATCTAACAACAACATCTTTGATGTGGGGTTCTAACAATGCCTACCGACTTTGTATCTAACCTCGACAAGTTTAAGATAGGAACTGTAAAGAAAGCAACAAGTTTTCCAAGAGATAAACTGATGAGAGAATCAGGAATCTTTGATGACCCAAGTGTTACAGAAGAGGACAAGAGTGAATTTTTTGATGAAACATTAGACGCTGATAGTAGTGAAAATGATTTGAACTTTAGAAGACGAAGTAACCTTATGGATAGGTTTACCGAAGACAGATCCGCAAGAGGTATCATTGAAAGAAAGGACAATAGAGATCTTGCATTTCAAGCTTTCAATCAATCAATGAGAACACAGGGAAGACCAGAACAAACTAGGACAGAGTTTGATAGTGGATTCACAAAGACTGATACTAAAGAGGGATTGCAATTTGTAGAGAGAGGAAAAATAAGACCACCCAAACCAACAGTAACAGATCGGATAAGAACAGTTGAAGCAAGGAAAGGCTTTAGCGGTATCGTCAAGAAAGAAACTTCATTCATGGTTGGAGAAGACGGTGCAGAATTTGTAGAGGTTATCCCATTACAAAACAAAGATAGAGCAGTACTGGATTTAGGATTAAACTTAGGTTACAAGCTAGGGAAAACAACCCGAAGAAAAAAGGTAGTTGACTTTGATTTCTTTAACAACCCAAAGAAAAAGCAAGCAACCCGTAGCAGGAACAAGACTGACTTTGATTTCTTTTCGGTGTATTAATCATGGGCAACGAATTTTCTGATGATGAGTTCAGAGATATAATCAGTAACACTTTCTCTAAGAAAAGTAGAGATGAAAGGAAAGAGATTCTAAGAAAATCATTAGAGAGTGATAGTGAAACCTCACGTAGATTCACTAGTGACTTTGATGAGGCAAGAGAAAAATCTGATTTCAGTAAGATACGTAATGAACTAAAATCCCAAGAGGCGTTTATTGAATTTGGAACACCAATCAATCCCTCTACACAAGGCGGAAAGTTTCTTACTGGTAAGGCTAGTAAACGATTTGCCAAAGGTGGATTCATGGGAACTGTTAGCATGAAGACTTTGTTTACAGTTGGAGAGGGCGGAAAGAAAGAACACGTTACGAGAAAGAAACTAAAGCATAATGTATTTGATGTTGATGTGGGGTTTGGTTTCTAATGGTTGACTTTGATGAACAAGAGAGAGAACTAGAAAGAGAACAGGCAGAGAGAGAAGCTGAAAGAAAGAAAAAACTAGAACCACTTGTAGATAAATTAACAGATGTTATTATGACAGAACAAAGGAAAGAGTTTGTAGAAAGTCCAAGAGGCGGAAGCCCTAGACGACAAAGGGAAGATCCAACTACTCCGTTAATTCGAGAAGTTCCATTTGGTGCAGACACAAGAGCAATCGAATCCCCTGAACATGGAGATCCTGACAACTTTGATCATGTATCGGGTGGCATGGCAGAATTTGACAAGTTTGAAAAAGAACAAAGCGAATTGCCCGAAGACGAACAGTTCCCTACATTCGCAGAAGTTACAGGTAAAGGTAGTAAAATGGTAGTGGATTCTCAAGGACATGAAGTTGACGCAAATAGTTTTAGAGTAATCCCTCATGGTGGTATATCAATCCCAGAGGAACAGGAACGCATAGTCAGACCAATAGAAAAAAGAAACTTTGAATTTGGAAGACTAAAAGCAAGAAGCAGTAGGGATCATCAGAGAGATGAAGACGCAAAAGAAATAGCACTAGACATTACAAGTGGTGGGAAGCCTAGCAGATTTGTAAATAGAAAGACAAAGAAAATTAGACCTGACAAACCAGTACGAAGTGATTTTGCAAGAATCATATCAGCAGAACAAGGATTCATGGGAACAGTCAACATGAAGACTTTGTTTACAGTAGGAGAGAAAGGAAAGGCGGAACACGTTACCAGAAAGAAATCTAATAACATTTTTGATGTAGGTATGTTTAACAACAAACCAAGTAAATCTAAAAAGAAATCTAATAAGAAATCAAATAACATCTTTGACTTTGGGGCTGGGTTCTAATGGGAAAACAAATAGGCAACGTCAATACCGAGAACGCATTTCTAGTTAGGGCTAGGTCTGATATTGTTGAACCGAGATTCTTAGACCTTGCACTTGAGAACACAATCAATCAAGGCGGATTAGAAAGAAAGCAAAGAGGCACACAGCAACAGTTCATTAACAAAGATGACTTGGAAGATCTAGAGCTTGAAGTTAATCCTGAATTGATGGGTATGGTTGTAAGACCAACAGTAGATGAAGTTGCAGAAGTATCAACAGCACGGGGAAAGCTATTGAGGAAAGGCGACATAATAGTTTCCAATAGAGGAACAGTTGGAAGAACTGAATTTATTGAAGAGGAAATACAAGCAAGAGATGGCTTTAGAGGGAACGTAAAGAAAGGAACTAATTTCAGAGTAGCAGAAGCTGGTGCAGAGTTCGTAGAGATCATACCATTGGACTTGGAAGATGTAATGGCAGATAGAAGAATTGGACAAAGTGTGTTCATGCAGAAACAATTTAGAAAGAACATATCTGCAAAGAATGGATTTATGGGTAATCTTAATTTCGCAACAATGTTTACAGTTGGAGAGAAAGGTAAAGATGAGTTTGTAATCAGAAAGAAATCTAGAAAGAAATCTAGAAAGAAAAACATTAACGTATTTGATGTGGAGAGTTTCTTTGGCTAGAACAAGACGTACTAAGAAAGAGATTGAGGAAGCTAAAGCAAGGGGAGAGATATTTAGAGATCAATCAAGTGGAAACAGATCAAGAAAGATAGGTGGCAAGACTAGAAGTGAAAGAGGTGTTGACTTGAGAACTGTTCAAGGAAGTGTATTCAGAAGTAGAGATACTGATCCTGAAAGAGAAGCTGAACGTTCAAGAAACTTCTCAGTAAGAATAGCAGAACGGAATAGAAAGGAAGCATTGAAAATTGAAACTGATAGAGTAAACAAAGAGGAACAAGATCAACGAGATAAACAAAATAGAATTGATGAGCTTAATCAAATTCAAGCAGAGCAAGATGAGTTAGATCAAAAGACTAGGGCTAAAGAGCAACAAGGTTTCTCAAGACAAGAAGCTATCCAACAAGTAGAACGAGATGATTTCAGGACTAAAATA
>SDBT01021286.1_pt1 | contig 10140 bp, 4 predicted proteins | sample 2277101 | NCBI WGS metagenome assembly SDBT01 (sample SAMN10404973, study PRJNA504765) | marine sediment metagenome | isolation source: marine sediment core GS10_PC15, 103 cmbsf | place: Arctic Ocean: Southern Knipovich Ridge | collected 2010
TCCTATGTCTATCGTATGTTTTCCATGACGAGCGACGATAAGCCTATCGCTGAAATTTCACCGGAGCTCTTCCTGGTTACCCAAACCGTCAAGAATGACCAGCGAGCAGACTTGGATAAATTTATCTCCTCATTGGATCCAATAAAAAACAAACAAGCGATCCAAGAGCTAAAAAGCCTGATCTCACTGTGCGAAACGACTGGTGAGGGATTTCTTGACGAAGCGGACAAATACAAGAACTCTGGAAAACGTTCCCGGTTTGGGACGACGACCGAAGGCCAAAAACTTGACAATGTTGTACGAATCTGGTCGTTGACCGACAAAAAAGTTTCCCTTTCACCCATGGTCGTAAAAGCTGTCAGAGAAGCCGCCAAAAGGAACATGCCATACGGCGCCGATTTCACAGGGAATTGGTTGGCGTTGGTTTTTCAGCGACAAGGCCAAGCAGCCGGCGCGAAACTGCTGGACGAACTGGCTGTGGCAATGTTCGGGCCCGATGCGCTGATGGACGAAACCACACCAACCATACCCCCCCTCACAGCTACCAGCCAACCGGCATCACGTCCCACCCGTAGACTTCGGCGAAGAGGCCCGCCCATTGAGATCAAGGCGCAACTGTTTCTTGGAAGCCTCCAAAAGGTAATGGCCGATCCCGCCGATCTGTTTGTCGTTCTCTCGCATCTCCGTCGTCTGAAACCCATTTCCAACTTGAGCGATAATTTTTTCTCTTATGAGTTGGACCGTCGGCTGGGAAAAGCCAACTGGGAATTTATCAGCAAGTCTCCCCTGGTGAAAGATTGGGATGAATTCGATGTGGGGTATCTTGGAAAAATGTGCGATGATTTCAACAGCGTACTCGATGCCGTAATCCAAAAAGCTGACGATAATTCCACCAAGAAACGCAACGAACTTCTTGCAAAACTCAAGGCCGTCGAACCTCAAACCTTTGGTACGGGCCTAATGACGGCTTTGCTTGCAGAGAACTCTCCCGTCGAGCGAACATTTATTTATCTCGCTGGGCATCTCGAACAGATCAAACAGGCCCCCGACCTCAAGCGCCAAGCTCTTATGGAGACTATTCAGCAGGTCATCAATAAAAAACATTTTCGCGACAATTACGAACCGGAAGACGATCAGGCCAAAGTTTTTTACGCTTATTTCAACACGCTAAAAAAACCCATAGACCTCTCGAAGGCTACTGAACTATTTTTAGCCATGAAAATTCGCAATATGGATTTCGATAGTTATCTTAGAGATGCCAGCGAGCTGATCGGTAAACTTCTTGACGAAGATGAAGCCCAAGCTGAAAAAGTTTATCAGCATGCCGCCAAGACCGCCTCGAAAGCCATGAAACGCTTCGGTAGAGGCTTCATGCCGGAATCTCCGGAAGCGAGACTATTGGAGAATATTACCGAAAGCTCCAGCTTCAGGCAGGGAAACTGGGAAACTGTGAAATTCGTCCTTGCCAAGATTCAGGATGCGAAAACCTCTGTCAATATCAACCAATATCGCCACTCGTCACTAATGGACGAACCATCGCGTTCCACGCTCAGGAAGCGTTTTGCCAAGAGCCGAAAGAAGTTAACCGATGCAGGCGTTACCAAAGCCCAGGCCACTGTCCAGGCGTATATCGAAGTAATCAAGAATCTGGGCGAGGCTTTCGATCCGGTTCGCATCCCCAACGTTTCGCGCCTGATAGACTTTGCCCCATTGAACGGCGAGCAGCGAAAACAGGTTATCCAGGCTCTGAGCGATCAGGCTAAAGATTCGGTGTTGGTAAAGGAAACATTACTGCTTCTTCAGGCCAAAACTTTGGGCAAAGATCAACCGCTGCCCGAGGAGTTAATCGCCTATTATCGAGACCTGGTCTCAGATGAGAATCTCTCATCTATGTGGCGGTTGGGTGTGTGTTCAGAACTACTGAGTAATTTCAGGCAACACAAAGAACTTGACACACTGGAGCTTTTGGCCATCAAACTGATCTCGAAGTCTACCATTGCCGCATTTTCTGATCATTCGCTGCCCAGGCAGATCGCCAAATCTCTGAATCGTAAAGAACTTCAAGGCGAATGGAAAACTGCGGCTGAGGAATTCTGCAAGGCATGGCGGAAGATAGCCCTGAAACCTATACGAGGTAGAGGTAGAATTCAATATTCCAGCGGCTACCCATGGGATACCGATGTTTCGCTTTCAATGCTTGAAGTGCACCTGAAACTGGGTGACTCCGACAATGCCAAGAGGATCCTAGCCAACCGAAAGTTGAATCTTGCCGAGAACATGGAAACTTATGCCGTGCTGCTAAAATACCCTTACACAGAGTGGCTGTCCGAGAAATTTTCCAAGCGATGGAGGAAAATCGAGTTGCAGACACGCAGCCATTACTCATTGACGCCCGAGATGCAGGCTGCGGCAAGCAAGGTTATTGCTGGAATCGCAGACTCCGACGTCCAATACCTGGCCAAAATCATGTACGCTTCGTTCCCGCTGAAAAAGGACAAAGATGGAACAGTTAACAGTCCTCGAATGCGTCTTTGTGAATTGGCCAAGAGCTTTTCCAAACGGAACATCGCCGACAAGATACTTCGACGCAGGTGTCTTATTCTGTTGGTCGGCGCCGATGTATTGGGGCCTATCAAGAGTGATATCTACGAATTCGGCGCGAGCCTATCGGCTGAGTCTCTTGCGATGGAGGAGAATCGCGACAACGAAAAGCAAAAACTGTATCAAGCCTACGTCAAGTACCTCATTCAGGACGGCAAATTGGATCCGTTCATCAAAGACGTCAAAGAAGTTGCCAAAGCCACAGAGTACAGCAACTCATGGCAGGCAAAGCAAATGCTTGAGCGAATGCTGGAATCGCTCTCGGACTACCTCATAGGAAGCGACAATAAAGATCCCGCCAAGTGGGCCAATACACCTGCTGATTATCTGACTGTTCTGGAGGCTTTTCGTGCTGCTGACGATTCAGTCCTGGGAGAAAGCCCCGACATCCGCAGTGTCACTGTTGTGTTATATCTGATCTGCGGGAAGGACAAGGAACTCGAATCTTTCCTGGCTGATCTCGATCCGGATTCAAGAAGTATCCTGCTGAACATTTGCATGAAGCTTTTCGCCAGGGCTGCCGAGAGTTATCAGGGCCAGGCCCAACAGCCCGTCGCTAAAGGGCTGATTGCTTTCATAACCTCCGCCGACATTCGCAAACATACGCCAAAGACCTCCCGGCCGTTTACCAGGGTAAAAGCACATTCCGCAATTAAAGACTCCGATGTGCTCTGCAAGGCAATCGAGAACGAAGCTCAGACCGTTTTGGCAAAGCTGGAGGCTCAACAAGCCCAAAAAGGCGACAGCGCCGATCTCCTGATGCGTTTGGCCGATTGCTATGGCGCGACTGGTGACCTCTCCAAAGGCAAAGCGACGGTAAGGAAATGGGTCCGGATCGATCCGGGGCGTGCTTCATATTTGAGTCTGGCCGAGCTGCTCAAAGAGCAGGGAAAATACGACGAAACCATCACATTGTGTGAGGAACTCATCCGGAAATATCCCCAAAGAGTCTCCTACTACAATACATTAATGTTGGCCTGCCTCGACGCCAACAATAACGACCGGGCCGTAGAGATCGCACAGTTGTGCGTAGATAAATTCCCGCGGAACGGCAAGGCGTTGATGGATATGGGCAAGGTGCTCTACAAGATCGGCAAATATGAGGAGTCACTTGAGGCCTACAGCCAGGCCGAGCATTCAACCAATAATCATGCGTATTCGCATCGGATTCCGATCAAGATCGGCATGGTCAATTTTGCACTGAAGCGATATGATCTGGCCGAAGAGGCTGCCCGCAATGGCGGAGGCTGTGACGATCAAGCCATAAAAGAAGCTGCTAAGCTGCTAAAGATGGTTCAAAAAGGACGAGCCGAAGGCAAGGACCAACAGGGTAACAAGGAACCTTCGGGCTCGCCCCTCAGTAATAGCGGAAAGAGCTGATGGCAAAAAAAGCACAATTGCAACATTTTGTACATCGCTGGAAGGTGAAGATAAACCGTAATCGTTTATTGCACAGCCTCTCGGGAGGCGTGCTGGTGATGGCGATCGGTGCTGTCATTGTGTGCATCGCCTTTGTCTGGCGAGGTCATGCGGTCAGCCCGCTCTGGTTTCTCCTACCGGGAAGTCTTGGCCTGGTCGAAATCCTGGTGATGTATCTGCTCCTGCGGCTGCGTGATGATCGAGCCGCCCACCATGCCGATGGAACATTTCAATTAAAGCAAGGTTTGACCTCCGCCTGCTTTTTTGCCGGACAAGGCCTTCATGATGGGATATATCACCTGCAGGCAGAACATACCGCCCGACAGACACACAAAATCGATCTGGACAATATGCGCCTCCCGAAGCCTTGGCGAAAAACAGCCGCCACCTGCATTATAATCGCCCTGACGGTCTGGTTGTGTACATTCAACGACTCACCTGCCGTCACAGAGCAAAAGGCAGAAGCCAAACTCACCGAAGCCAAAACCACCGAGATCAAGAAGCATCTCCAGCAGGCCGTTGAGGAGTTAAAACAACAACTCAGTGACGCGGAGCAGAAACTGTTCGAAAAGAGTGAACTAGCTGAAATTGTCGATGAACTCCAGGCCACGCCCAACCGCAAGGAGGCACTGCGACAGTACGCCAGGATAGAAAAGAAACTTCGTGACTACTCGGTAAAGCTATCAACCAAACGCGACGAAAAATTCGCCGCTCAGATGGGCCGACAATTGCAAAAGGGCAAGGAGACCAAGGAACTTGCCCAGAAAATGCTGGAAAAGAAGTATCGCCAGGCCGGGGCAGTTCTCAAGAAATTCTCGCAGAAATCCGGCAAGGGCCTGCAAAACGCAAGGAAGGATCTCGATAAACTTCGCAGCGCTACCAATCGCATGGAAGCAGCCTGCCGGGAATCCGGAGATTCCAAAAGCGATCTGAAAAATCAAACCTCCAAGCTTTGTGAACAAGCCAATCAATTGCAGCAGGCACTCCAGCAGGCCGAACAAAGCGACTGCAAGGACGGAAAGTTCAAGGGCGAGAAAATCGCGTACAAGAATGGACAATATGACGGCAAGAAACCCGGACAGTTAAGCGAATTTCAGTTGGGCGCCAACGAGCGATTGGCAAGTCTCTCCAAAAGTCTTAACGAGCTTGATGCCAGAAAAATTTTCCTGCGGCGCCTGGATGAAATGCGCAAGAATCTCGGCCAATGCCAGCGATACATGGTTTCGTCGCAGTATATGCTGGCCTCACAGAAAGGCATAGGCAAGGCCCCCGACGGCCGAATGGATAATAGTACATCCGAGCGAACCGATCAGGCCCAGGCGACGCAAGTCAATCCGTTATTGGGAGCCGGGCCATCCCAAATTGCCATCGAAGATGCTGAAAGCGGCACAGGCACGGCACGCGTGGGTCGGGCTGCCAGAAAAGAATTGTTCCGCACGCAAGTTGAGGCTCTGGTTCGCAGAGAAGACGTCCCTGCTGACTTGAAAGATGGCGTAAAGAGTTATTTCGAGATCATCCATAAAGACGGACAAAAACGACCATAGCTAAATTCATGAGATTCCCAGCCGAGGAGGACGTATGTCACTCGAACAAGTTAATCCCACGTCACTGACAGTCGATGCGCAGCAGGCCCAGGCGGCAATTGACGCCTTCACAACAACATTTGAAAAACTGCGGTCGGAGATCGCCAAGTTCATGGTCGGTCAGCAGGAGGTCATTGAAAATGTCCTGATAGGCATGATTTGCGGGTCGCACGTGCTGCTTGAGGGAGTGCCCGGCCTCGGCAAGACCGCCCTTGTGATGACAACATCGAGGGTGCTGGATCTGAATTTCCGACGAATTCAATTCACGCCGGACTTGCTGCCGGCAGATATTCTGGGAACGAACATCCTGCTGGAAAAGGATGGCCGGAAGGAATTTCAGTTCCAGAGAGGGCCCATCTTCACGAATATTCTGCTGGCCGATGAGATCAATCGCGCCACGCCTAAGACCCAATCGGCATTGCTTGAAGTTATGCAGGAACGCACCGTCACGGTGGCGCACACGTCCCATCGCCTGGAAGAACCGTTCTTTGTGCTGGCAACGCAAAACCCAATCGAGATGGACGGGACGTACCCACTACCGGAGGCGCAGCTAGATCGATTTCTGTTCAAACTCAGGATGGAGATGCCCAGCCACGATGAGTTCTCCGAGATACTCGACCGCACCGGCGGAATATGCATACCACAGATAAGTTCGGTGTCCGACGGGAAGACAATGCTTGAAATGGGCCAGGCCGTCAGGCAGGTGCCTATCAGCCAGGATGTCCAGGATTATCTCATCCGCCTTGTACGCTCTACGCACCCAGAATCCCCCGATGCCACACCTGAAATCAAGCGTTTCGTTCGCTATGGCGCATCACCTCGCGCTGCCCAGGCAATGTTGGGCGCCAGCAGGGCAAAGGCGCTGCTTAACGGCCGATACCACGTCGCAAAGGATGACGTCAACGCAGTCGCTGCACCGGCAATGCGGCACAGGGTTCTGCTTAGCTTCGAAGGTGAGGCCGAGGGAATCTCCACCGACCAGATTATCAAGGACATTATCAGCAAGGCCAAGTGATACGACCGTGTTGCTAACCGACCCGAAATTCATCAGGCAACTTGAAGTGCTTTTCCTGCTGGCCAGAAAAGTGCTCGGCGGTAAGCTCAAGGCTGACCATAAGAGCGATAAGAAGGGTGCCGGGATCAACTTCGCCGATTATGCCGAATACAAGCTCGGGGACGATTATCGCAGCATCGACTGGAACGTATACGGTCGGCTGGAGCAACTGACGATCAAGTTGTTCGAGGTTGAAGAAGATGTCGAGGTATATATACTCCTCGACGTCAGCCCGTCGATGCAGGCTAAGCTGGAATATGCTGCCAAGCTGGCTGCGGCACTGGGCTATATCGCGTTGAACAATGCGGATGTTGTCACGATCTACGGCTTTGCCGACTCGCTGGACACGATCATGCGACGAGGCCACGGCCGATCTCGTGTCTTTCCAATGCTCAGATCGCTCGAACAGACTCACTGTCGCGGATCGGACACCCGCTTTGCCGATTCGCTCAGAGCGTCCTACTCGCTGCCAAGTCGCAAGGGCGTCTGTGTCGTAATCTCCGATTTCCTTATCCCGGACGGCTATATCGAGGGCCTGAATTATCTCCGCTGGTCTAAGCATGACGTATTCTGCATCCAGGTGCTCGACCCGGCGGAGTTGACGTGTCCGTGGAAAGGTGACATCCAACTGGAGTGTGTGGAGACCCACCAGCGTCGCAATGTCACCGTCACGCAGTCCCTGGCAGCGAGATTCGCCGAAACGATCAGTGAATATATCGATACCCTTGGCGATGAATGCGCCCGGCGGGAGATTGGCCTGGCATCGACCACGACCCGCATCCCGTTTGAAAAAGTTATTCAAGGTATCCTACGGCAAGGAGGACTTGTGTCGTGACGCTTCTGAGCCCTGTGATGTTATGGGCCATGGCGGCGCTGGTGCCGCTGGCGGCGATCTACTTCCTGAAGGTACGTCCCACTCGCAAGCAGGTCACCACGCTGTTCCTTTGGGAGCAGTTGGTGCATCAGACTCGCTCGTCGGCGCTTCTGCGACGGCTGCGAGACTTGCTGAGCCTGTTGATCATGGCTATAGCCATTGCCTCGCTGTGCATGGCGATGGCCAGGCCGGTGCTGTATGACGGTAAGGACGACCGCGACCTGATCCTGCTCATCGACAACAGTCTATCCATGAACGCCGTTGAGGGCGGGATGTCTCGGCTGGAGTTGGCTAAAGAGGCAGCTCGCGACATCCTTGGGGCAATGAGCGGCCAGCGCCGCGCTGCAGTAGCCATCGTTGCAAAGGATGTCCGTTACCTTGTAAATCTGACGGACAATCAGCGGGCATTGACCCAAGCCGTAGACCGTATCCAACCGAGCCATCTTTCACTTCGTAAAGACGCCCTTGATTCGGTCTCCTTCGAGCAAATCGAATCCAGTCGATCCCGAGTAATCTTTATCAGTGACGGCTGTTTTCAAGGTGTTGGCCAACTGGGCGATCTTGAACTGCTCAAGATCGGCGCCCAGGCTGAGAATATAGGTCTCACCCGTTTCGATATGCTTCGCCTGCCGGGCAGCCCCACGCGGTTGGGGTTGTTCTTCGAACTTGCTTCGTCTTTCCAGCAGGACAAGAAGCTCGACGTGATCCTCTGTTACGACGATGAAGACAACGTAGTAAAGGTATGTCCGGTAACAGTCAAGCCCGGAGTCAATCAGCCTGAGGTCTTCACCGTCGATCATGACTCGCCTGGCAGATGGATTCTGAAAATTGAGCTCCATGACTCACTGGCCGTCGATAACGTCGCGTATGCAGTCCTGCCCGAGCATAACCCAATCCGAGCAGCGGTAAACGCCGAAAGTGGAAGATTCTTTCTGTCTCGCTGCGTCGAGGCTTTCAGCCAGAACGATCAGGTAATGACACTTGTGCAGACCGATCCGGAAATAGTCCTGGCCAATGGTTCAAGTGACACACAGGTCGCCGGGCAGATTATCTTTCATCCGGAAGGCGATTCACCTTTCTGGCAGAACCTTGGCCAGCCAACCGATGGCGGGGCTGTAAATGTACTCGCGCCTGAACACCCAGCCGTGCGATTGTGTAATCTGGAAATGCTGGATCTGGTGGGCCAACGACAGATTACTCCGCCAATCGGCTCGTTGGTTTTGGCAACAAGCGATGACGGCGTACCACTGATATATAAAGCCTACCATCGCCGGCAGTCGGCTTACGTTATCAATATAGATCCTGCCGAAAGCGAGTTCTTCCTCAGCGTTTACTTTCCGATCATGGTCTACTCGATGGCTGTGGATCTCACCGACAAAAGCCCTCAGCGAAACGTGTCATCACCGCCCGGCAGCGTGCTTTATGATCCAATGGGCAAGGCCTCCCAGAAATGGACGATGACAGATCCTCACGGTCAAACGGGTGAATATCACCCCGGCCAGCCGGTGAGAATGGACAAACTCGGCTTTTACGCACTAAAAAATGACAGTTCAGGCAAACTGCTTGCCTGCTCTCAGGCCGGTCGTGCCGAGAGCCTGCTCGACAATTCCAATGTAGCCCACACCGCCGGGCCGTTGCCGCGACACGTACCGCCGAGCACGGTCCTGATTGTCCTGGCTTTGCTTCTGGTAACGGTAGAGTCTGTGCTGTATCACCGAAGGAAGGTGGGGTAAGCATGGATCTGGTCAGTTACAAACCATTGTACTGGCTGGCGTTGCTGGTTCCCTTGGCCATCGCCTACTACTTTAGCTTGGTGGAGCGTCGCCGGTTGTTGAAGTTCGTCTCGCTGGGACTGAGATGTGCGGCAGTCGTGCTGATCGTCTTGGGGCTGTGCAGGCCATTCGTTACCCGTGATGTCAACAACGCCCATGTGATCTTTATGGTCGACACGTCGGAGTCCGTCGATCGTGAGCAATGCAAGGCAGCCGTCGAGAAAATCCGCAGACTCATCAAGACTCTCGGGGCCAGGGATTCCTGGTCCGTCATGGAATTCGCCGCCCGCGCCAGGACTGTCGAACTCGATGACCTGTCCGAACGGCTCGCTTCCCCAAGCCCCGAAAGCATCGGCCATCCGTTTGGTCGGCAGAGCCGGATCGCCCAGGCGCTGCTTCAGGGGCGAATGAAATTCCCAGCCGGCAAGGCCAAGCGCATCGTACTTTTCACCGACGGGCGTGAGACAGCCGGCCAGACGGCCGAAGCCATCGGTATCCTTCGCAACGAGGGCGTGGACATTCTAATAAGTGACCTGCAAAGCGTGACCCATCCGGAGGTGTCGGTAGTTTCCCTCAAGCCCAATACAACGTTCGCGTACTTTGGCGAGAAGGTTCGCCTGGCTGTGAAACTGTCCAGTAACCGCGACACGGAAGCGAAACTTCGCGTGTACTGCCGCGGCGTCCTGGAACAGGAAGCCCCCCTCATACTCAAGGCCGACCAGGTGAACGACGCAATAATCGACGTAGTCATGAGCACTCCCGGAAGCACGATCTGGACGGCGGAGATTGCAGCCGACCAGGACCATTTTCCACTCAATAACCAAGCTTCGACCACAA
>SDBT01021287.1_pt1 | contig 10139 bp, 7 predicted proteins | sample 2277101 | NCBI WGS metagenome assembly SDBT01 (sample SAMN10404973, study PRJNA504765) | marine sediment metagenome | isolation source: marine sediment core GS10_PC15, 103 cmbsf | place: Arctic Ocean: Southern Knipovich Ridge | collected 2010
CATGAAAATTCGAAATTTGAGCGAATCTTGATATCATCTTCGATTTTTTCATTTAAAATAGTTCTAAGCTCTGCAAAAGATTTGGATAAATCTTCATAATAGGGGACCTTATCACCGATATAACCCGGGAGAACAATATTCATCCCTTCTTCCATTAAATCTTCATCTTCTGTAAACATTACATAAAGTGGCATATAAATCCACTGTATTGGCTTAGAAAATAATTCAGCATCATTATCTTTTATAGACCACCCGATAAGTTCCTCAGCATCTAACAGACAGTTTTTTACTTTGTTTTGTATAATTTGATTGCTATTTTCGACAAGAGATTCTATTTGAATTTGAAATTCTCTCAATTCTTCTATTTTCTCTTTCTTTTCAACTCCATATTCAGATAGTTGTTTATCTCGATTATTTAATTTAATATTTATATTTTTTTCAAATTCTTCTAATCTAGATTTAGCTTGTGCATCAATTTTAGTAGATTCTGTCTTAAAGTCATTATATTTCTGATAAAGTGTCTCTATTGATTCTAAAAAACTGTTTCCTTCTTTTTTTAAATAAGAAAAATTATCTTCAAAGGATGGTAATAGATCATCGAATACTTTGGTTTTTAACGTTTCTTCATTTGCGAAATATTTATTTCTTTTGACAATATCTTGTAGATTTCTTTCAGCTGTTTTGAATAAAACAGAGATATTTTCAATTAACTTTTTTTTTTCATTTACTTTCCATTGATCGATTTTATCGTGTTCTAATTCGATTTCCTTTCTCATTTGAATATCATCGATTGTTCCCGCAGTTTTACTGATTTGAGAAGAATATCTGAAATCGACATCCTTTAGTTTTACAGTTATTTCTGTTATCCACTTTTCTATTTCCTCTCCAATTAATTTCGTTTGAGTTTCCCATCTGTAGGAATTTCCTTTCATCATGGTAATAATATTGCGGTACCCCTCTGAAATATCTAATGCTAATTCAGTACTAATAGATGTATCGAGGGGCACATACTTTGTAATAGGAAGATAATCAAGTAAAGGAATCAACCTTGAGAGCGATTGAAGATATTCAGGATTCACTAAACCTTCAATTTCGAGGGTTTGAAATTCTGATTCCTCTCCCGTTCCTATCTTCTCAGCCTCAGTATCCTTATATGTTAAAACATCAATAATTCGGTTTACAACTTGGATTTTCGTTTTGTTATCAATATTTCTTAAAATATGCCCTATTAATGGTTGTCGAGGGGGATTACTAAATTTCCCTTTTTTCGAGAATACTTTTAATCCATCTAAAATTATATGGGTTGATATAACTCCTTGTATGCTTAAAAGAGGCCATAATAACCTTGAAAACGATACAATTTTTTCATTTGGTTTTAAATTTTTAGTCAAAAGATAAAACGCAAGAGTTAATTCTTCACTTTCTTCAAGAGGATATGATTCTAAGCCCTTTCTTATGAAAAAAGGAAAGAGAAATTGATTACCATGAATTGACATTAATTAGCCCTTATAGATTGTGATTCATTAGATTTAATTTTATAGAGATTATAATTACAAAATGGATTTTAACAATTTAATTTTTTACATTATCGCAATTGTTCGTAATTATTAGCTATAACAATTATTAATAGTGAACAGAGAATTATCAATGGTGGAACAGTAGCTCTAAGATGAGGCCATCCTGCTACTTCATAAACCCCTTGAAGGATTCTCCCAGCATAATAGAGAAAGAATCCAATTGCATTTAAAAAATATGATTTGCGAAGTACGCCAAAAGTTTTCCATGCTAAATATAAAAATAAGAATGGAATTGCTGCCATAAATATAGGAGCTAATATTAAGTTAAGCAAGAAACGACCAATTGGATATCCATAAATCTTATGAATTGTGATATCTAATTCGTATCGCTCTGCTATTTCAGGATCCATAAAAAGATTGTCAGGTAGAGTTAAAGCGAGAATACCGATAAATATTGGAATAGCAATGAGAATAATTCTTAAACTTATTTTCATGCTCGTTGATAACATAAATTTCTCACTACTTTTCTGGGATTCATCGGCTTCAGGAGGCCATACTAACATTCCTAAAACTCCCATTATACAAGCTATAGCTAACCAAGTAAAAAAAGTCGCTATCCGATAAGTTAACATTAAATAACCGGCGATTACTTCAGGTGGAGCTACAAGTTCAGGAAGAAAGAAATTATAGGCAATGAAGAATACTCTTCCGGTAGCTAAACATAAAAATGATAGACTAAAAAATAACCAATATGATTTTTTAGACGTTCTAAATCTCATTAAGAAATATGCAAATAGTAGAAAGTAATACCCTACAATTACAAAATAAAGTCCAGATTCTATAGCATCCCAAAAATCAAAAAACCGAAAATTGCCTTGAATAATCATAATATATCAATTTTAAATTTGGTTATTTTTTAAAATAAATTAAATTTTAATTTATTTATATTATCTAAGTTATCTATTTTAAATATTAATTTTTCGGAAAATTTTTACTGAATTAATTATTCTTTAAGTCAATAAAGTTTGTGTTTTTATAAGATATGAAGATTGAAGATAATATTGAAACCTTTAATAGTCTACTAAAACGTCGGGGCTTTATTTGGGGACCTTCACCAGAAATTTATGGTGGATTAGCTGGTTTTTATTCCTATGGACCTGCGGGAATGGCTCTTAAAAATAATATTTTATCTCTCTTTAGAAGAGAATTAAGAGCATTCGGATTTGGCGAGGTTGAATGCCCTACGATAATGCCTGAAATTGTTTGGAAGGCTTCAGGACACCTAGAACGCTTTATTGATCCTATTTTAAGATGCAATAAATGTGATACCTTACATAGAGCAGACAAATTTCTTCAAGAATTTTTTCCAGACTTAATGATAGATGGAATGTCTCATGAAAAAATGGAGGATTTAATTAATGAAAATAATATAGCTTGTCCAAAATGTGGAACTCCATTTGGAAAAATTGAAGAATATAATTTAATGTTAAAAACTGAAGTAGGCGCGGGAAAAACAGCTTATCTTCGACCAGAAACAGCAACAACAACCTATTTACTTTTTAATCGACTAAATCAAGATGCCAGAAGGCAATATCCCATCAAGATTTTTCAATATGGAAAAGCTTATAGAAATGAGATATCCCCAAGACAACAAGTTCTTCGAATGAGAGCATTTGACCAATTTGAACTACAACTGTTCATTGGTAAGGAGCAAGAAATGGATTTCGAAGATTATGAAGAAATAAAGGAGTATGAACTTCCCCTATTGGACTGGAGACTCCAAGAAAATAACATTGATACGCCAAAAATAATTTCACTCGGTGAAGCAATTAAAAATAACACACTGAAAAAGCCCGCATATGCATATTGCTTATATCTTGGTCATTATTTGACAAAAATATTAGGATATCCCGCGAATATCATTAGATTAAGACAACATTCTCCTAATGAAAGAGCCCATTACGCTGACGATGCTTGGGATTTAGAAATTAAAACAATTCAATTTGGGTGGGTCGAGATTTGCGGTATTCATGATAGAACTGAGTATGACTTGAAACGTCATGGAGAATTTTCTAAACAAAATTTTGAAATTCCAATGGGAAAAGAACCGAAAATTAAAGAAATACCTCAGATTCTCGAAATAGCCTTTGGACCAGATAGAATAGTATATACCTTACTTGAATGTGCTTTTAATGCAGAAGAAGGGAGGATTAATTTAAAGTTAATACCGAATTTAGCTCCATACACAGTGGCAGTTTTTCCACTCGTAAGAAATAAAGAAAATATAGTAAAATTAGCCAAAAAAGTTCATAGATTATTACTTAACGCTCGAATTAATTCTTTTTTCGATGTTACAGGCTCAATTGGTAAACGATACCGTAGACAAGACGAGTTAGGGACTCCATTTTGTATTACCATTGATTATGACTCTCTCTCTGATAACACGGTGACTTTAAGAGATCGCGATTCAATGAAACAAGTTCGAATAAAAGTTGATGAAGTTAGTAAAAAAATAATGAGTGAAATTTTTTAGTAGAAAACTCAAACTTTTATAGAATTCTAATTTTGCAGAATTAGTAAGATTTTTTAAAAATATCACTTTAGTTAAATAATAATTTAATTGTTAAAAAGAAGTATAGATGAGTTTTAATCGCTTTTTTAATTTAGGAACAATAAGAAATAAAAAGGAAAGAAGATAAAGGGGAAAGAATGAAAGGAAGAAGATTACAATTCATGATGCTAATTTTTTTATTACTTTTTAGCACTTTTTTTGGTATTATTTTATTGAAAAGTGATAATCAAACTTATGATTATAAATATAATGACGAAGTAAGCGAAAAGCCATATAATGAGTTTAAATTAAAATCTTCTAATGGAGTTTTAAACCAATCATTAATTTTCCAAAATGTTACCACAATACGACGAGGTTTCGAGTCGATTAATTTCACGATTAATGCATCAGAATTTGATCCATATGCGGATAATGCTAAAATGCACATATACTTTTCGAATGGTTCAGATGGACCCTTTAACATGACTCCACAGAGTGGTACTCCCTCCAATTTTACTATTGCTTATTCTCCAAGCGGAAGAGCTCCTCTAGGGATTCAAGTAGTTAATTTTGAGATTTATAATGCAAGTGGGGTTCCAGAAAATATTCCAACTACTCAGAGAACTTTTAGAATTATATCAACTAGCATGGTGAGTTTTAATAATACGGAATATTTAAGAGGAGAATATTTATTAGCAGACTTAAATGATATATCTGACAACTTTGACTGGAGTCTTAGTGTTGTAAATGATACTAGTGGATCTCAACAAACATTATTTAATATAGGGGATATATGGGATAATTTAGTCCAAATCAATTTTGAAATTAATGATTCCTTCATTGAAGTTAATAAAGATTATTATGTTAAAGTAGATTTAAGAGAAACCTTAACCTCAAGAACGACATCTGAATATTTCAAATTTTTTGTGCGGAATAATGATCCTTTAATAGTTCAATCATCAGTAGTTTTTAATCCAACTACTGTGTTTAGAACCGAAGATTGCAAAGTTTCACTAAATGTAACTGATGTAGAATATAGTTCCCCCTTTATTAACGTAACAATGATTCTGGAAGATCCTAACGGCAATAATTTTGTTAATATATCATTAGATAATAGTCTCGATGATTCATTCACAAAATCTTTTTCTATATCCGCTAACCGTCCTGCAGGAAATTATAGAGTGAGCTTTGAGGCGGAAGATCCAAAAGGAGATATCGGTGAATTTTCAACATTATTAACGGTTAAAAATAATCCCCCTGAAATTGATAGTTATGAGATAAATGATATTGATACCGATGAAAGAATTTCTGTTTTATACGGAGAAGATTTAGTTTTTGAATTTGATGTTTTTGATGAGGAAGGAATATCTTATATTACAGTACTACTCATCGATCAAGACGATGAAGAATATGAAATCTCGCGTGAATATGAAGATGATCTTGAAATTACTATTAGGACAGAAGATTTAGTAACTGGAACCTGGACGGTTTATGTATATGTAACTGACATAGATGAGGCGACAACCAAACTTGATTCTGATTTTGATACAGGACCTCAAGAAATAGAAATCGTACCTAATTTGCTTGATGATATTTTGCCATGGATTATGTTTTTAATTGGTTTAGGTATTGGAATTATTGGAGTTATCGTAACTGCGCTAGCAAAAAGAAAGCCAAAAATTTTAGAATCTGAAATTCAAAAAGGTAAACCAGTTTCTAAAAAAAAACCGAAAAAGACCCAAAAACCAACAAAACAAAAGCCTGAAAAAGTTAAACAAGAAGTACCCAAAGAAGAAATTGAATCTGAAGAAATAGAAGAACAGGAACCAAAAACGGTTGCACCTAAACGGAAAATTAAAAGAAGATTAAGGTAATTTTTTTTCTCATCCTTTCTTTAATAAAGTCATCTTTTGCTATATCATCACAAATTCAACTTACACTATAAACATCTAACAAAAAATAAAAAATAAGTGTTAAATTTTTTTTAAAAATTCCACATTAAAAGTTGAACAATTTCATTTAGAAATGTTCGATATGTTATTTCGTTTAGGTTATTATCCTAATCCAAGTTCGTGAAGTTTATAATGAAATTTTCCTAGTTTACCACCGTAATTTCCAGCAGATATCCTGTTTATACCTGGTACTTTTACTGCTGCTTCAATACCCACTTTCATAGCTGTCTTAACAGCTTCTTCAGTAGCTCCATCTATTATTATTTCATATACACAATTATCCCCTTCCCTAAGCTCCGAATTTTCAATCTTAGATCTTAAAGTAGGACATAATGGATCGTTAGTAGACGCTCCAAGAAAGCTATATTTTGAACCAACTTTCGATCCAGCTCTTACGAATCCTCCTGGAAAAGGTGTAATTACATTTTCAACCTTGTTTATAGCTTCTATTGCTTTTTCAGTTGCTTCTAAAGAAGAATCTAAATCTTTCCCTATTATAAAGAAATTTCCACCTGCAATTCCTTTTCCAACCCTTGCCATACTCTGACAAATAAAATCTCCATCCATTACAGGTATTTTCCATGCTTCAAAAGGAAACTTTCCTTCAAGTTTTTCTTCGAATTTATCACCAAAATATCGCAAATTTGCTCCAAGTTTAAATTCAAATTCCTTTTCGGGAATTAATGATCCGCCTAATGCATCATAGCAAGCAGTGGTAGCACAAGTAAGTGCACATTGGCCGATTCGATTCATAACTACGTTTGCTACTTTTTGCTTATCAGTAAGGAAAAACATCAAAATGGCGCCTGGACGACCATCTGGAGTTTTCTCTGCTGGAACCATAACATCTATTCCCGCTTCACAGTCACAATGAATTGTAGATGTAGCATAACCAGTAGTTACTTGTGCTGCAATTTTTGCCCATTTCTCATTTTTAGCAGTTACTAATATTCTCGCAAAAAAACCTCCGAACGCTTCACAAAAAGTGTCTTCGACGAGAACTCCATTTAATTCCATTTTTATCCATCTTTTTTTATTTATTTATATTACTTAAAGTTCTACTATAATAATTGTTATTTTTATTAGAATTTAATTTAATATATAAAATTTCAAATAAACATTAAAATTATTAAAAATTAAAGAATTAATTATTTCATAACATAATCATGTAAGTTGTTGTATAAAATGAGCGAAGAAAAAATATTAAAAATTGGTATCGGCAAATTTGGAACAATCGGAAGCTCTGCATTACTAGCTTTCCTAATTGATGAAAGAGCAGAAGCTAAGAGAATTGATGTCGTAGAAGTAACTTCTGGAGCTAAAATGCACCCTCCTGAAGTTTGTGTTGCAGCTATGGAAAAATTATTAGAAGCTAAACCTGAACTAATTATATTATCTAGTCCCAACGCAGCACTCCCCGGCCCAAAAAAAACGAGAGAGATGGCTGGAAGTATCCCCACGATTATCATTTCTGACTCACCAGCAAAGAAGGCCATTGATGAAATAAAGGAAAAAAATATGGGTTATATTCTAGTGGGATGTGATTCCATGATTGGTGCACGAAGACCTTTCTTGGATCCTATAGAAATGAGTATTTTTAACGCGGATTTATTAAAAGTGCTTGCAATAACTGGCGCATTAAGCTTGATAGCTGATGAACTAAATAAAGTAATAATGGATATGCTGGATGGAAAAACTCCTATCTTGCCTCAGATAATTATTGATGCAACTAATGCAACTGAGGCTGCAGGATTTTCAAATCCTTATGCGAAGGCTAAAGCTATAGCTGCTTTTGAATTAGCTGCTTCAGTTTCCAAGATAACAGCAAAAGCGTGCTTCCAACTCAAAGAACGAGATGAGTATATGCCGCTTTTGGCAGCCGCCCATGAAATGATGTCATATTCTGCAAAGATGTGTACGGATGCGAGAGAAATAGAAAAATCAAATGATACAGTGATTCGCAAACCTCATCATGCAAACCAACATTTTCTTACGAAAATAAAATTATATGATAAAGAGCAGTAAATTAAATGAACCAATAATAAATATTAAAAAATCTTTTTTTTATTTTAAATTATTTTCTTTAACAGATTAATCCAAATCTATTAGAGTAATTCAATATTCCACAGTATTTATAAATCTTTTCAAAGAATTGAAATCTTCACTAGTTAGAGCATTCATAACACCAGAGAAAACTTCTGGTTTTTTATTTTTCGTTACAGCCATAATTACGGAAGTATCAGTTACTTCTTTAACTAAAACATAACAGATATCGCTCTCATAAACAATAGTACTGAGTGCTAGGGGGGATATATTCGATATATTTAAAAGTTCCATAGTACGTTTATAAATTTGATACAAATTACTATCTAAAGTCCCCATCTCGAATTTTATAAATTCCAATGGTTTACTTTCAAATTTACCAAAAGTAGAAGCGATTAATAATCCATCAGGTTGGTTAAACAAAAGATACTCAGAAAGAGTACTAATTTTCAATTGATCTAATAAATATCTAATTTTCCCAAGTCTTTGCATAGAAAGCGTACTTTTTTGAATTTCAAAATCAAGAATTTCAATTAGTCTATGTTGGGCGCTTCCTTCTTTTACTGATACAGGTGTAAAAGCAATTTTATCTCTTATACTATCGTTTAATTTATCAGATAATAATTTAAGATTATCATCTTCTCTAGATTCTGGTAAATCAATTTTATTTAATAACACATAAACCTTACCTATATAAGGTGAAAATTCGAAAATATACGTGAGAAACTTATCGAATACTTCGGAAAATTTAGGATCAACTACAGCAGAATCAACCATAAAAATTGCAGTAGTAACTTCTGAAAATATTAACTCTCGCTGACTTTCTGAGAAATATCTTTCCATATATCGTTCCTGTCCACCTGCATCCCATATATTTAATTCCATAATACCTCTAAAGATGAAATTTTCTCGAGATATACCTTTTGTTGGCTTTAAATTAGCAACTTTCATGAAATTATATCCTAAACAAGTCGTTCGCATAAGACTAGTTTTCCCGGCATTTTGAGGTCCAAATAGCAAAATCTTCATTAGATTTTAACTCAAACTAATTTTTATTTTTGAAGATGATCTAATATAATATAATTTGTATACTATAATTTTTATTTAATCTTTGCGATCTATTATATTTATATGCTACATTTTTATTTGATCATTAGATAGCGATTCAATTAAATATAATTTTGAATTAACTAAAATAAAAAAAATAAATAATTTTAGGAGAATTGATAGAAATTGAAAAAACTTATTGAATATATACGGAATGTTCCAGATTGGCCTAAGAAAGGGATTCAATTTAAAGATGTCACTACCTTGGCAAAAAATGCCGAAGCCTTCAAAGAATCGTGTGACCAAATTATAAAAAAGTATAAAAAAAAAGGGATAGATAAAGTAGCTGCAATTGAAGCAAGGGGTTATGTATGGGGTGGTGTAATTGCTTATCAATTAGATGCGGGATTTATATTAATAAGAAAACCGTCGAAACTACCTGCTAATACAATAAGTGAGGCATATCAACTCGAATATGGCACAGATACTATTGAAATGCATGAAGATGCTGTTGAGAAAGGAGAGAAAGTCCTAATATTTGATGATCTATTAGCTACAGGAGGCACGGCAAAGGCAGCATGCAACTTAATTGAAAAGGCCGGTGGAATCGTAGCTGGAATTGCTTTTGTGATAGAACTTACTGGTAGTCTTCATGGACGAGATAAGTTAAAAGGTTATGATATTTTGTCTTTAGTGGATATTCCTGTAGAAGAATAAAAGTTTTATAATTAATATGGTGAAAAATATGGTTAAAATTGGTATAATAGGGGGGTCAGGATTAGATAATCCTGACATTTTAAAGGATGCTAAGGACATAGAGGTTGACACTCCATTTGGAAAACCTACTTCTCCTTTAAAAACTGGAAAGATTCATAATATTGAAGTAATACTCATAGCAAGACATGGAAGAGAACACACTATTCCACCAACACAAGTAAATTTTAGGGCTAATATTCAAGCGCTAAAAGATCAGGGATGCACTCATATCTTAGCCACCACAGCTTGTGGAAGCTTGAGATTAGAAATTGG
>SDBT01021289.1_pt1 | contig 10139 bp, 16 predicted proteins | sample 2277101 | NCBI WGS metagenome assembly SDBT01 (sample SAMN10404973, study PRJNA504765) | marine sediment metagenome | isolation source: marine sediment core GS10_PC15, 103 cmbsf | place: Arctic Ocean: Southern Knipovich Ridge | collected 2010
GTGGTTGAAATAGAGAGCTCGAAACCGCTCATCGACATTTTCTGGCCTATCTACGATCGTGTTTGGGTAGAAGATGGGGATGGCGGGCACTGGCTTAGTCGAGATCAGGGCGAAAGTTGGCACAGGGTTGGCGCTTGGGCCTGGTATGAGGTGCGGTTACTGTATTGGGTTCGCCGGCAAGTGACTGGCTTGCTGAAATATAGCTTGACTTGAGCGGGGAAAGGAAAATGTATACTGTTTTGATTACGGAAGAAACTGAGAAGATGATCACCAGCCCTAGTAGGCACAAGGTTATTGGTCAAGAGATTGAAGAGGGGATAGCTAAGGATGTTTATGGTTTTCCCGACCAAATACAGCAAATGGCGTTGGTCGAGGTCAAGATTCTGGAACAACAAGTGGAAACATTGGATTTGCCGGCCGTGATTGCGGCCGTGAATGGGCTGAAGCTAGCTATTTGACCTGATTATTTATCAGGCTTTGACTGGATGTGGTAAGATAAGGCTATGGAAATTGGAGAGTTTATCAAGGATCGAAGTCTAATAAAGGATGAGGACCTGGAAGAGATTCACAGGTTCTTCCGGGTTTTTGGACCGTTATATGCGCGGAAACCGAGGAGTCTGAAGGTTGGCGAACGGATGAGTCACTTTGCGGCTTCTCTAGATAGGGCTGACACCGAAGAAGATACCAGGCGGCTTATTAATCAAGGCCTGGACTATATGGGCGGCGTGTTCGTTCGTCAAGGAGTCAGTGGGGGCAGATTTGATGTAACTGAGAAAGAGGCTGGTACATTCTTTGAGGATGGGGCTGTTGTTGAAATTTGCCCTGTTTGCGGGCTTGGGGGAATACCTCGCACCCAGTCACCGGATGGTGGCCCTATTGTGGCCTACGTTCATAATTTCCAGGTGAAGATGGAAGGGCTACTTCCTATTAGGGAATGTAAACTGGCCTAAGATGAACGCCTCTGAGTATAGCCAGGACGATTTGCTGGATGTCTTTAAGAAAGAAGAGACCAGGATTGCCCTGACCCGGGATTTGTTGTCTACACTAGAGAATGAGGACGCAACGCCAGACCCGGATTATGTCTGGACGCAGGCCGAGGCTCGAGAAGCGTTGAAATATCTGGCCTATTTGCTGGCCTATAAAATGCGGAACACCAGGGGAAATCCGGCTGATGAGCTAGAAGCCCATTCTATCATTTGTCTGGAATATATGTGGTTGGTGGAAGTGGCCGGTTACAGACATTACGGGCCAAAGACCGTTATCTCGCACGCTGAGAAGTGGTATGAGCAAGATTTTATCAATAATCACGATAGCCGGTCTCATTTGGCGGCCGTTCGGCTGAAAGAACGCATCAAAGAAGTTGATTTAATGATGCCGGTGCTTGTGGCCAGAATTATGAAGGGGGATCTGGGCCAGGTAACTAATTACGTGGCTCTGGCTAACATGGACGGCAGAAATGTGGGTTACCAATCTCCCGGCCAGATCAATGTGACTTTTGGAACGGGCGATAATGTGATTACCGAAGCCGAGAAGCTGAAAGCGGCTTTGTTGGCTAAGGAAACAAAAGAATACGAGCGATTGTTGAAAGAAGATAAGCTGTTGGAAGCCGGATTGGCCGATGGTGGGATTGTTGAGGTCGATTTCGAGCAAATAGCGGCCACCGCGCCGAAATATGTACCGGCCGGTTCCGAACTGCCCGAAAATGCGGAAATTTCCGGTGAGAAAAAAACGGGAAAATCCTTAGAAGGGCTCTAGGAGCCGGAATATGGGTGGGGAAAAGCCGGTCATTCTGAATTTCAGGTATGTAGACGGCCGGGATAAGGAAACGTGGGAATGGGACGGGACGGTCGGGCAAGAGGTCTGGTATACGGTAAAGGCGACCAACTTTAAGACCTGGCAAGAGTTTCTTGATACTGTAGTGCAACCCAAACCAAAATAATCTTGACAATCTATTCAAGTAATGTTATCTTATATGCCTTATTGGCATTAGACTTAGCATTGGAGTGATGTAATGGGACAGTTACATGAGTTATTGGCAGTTGAAGGGGATTTGAAAGTTACGGCTAATCGGGCGGTTGTGGCGCTGAAGGCGTTGTTTACTGAAGGGAGCGGTCGCTTTGTGGGGACAACCAAGCAGTACACGCCACTAGAGGAAGGGGGAGAGGACTTTCCAGCAGAATTGGTTCCTTTGGCTACGGACGTTCATCTCGAGCTGACTGGCTTCGCCAAGTTTTTTGGTGATTGGGTTGATGCTGTTTATCAGAAGGAAGAGGCCAATCAGCGGGCTACGGCCGATTTGACTATTGGTGACAAAGACTTTAAGGGTGTGCCGGCGACTGCTTTATTGAACCTGGAAGGCAAGCTGGCCGAGATTAGAAGCGTTTTGCTGGACATCCCGACCAATGATCCTTTGCGGGTCTGGGAGTGGGATAAGAATGAAAATTATTACCGGGCCAGTCCAGATGTCCGGCATAAAAGCCAGAAAGTGACGGAGTTTCCGGTTGTGCATAAAGCTACTGATAGACATCCGGCCCAGATCGAGAAGGTCACTGTGGATAAGCGGGTCGGTTCTTGGGAGACCGTGGTGTCTTCGGGAATGCTTTCTAAAACCGATAAGCAGGACATCGTGAATCGGGTTAACGAGGTGTTGTTGGCTGTTCGGCAGGCCAGACAACGAGCTAACAGGGTCGAGGTCGATCCAGACAAAACGATTGCCGAACACATATTCAACTATATTTTGGGATAGACTTAGCGTGAGTAGACTTTTTAGTATCTTTTCAGCTTTGTGCTCCGCTAGTTTTAGCCGTGATAAGGTCATTTTCGTCTAATGTAGCAGAAGGTCTAGATGGCGGTTCGAGTCCTGCCCGGGGCCTCCACAAGCGTCTAAACTCGTTTTAGGCTCTTGTGATGGCCCCGTAGCCAAAAGGTAAGGTGAGATCTACGCATTTGAGAGGCAGAGGAACGAGAAGGCCTACAAATCACAACCGAGAATTGGTCTTGAAAACCATACGCTTGGTAACATAGCTGGGTCGGCAACGGGTAAATTGCCGGCCCGGCGCTTTTTATGGGAGAGCCAATGAAAAAAGCACTATTTTTGACAATTGTCTTGTTGATCGTGGTCGCGGCCGTCTCTGCGGCCGAGAATCGGGCTATACCGTTTATGACTCAGTGGGGTTGGCAAGGGGTGGAAGCGGTTTGTGGTAACTGTGAACAAGACGGGCCACCTTTTCCGGGTTTTACCTGGGAATACGAATGTACGCTGGATTATACGGCCCGGCCGTCACCCGGGGTGTCGTTAGATAGACAACTCGATTTGTTTAACAGCTTTTCTAACTCGAGTTCTTTGTTTTACCGGATGCCGTGGATAGATGGACCAGGCTGGTATTCGTGGGAGCAGTTGACTTGTGTGACCTGGATGTGCCCGCCCGAGGATGACGGCCGGATGTGCCGGGCTATAGAGGTCTTTGTGAATGGGGAATTACCGCAAGGACCAAACCCGGATGGAGCCTGGTGGATGGATGGTGGCGTTGAAAGCTGGATTCCGGTTATGGAAAAGTAGACAGGCAGCGAAGCAACTATCTAGCTTTCTGACGGATGGGGGGGAATAAGATCGAATCGTGTCGAGTCGATGGTATTTCCCATGTCATTCATGATATAGATCACGGTTTCCATGTTTTTTTGTGGACCGAGATTCAATGTAGTTTTATAGCCATCGTTGTCTTCGATGGTAAAAAGTATTTTTCCGGGGTGCTCAGAGTTGTCTTCGAAGCCGGGCGTTTTGTGGACCCTGGAACATTCGAACATGGATTCCTTAAAATCTTCTACTTCATCGTCTGTTCCAGGATAAAACTTTTTGCTGATCACTTTTAGGTACATTCTATCTTTCTCCTATTTTCTATCTTTGCTGCCTGTCTATGGACAGTGTACCACAAAATCAACTTGACAAGTGATTCAAGTGTGCTAAGATAGACTTGGTTCAATAGTTATAGGGAAAGGTGGGCAACGTAACCTCCGCGTTCTTCCAACCCCCACCTTTCCCAGGTCTTAACAATTAATGCGAGGTGACGGTAAGGATATATGGGAGAATTACGAGAACTTAGTCAACAGGGCGACACAAAAATTATCTGGGATGTCGAGGAGAAAGCTGAGGTTAAAGTAGCCCGAGATGTTTTCGATAAGTTGAAAAAGAAAGGTTATTATGCTTATCAGGTTAAGGGCTCTGGCAAGAAAGGTGAGGTTATTGATAAGTTCGATCCGGCGGTCGAGAAGATCATCATGGCACCCCCCATGGCAGGGGGTTGATGGCTGAGGCAACTGTAATAAGTAACGGGACTGTTTGGGTCAGTTGGGTTGATAGTGCCACTAGCGGTACTACTACATCAAGCGCTGGTGATTATGTGTGGGCTACTTGGGCGACGGCGAGTACGTCTTCGGCTACGTCAGGAAATGACTGGGGTCTCTCACCCACACCTTCCCGTCCAGCAGAAACTGAGGAACAGCGACAAGCCAAGGAAGAGCGCGAGCAGCAACAAAGGCTGGCGAGATTGGAAAAGCGTGAGGCTGATGGGAGAGCTAGAGAAGCAGCCAGACAAAAGGCCGAAGAGCTCTTACGAAGCAGCTTAGACGAACAGCAGCTAGAGCAGTTTAACGAGACCAAGTGGTTCGTTGTAATCAGTCAATCCGGTAAGCGTTACCGGATTCGGCGAGATTGGATTGGCAATGTTGATGAGTTGAATCAAGATGATAGGGTGATTGCAAAGTATTGCATACACCCAAGGGCTACAATTCCTGTCGCGGATTCTATGCTGACACAGAAGCTAATGTTAGAGGCTGACGAAGCCAGATTTACGGAAATAGCTAATAGGATGGCCGTGTAAGTTTTTAATGCGGGGTGGTGGAGTGGTTACCACGTTGGGCTCATATCCCAAAGATCCTGAGTTCGAATCTCAGTCCCGCTACTAGGCAAGTGCCCACGTTGTGGCCGGGTGCATTGGCGAGGAGCCTGGGGCCTTAACACCAGGATAGGGATACGAAAACGCCAAGCCGGATAGTGTAACCGGCATTTAACAATCTAGTGGTTTTTGCAGCAGGTCAATAACCGTGTGGTTTCTTCTTCCCGATAGCACGTTTTGACTAACCCAAAGGTCTAAATCTTGCCTGCTGCTTATTCCTCCCTCTGTGCCCGTCCGTTGATATACCTCCACTACGGGCGGGCACTTTTCTTTTAAGGTAATTATGGATAACAATCCCGTTGAACACTTTGACCTACCCCCGGCCGAGATTGTAGCTCGGTTCAAGGATAGGTTTGATGCCCTGATGGATGCCAAAGGCCTGTTTAGATACCAGGAGTTAACCTTCAAAAAAGATGCGCCCTTCTATATAAAGGGGTTGAGGATGGAAAAGGGGCTTTCTCAGGAAGCATTGGCCACCGCAATTGGCGTTGATGATACTTATATCAGCAAAGTTGAGAACGACAGGGTTGTAGTTACCTACGAGCTGCTGAGAAAAATCATGGTTTATATGGACGGCGTATGAGCGAGGCCGTCTTATCGCTCACCGATGAATGGGTGAAGTGTACCAATAGCGCGGTCTACTTCGCCCAGGAGTATGTTTATATCTTCTCTAGTGAAGATGAAGATTGGGTGAAGCTGGATCTTTGGCCGTTTCAGATTGATTTGTTAGACGATTTGGTCAACGAGCGCCGGATCCTCTTGTTGAAAGCCCGCCAGCTAGGATTTACCACCATCGCCCTTGTCTATTTGATGTGGCGGTTCGTATTTCATTCAGCAGCTTCGATCGGATTGTTCTCAAAGGGCGAACTAGAAGCTATGGACTTGCTGAAACGGCTGGTCAAGATGTATCACAAGTTGCCCAAGTGGATGCAGGCTGATTTTAACGTGTCCAACAATGCCCACCTGTTTGAGGAGTCTAACGGATCCTGGGTGCGAGCCATGAGCACAAAAAAAGGGGAGTCGTTCACTTTTAAGTATCTTTTGCTGGACGAGTTTGATCGGTTCGAGAATTCCGACGAACTGATGAGAAACGTCAAGCCGGCGGCCGATGCTGGCAAGGCTCAGATTATTGCTGGCTCCATTTCGGACAAGGATAGGCCAGAATCTATTTTCAAGAACATGTATCGGGCGGCTGAGGACAAGGAGATAGCCTGGAAAGCCATTTTCTACGCCTGGTTTTTGCGGCCGGGTCGGGACAGGGCTTGGTATGAGGATATCGTCAAAGATGCCATGGCTCGGTATGCTGGTGATGAGGCCGGGGCAATGGATGAGGTTTTCCAGCAATATCCGTCCAATGCCGAGGAAGCACTTAGCCCACGCAAACAAGGCAAGCGTGTGCCCTATGTACACATACAACGGGTTTATGTGCCCCAGAAGCCGATTTCGGGGGTTGGAGAGCCGGCTATACCGGGCTTGCGCGTGTATGTGGAGCCCAAACCCCCTTTTACGAAATATCAGGTAGAAGAGAACAACAGCATGGTCACCAAAGAGCGGCTTAACCCATACGTTGTGGCAGCCGATCCGGCCGAGGGGGTCGAGGGTGGCTCTGATTCGGCCTGTAGGGTGCTGGATAAGAATACCGGTGAAGAAGTGGCCGCTTTTGAAGGCAAACATGAGCCCAGGAAGGATTTCCCTTCTTTTCTGTTCCAGATCGCCAAATGGTATAACGATGCCGGGGTGCTCGTGGAACGCAATAACCATGGCCATGCAGTTCTGGGTGAATTGACGGAACTGATCGCTAGAAGCACCAGCCGGGTCGAGATTTTGTTGGATCCCTTTGATTTGAAGGAAGGGTGGTTGACCAGCCCCTCGGGCACTGGCCGGACCCGGGGCAAAACGGCCATGTACGATACTGGAGCTCAGCACATTAAGGACATGCTGGGTATTATTCACGATAAGAAGACCGTCAATCAGTTGGCAGACATTGACATTATGACCTACAAGGCGGCAACCGGCCGGGATGACTGTTCGGATGCTTATGTTCTTGCTTGTGTGGCCAGGACATTGCCCGGCCGCACTTTGACAGGAAAGTTGTTCTTTTAAGGAGAGTTTGCACGACAAGAGGAGACGAAAGATGGGAATAGTGGCGGTTGTCTATATTCTGATAGGTGTCTGTCTTGCCGTGTTTCTGTTGGTCGTATCTCTTTGTATGCTTTCTAGCCGGATAAGTCGATTTGAGGAGCGAAATTATTATGAAGAACCTCGAGAAGGATGACGAGAAAGAACAGAAACGAAGATCGGAAGATTTTCCAGAGGCTTTCAGCCGGGATTTTGAGAACCAAATAGCGGTTATGAGTAAGCAGTGGGCGGCCGCATTGTCCAGTAAGCTGTTTAAGGAGATTGATAGCCAGATTATGGGGATGCCCATTGTTGTGTCAGACCATCTCCCGGATGATGCAATTTACACGATCCGGCGGCCGGGATTTGACACTGAGTTCAGGAAGGGAATGGATGTTCCCTATACCAGCCAAGCTGTAACGCCCGGTCCTCTTTATCGCTACACTGCTGGGCTTATTAGTCAGGGCTTTGGTCAGAGTGTGTCTGATATGTCCTGGGCAGTAAATTATGCCACACTCTCTATGGATGAATTTGGGGAAATCATGCGCCAATTCCCGTTCAGACTGCGGCCGTGGCAGACCTATGCGATCCTGGCGATCCTCTTGATGAGCCTGGTTTTATTGTTGACTTTAATGAGGTAAATAATGGCAAGAATTAAGCAGAGCGATATCAATCCCATGACTGTTGAAGAGTTTCGGTCTTTGGGGTTGTTGCAGGAATTAAACCGTCAATTTTTGCATCCGTTGGGATTGGCACTCTCCATCCGTATTGATAAAGAAACCGGCAAAGAATATTTGGATAGTATTTGGGATTATCGAAATGACCCGGAAGGGGTACTGTATGATGTTTCTGTGATAGATGCTGAATTTACAGCACGAGCAAAAATCGTAGAGAAAATCCAGCGCAAGAAGGCGAAAAAGCGCTTGAAACTTCTTGGTTATGTTATTCAACCGGCCAAAAAACCAGAGGAAAAAGAAGATGCCTGAATCAGTAAGTTTTTATGACCAAATGATGAATGAGCTAGATCTTGCAAGGAAACTGGGGGAAAGTGGGGCATCTGATGAAGAAATTGATATGAAAATACGCAAGGCTCTCATATATTCCGATTTTGCCAGAACTGAGGCCTGGACTCATATTGCGTTATTGTTCGAGGATCTTGTAGGGGCCGCCAACGAGGACACGGACAATGGATGAGCAAAGGGTTGGCGTTATCAGTTTTTCGGCCGAATTGCTCTCTGAGGCTCTGGCGTTGCCTGAAGGAACTGTGATACACAATGCCTGGTGGGAACCTGTTGGCAGTATTGGCGGTATTGTCCATTTTTTAGCGGAGCACCCGGATTTTAAGCCGGTCTCAATAAATAAAAGAGCCCCACGTATCAAGATAAATTATGAAGTCAAGATGGATGAAAGACCACGGACTTGGGATTGGATGGAAGTAACCTGGGACCTTACAGGTTGACTAACACTCCATAATTCCATATACTGATAATCGGACCTGAGCCTATGCGCCACCATCCGGGATTGTTCGGATGGTGGCTTTTTGTTAAATTATGTCACTATCTCAGGCTGATATCCAGGAAACCCGTAGACGTGCCAGGGGGTGGGCTGAATCATTAAAGCTCAGAGAGGCAGCACTAGATCTATTGGTCCTTCCTTTATATACGGTGTCGTATTTGGTGGGATTTGTCTGGTTTGCTATTAAATACATGGTGGGCATTTTAGTGATGGGCTTCAATAGCGGGTCTCGGAAACCCCCTGAATGAGTGTTCTTACTGATGCCCGGAAACATGCGGCTAAGTTTGCGCTTGGATCCGGTGGCCAGGTCGAGAGAAACCCGGATTATGTCCTGGGTGGGGCTGGCATCCCGGCCGCAGATTTCTTCTGGGGAGCTGATCCATCCATCTATTCGCCGGATGAGTTTGGCCAATATCTGCTAACCTCTAACCCGGTTTACGCCGTGGTTGACCAGAGAGCCCGGTATCTGTCCTCTCTTCCTTTAAGATTGTTCCGCTTCACCGGGGAGCCGGCACTAACCCAGATACCTCGAAGTGAAACTGATAACGAGGTGTTGCAAGAGATTCTAAGTATTCTGGACAAGACCCGGGGACCAGCCAAAAGCAACTTTGTTCGCAACGTAACCACTTCCATGGCCCAGCTACATTCTGGGGACAATATTAGCTCTTTTGTGCGTAACATGGGCATGGAAGAGGTGGTAGACGGCTCGGCCTTCGAGTTGTTACACAAGGTTAACAACTTCTGGACCATGACCCGGCTTATTCGCATGACCAGCCTGAGCCGGGATATTTGGGGCCAATCTTACTGGGTCGCCAACCGTGGGACATCGACCACAGAAGAGCCCTCGGAATTGTGGTGGGTAGACGGCCGGCAAATGAGGCCTATTCCGCACCCAACGCTTTACATCTCCCATTACGAGTTTGATCCTGTTGATGGGGGCGATCCTATCCCCTTCATGCCCTGGGAAGTTATCAGGATCTTCAATGCCAATCCTCTAGATGAATTCCAACCCTTAAGCGCCCTGGCCTCGACCAGAATCTACGCCGATCACGAATCAGCCAGTATGCAGAGTAACATGAATCTGCATGATAACGGCCTTAATCCTGGGGCTATTGTTATGCCGGTTAATAAGATGGTCTGGGAAACGGACCAGGCTCGAGCGATAGAGGAAGAGATAAACGCAAGACTAGGGGGAGTAGACAAGGCACATCGTTGGGGCACATTTAGACAAGAAGTGAAGATCCACCAAGCAGGTATTACCCCGAAAGACAGTGAATTTATTGAAGGCATGAACTGGGACCTGGAAGCAGTGGCCCGGGCTTATGACTGGCCCATTGACTTACTGGCCGGTAAACGCACTTATGAAAACGTGGAAATGGCCTTCAAGCGTGCCTGGCAGACCACGGCCATGGAAGGCGCTTTTGTGGCTTCGGACATCGCCGAGTTTTATTTGCCGATGTTTGATACCGACGATATCTTGATTCCCTTCTTCGACACCTCCAATGTGGCCGTTCTTCAAGAGACGGAAAACAGAAAGTGGGGCCGGCAGAAGGA